>Ga0194121_10004758_pt1 | contig 19454 bp, 21 predicted proteins | sample TA2MahCa50mmetaG_FD_148609 | JGI IMG/M metagenome (GOLD analysis project Ga0194121, IMG submission 148609) | Freshwater microbial communities from Lake Tanganyika, Tanzania - TA2015020 Mahale Deep Cast 50m | ecosystem: Environmental > Aquatic > Freshwater > Lake | place: Tanzania: Lake...
CGTGTTTTTTTTCAATGAGTATTTTTCCTTTGGTGATGAGTGGGATGCTCATGTTTTGCGTCCCGAAAATCTCCATTAGTATTTTTTCTTCTTCAAAATGATGAACGCCGTATCGTTTTACTCCGGCTTCTTGGCACGCGCGGATGATTTTTTCCGCGTTTTCCCACGTATTTGTTCCAATCACATATACGAATGCGTCTTGTCGCAGCCACACGTTTCCATTGGTTGAATAATCTTCAATCGCCTTCCAAACTTCTTCCATTTTTACTTTCCGGTGCCATTTTCGATAGAAAACATTCTCTTTCTTGCTCTCGTCCTCATTCAAATCCATTAATGTGATGCGTCCCGAGCACGTGGACGTGGTGAAATAGTTTTTGGTTTTTTCAACGTGTTTAGAAATGCTAATCATGAGTGGGTCGATTTTTTTTTCACGTATTGCGGTATGCAGTGTTTCGGCTGCGTTTTGCTTAATCATTTCAAATTTTTTCTTGTTTTGCCCCATCATACGTGCTTCCGAGTGTTTGATTTTATAAGCCGGTTCCACGCATCCATGGTATGCCTTCTCGCCCTGCTCCTAAACCGGTTGAAAAAGGAAAGGATTCCGTTTACTGGGATTATTGGGAAGAAATGGTCAAAGCTTCCATTTGGAGAGAAAGTAAAGAATTGCCTGCTATCGCGGCTGTGGCGGAAATTCAAGGAAAGCATGTCATTGATGCCGGATGCGGTCCCGGTCGTCTTATTTTGCCTTTTTCTAAAATCGCCAAAACCATTACGGCCGTGGATGAGAGTGATTGGGTCATTAAAGTCGTGAGTAAAATGATTCGGGAGAAGCGTTTGAATAATGTTCAAATTGCCCAAGCCCCTCTCGTGGGTTTGCCTTTCGACGATGGGGTTTCTGATTCCACGTATTGTATGTGGGTCATTCATCATGACAAGTCTCGCTGGGATAAGATTGTCAAAGAACTCGTTCGTGTTACGCGTGATGGTAGTCCGATTACGGTGGGTTTTTCTTCCGGAGAGGGTGACCTTCCCCGTTTGGAAGAAGTTTGTAAACCGGCTCACGTGCAAAAATGCAAAGAGTTTGACGTGGCGTTTCCCAAGTGGTGCAAGGAGCAAGAGTGGAGCGTGGAAATCACGAAAGTCCCTCTCTTGTTTGAGTTTAAATCCCCTGAGTGGGCATTTGAGGTTTTTTCCAATACCTTTGTGAGAAGGGACATTACGAATGAGCAGAAGAGTCAGTTGATGCAGTTCTTGAAACAGCATGTAAAAAATGGGAAGTGTGTGATTACGCAGGAATTGCGATTGTATGTTATTCGTGAAACGGAATAATGTTTCATATTTTTTTTTACTTTCGTGTTGGTTTTCCCATGACCCCTTCGTCGTAATCAATGGGCGTCGCGCGAATGTCTAAGACGTAGTGCCACTTCCTCGGTGCCATGCTTTTGACTTGTTGTGCGTGTTCGAGTTGCACATCCCATCCTAATGAACTTCCTTGCTCTCGTACTTGTTGGAATAATTCCTCGTATTTTCCTTCCTCACACACGCCCTCATAGTGTAATATTCCCCCGCGCGGGTTGAGCGTGTGGAACGCAGCTGGCAATGCGAATGCGGGTGCGGGCAGGTATCCTAAAATGATTCGGTCCGCGATGTGTCCAAGTGATGTGGCGATTTCTTCGCATTTTCCGTGGATGATGGTTAATTTTTCGTGGGGTATTTTGTTTATTTTTTGGTTGATTTTGAGTGCGGCAATGGAGTCCGGGTTGGCGTCAATCGCATAAACATGTTTCGCGTGTGAGTGTTTCGCAATGGGTATGCTCCAGTATCCTATTCCTGCAAAAAAGTCCACCACCGTTTCTCCGGGCTGAACCATTTCGTACATTCGTTTTCGTTCATTCATGTTTCCCATGGACCACATGAGTTTTGAAACGTCGAAGCGGAACACGCATCCGTGTTCGTGGTGGTTGACTTCCAAATAGTCTTCTCCCGCTACAAATTCTATTTTAGGCTGCCTAAATTCGGAATCAATTTTTCCCGTGTTCACGCACGCGGTTTTCGTTCCCGGCACGCACATGAGGGCGGCTTCTCCAATGATTTCTTTATGTTTGAGCAATTCGTTTGTCAAGCGCAGAATAACCACGTGTCCTAATCGTTGAAAGGATGCGGGGAGTTTTTCTAATTCCTCTTTGGAGAGTGCGTGTGCGAGTTTGGTTTGCAGTTGTTTTTTGAAGGGGGGCATACGTTCCTTTCATCCTTTGCATTTATGAACTTTAACACGTTTTCCTCATTCATGCATGTTATTCTCGATTCGGCCGTGTTCATTAATGCCACGTCATTTTCTTTTTCCAAGAAGGACATCTACTATGTTACGTTGTCCTGCGACGCGGAAGTGAAGGAAAACCTTGCCCGCTTACGGTTAGAGGCAGCCTCTCATGAATACGATTTTCATTTCCAGGACCCCTGCATGGCAACTATTGCGGTGGTGAGGAGTCTGGCGAACAAGTACGGGGTTAAACGCCTCTCTTCCGCGGATGAGAGTGTGATTGGGTTGGCGTTGGAGCTTGTTGAGCGTAAGGAGAAAGTGAAAGTGTTCACGGATGATTATTCGATTCAAAACGTGTTGAAGTGGCGAAAAATTCCGTTTTCGGGTATTCTTCAAAGTGGCATTCAAAAGTCCCGTTCTTTCGCCAAAAAGCGAAAAGCTACATAAAGAAGTTATATTTCTTTCCCCCCGTATGAGTGTATGATTCCTGGTCTTTTCGGCTTTTCGCTTATTTTCGAGCTGCTCGTGTTGTATTATGCATGGAACATCTGGTTAACCAATGTGGATAAGCGTTGGGTCTATTTTTTCCTGGTGGCATTAGTGCTTATTTATTCCGCTGATTTTTCCGGTCACTCGTGGTTGGAAATTTTTAATGGTCATTTTGATTTGTTTTGGCGTGGAGTTTTTTCTACTTTTGGTTTTCGTTAATTTCTTCTTCTTCCTTTGCGTGGTTTTCCGGTAATGGCTCGAATCCCCCTCCGGATAGTGACCATTGTGCGCGGGGGTAATGGTATGAAACCCCACTTGCTTTTCAGTGGTTGATGTTGGTTGCTGATGAGCAAATGGGTGATGTCGCGTTTTCCTGTTTGTTCTGGTTTTGGTGCGTGTTTCATTTGGGTGCTTTCGTGGTGGCGTTTATTTATTTCTTGGATGGATTTTCGCAAGTGCTTGTTAATAGTTCGATAGACTATTTGTTGCGATAGTTTTTCGCCTAATTTATTTTTTGCATCTGCATTTGTAAAAACAATATTTTGTTTGGTTATGCTGTGAGTAAGTCTATCCTTTTTTGGTTGGAATCGTATTTCGGTGTTGAGATAGGCTATTGGTTTTTCAGTAATGATGAATGATTGGAGTGCTTTTTGGATGGTTGGGTTGGTCACCCACCATCCCTTTTTGGGTGGTTGGCGCGTGACAAAAATGAGGAACATTTGTACGTACACCATGTCGGCAGGCAAATCATATTGATTTGCAGGGCTTTCGAGCAGCATATGTCTGGCTAATGGAACAATGCTTACTCCCATGTTTTCATGAGCTTGTCTCATGAGGGTTATTCATTTTTCCATTCTTTTAATACTATTTTTTCCCCGCGGGCCGCACCCATTGATAGAATAATATTCCCGCCACGAGAACGCTTCCCACGATTTGGATTCCTAATACGGGGTTGGTTCCCATGAATATTTCGGGACGAAACAACATGTTTTCTCTCGTATAGAGTTCGTGAAAAAATTCATACAATAATACGCCCAGCACGGCGAACAATGATGCATTCAATTCGTTTTTTTGTTTGGGATAAATCGCATCATACGCGAGAATGGTGGTCGTGGCGGCGAGTGCGTACGCCACTATACTCCATAGTCCTAGTGCGTGTACGAATATTCCGCTCAAAATGCTCGCGCCTATTCCTACTTGAATGGCCGTCTCTGCGTTATACAACAAGGCTGTCAATATGGCGAATGGAACGACTAACACGAGAACGGGTGTTCCGTTTACGTTTAATGGGGATAGGAGTCCGGTTCCAATTCCTGCTAATACGATGAGAAACAATGGGGTTGGTTTCTCGCTCATATTATGTTCCCTCGTCGTTGCCTAAATCCGCATCAATATCTTGTTTGGGGGGGGTTTTGAATTCCGAGTGTTCAATCACGTATGATTCAATTCGGTGAGAGAATGCTTCGCGATTCAGGGCAATGTATACGCCGATAATGGCAATACCTGCGATGAACACCACAAATAATGGGCTTTGTTGGAAGTCCTGTACGATTTTACTAAAATCAATTGGGTCTGCTATCGGCGTAAAGAGTGCGTATTCGATTCGTAATGCATTTGTTTGAATGTTGGTGAGTGTGAGCACATTATTCACCACGCTCACTCCTTGCGGGAGGAGGCTCGTGTCTACTACGCTTGAATTGGGGAAATGAAATTTGATTTGCGTATTGGAAGGAATGCGTATGTTCGCACTTTCGATGAAGTCCACGAGGGCAATTTCGCTGAGTTTCCATCTCGTTGAGCGTCCTTGCGATTCTACGGTTATTTCTTGGACTAATCCGCTGGGATATGTGTACGTCATCGTGAGCGTGGGTTCTCCATTCGCAATGCGATTGAGTAAGAATTCAATGTTCTTGACTTGTCCTCCTGATCCGATGTGGGGATTGACAAACGCATAATCATCCATCCATTCGTTCAAGTTGGGCGTGTTTTCCACAAAATCTTTTTCGAATTGGGCGGCTTCTCCCGCTAAGAAGTTGAAGAAGAATCGTTCTTCGACTGTAGCTGAACCATTGTCGTTGATGTACACGTCTATTCCGTGGAAGCCGATTCGTTTTTCCGTTACGCGCGGGATAACTTCTTGCGCATGGATGTTGCTTCCAACGAGTATGAATAGTGTGAGGATTCCTCCCGCGAGTAAAATCCATTTTGGAGTGGCGTGCTTCACCATAACGTAGTACTACTGGTTGGCCCACTTTTTAATGCGTGGCGTTGCCCGTGTTGAATGTGTGAGTTTTTCCGTGCTCGCGTCTCTCGTTCATTTTTATACTTGAGAATCGTTAGCACTATGCATGCACGTTCGCTTTCTGGGTCATTCTTCTTTTCTCTTGGAGTTTAACGATTCTACCGTGTTAATCGACCCCTGCGTTCACTGTCAATCCTTTGGCAAGCATTCCCGGAAGATTCCTTCTCCTATTAAGATGGAGGATTTTCCTAAAGTTTCACTCATCCTCATTACGCATGAGCATGAGGATCATTTTGATAAGAAAGTCATTGAGTATTTGGCCAACCGCGACGGAACCTGCGTGGCTGCCCATGATTCCGTTCTTTCTGAATTGAATATTCCTACGCGTTGCAAGCGTGCGGTTACTTCGGATCAGCAGTTTCATTTGCGCGGCGTCCACGTGAAAGTGGAAGTGGCTCATCATCCCCAAGCGTTTTATCCCATGGCCTATGTGGTCACGGGGGATGGTGTTTCGGTTTATCACGCAGGGGACTCTGATTTGATTGAGGAGTTTTCTCCTGATTTTACTGCTCATGTCGCACTCTTGCCGATTGGGGGAAACATTACCATGGACATCGTGGACGCGGTCAAGGCTACTAAAGTCTTGAAGCCCGATGTGGTGATTCCTATGCACTATAACACGTTTGACATGTGTGCGGCTTCTCCGGAGGAGTTTGCTAAGAAAATAGAGAAAAGCAATTTGAAAACCAAGCCGGTTATCCTTTCCCCGAATGAGAAATACGAGTACAATCTCCCGGCTCTTTCGAATGGGAGTAAATAATTATTTTTTTGGTTTATTTCCTTCGTTTTCGTGTGATTTATTTTTTCGTGCTGTTTTTTTTCCGCAAGGGTTTGTTCTTCTCTCTTTCGCGTGGTTGTTTTTCGGGGAATTCTATTTTCATTAAGTCGTGTGCCGCCGTCACGGGTTTGAAAACGCTTCCGGCTTCTTTGGCCATGTCCTTTCCGTTAGGATAGCGTGGTGAAAAGTGCGTGAGAATGAGTTGTTTTACTTGCGTGTGCGTGGCTACTTCTCCAGCCATTTTCGCCGTAGAGTGTTTTACTTCGATGGCGCGTTCTTTTTCGCTTTCTAAGAATGATGCCTCGTGTATGAGTGCGTGGGGGTTGAATTGCTTGAGTGCATCCACATAGTTTGCGTGCGGGAACGTGTCCATGATGTATGCGATGCGTGTTCCTTCCGCTGCTTTAGAATAATCCATGACCATTCCGGGAGTAAACTTCTTTCCCGCGTGCATAATCGTTTCTCCTTTTTGCAATTTTCCCCATAATGGTCCTTCGGGGATTTTGAGTTTCAATGCTTGCGTGCGTTGGAATTCTCCGGCTTTGCTTTCGGCTTCGAAGAAGAATCCGTAGCACATGCACGAGTGGTTTAATTTCACGGCGGAGATGCTGTATTCTTTTTCATCTAGAATCATTCCTTCGTGTAACTCGTGGGGAATAATCGTGAATGAGGGGAAAAAGTCTGCTACGCGCACGCTCAAGGAGACAAACTCCCCAATGCCGCGTGGACCATACACATGCAAGTCCGTTTTGCGTTCGAGTGTAGTCATCGTGGCGAGCATTCCACTCAATCCTAGTGTATGATCCCCATGAAAGTGAGAGATGAAAATGTGGTTGATTTTCACGAGTGAGTGCCCCGTGCGCATGAGCTGCTGCTGCACCCCTTCAGGAGTGTCGAACAAGATAGTGTGTCCACGATACACCAATGCCATGCTGGATAAATTTCTCTCCGGCGTGGGGGTGGAACAGGATGTTCCGAGGAAGGTGAGGGTGATGCTCATACGTATGAGCGCGCGAAAAGCCCTTTTAAATGACGTCTTTTCCCTGGTTTTGTTTTTCCCTTCATTTTGGCGTTGATTTATATTCAATTCCCGCCCTTTAGTGGTAATGCCTCGTTCTAAGAAGGGTGTTCCTGCTCCGTCTCCTGCCTCTAAACAACATTCGGAGGAACTCGTGGTCGCGGATAAGGCCGAATTGGACATTCCCTTGAGTTTCAAGTCCACGGAGGAAGTGGAAGTTCCTTCTTCTCTCGTTGAACAAGTGATTGGTCAGGATAAGGCCGTGGAAATCATCCGCAAAGCGGCTGCGCAGAAGAGAAATGTCTTGTTGATTGGTGTTCCGGGCATCGGAAAGAGTATGCTGGCCCAAGCCATGAGTGAGATTCTCCCGGTTTCCCGCTTGTATGACGTGTTAGTTTATCCTAACGAGGAAGACCAGAATAATCCCCGCGTACGCGTGGTGCGTGCGGGGGAAGGGAAGCAAATCCTTCATCGCACGCGTTTAGAGGCGCAGAAGGCCGAGGATAGTGTGCGCTTGCTGGGGATGTTGTTTCCCATTGGTTGGTTCCTTATCTCCTACACCGCGTGGACTCTCGGATGGGTTCCAGACGTGGTGTACGCCGCGACATTAATTCTCGGTGGCTTGTTGATTTTTGGTTTTGCGTTGGGTGCGCAAATGAATCGTCCGGGAGTAAAACTCACTCCTAAATTGTTGATTGATAATTTTGCTCGAAAAGTCGCTCCGTTTGCGGAAGCCACGGGAGCAAGAGCGGGTGCGTTGCTGGGTGATGTGAGACATGACCCTCTTCAGTCCGGCGGTCTTGGTACGCCCGCTCATTTGCGTGTTGAACCCGGCTTGATTCACAAATCTTCTGGCGGGGTTCTCTTTCTTGATGAAATCGCCACCCTCTCGATGAAATCGCAGCAAGAATTGTTGACGGCGATGCAGGAGAAAAAATATTCCATTACGGGTCAATCCGAAATGTCCAGTGGTGCGATGACGCGCACGGAGCCGGTTCCCTGTGATTTTGTTTTAGTGGCGGCTGGAAATTATGGTGACTTGGAGCACGTTCACCCTGCCTTACGTTCGCGTATTCGCGGGTACGGGTATGAAGTGTACATGAATTTGGACATGGACGATACTCCGGATAATCGTAAGCGTATTGTTCAATTTGTCGCGCAGGAAGTGCGCAAGGATGGGAAGATTCCTCATTTTTCGAAGGAAGCCGCGGAAGTTATTTTGTTTGAAGCCAAGAGGAGAGCGGGGCGAAAAGGAAAATTAACATTGAAACTCCGCGATCTTGGTGGACTTGTTCGTGCGTCGGGGGATTTGGCGAAAGAAAAAGGTCATTCTCTTGTTCTCGCGGAAGACGTGTATGAGGCTCGTGTCACTGCTCGCACGCTTGAGCAACAAATGATGAACAAATCATTAGAACAGAAGAAAGACTATGAAGTGTACAAGTCTCAAGGCTTTGCCATTGGTCGCGTGAATGGTTTAGCCGTCTCGGGAGACGGGGACGCGGGAATGATTCTCCCTATTGAAGCCGAGATTGCTCCTGCCCAGAGTTCGAGTGAAGGAAAGCTTATCGCTACTGGAAAATTGGGTGAAATTGCCAAAGAGGCCGTGCAAAACGTTTCGGCATTAATCAAGAAACTTTCCGGTAAAGATATTGCTAAGCACGATGTGCACATTCAGTTTTTGCAAACCTATGAGGGAGTGGAGGGCGATAGTGCGAGTGTTAGCGTGGCCACGGCTGTCATTTCGGCATTGGAACAAATTCCGGTGAAGCAAAATCTCGCTATGACCGGCAGTTTGAGCGTGCGTGGGGAAGTACTCCCTGTTGGAGGGGTCACGAGTAAAGTCTATGCGGCCGTGCGTGCCGGTTTTAGTGAAGTGATTGTTCCCCGTGCGAACTTGGCGGATATTGTTTTATCTAAAAAAGAATTGAATAACATCAAAATTATTCCCGTTTCCACGTTGAAGGAAGTCTTAGATAATGCGTTTGTTCATTCATCTAAATCGGATTCTTTCTTGCGGGGATTGGGTAAACTGGTCACGCTTAACGCGGATTCTCCCATTCGTCGCGTCCTTGGGGATCGTTCGACTCAGGTTTGAGATTGTTCTGCGTGCGCATCCAATTCTGTAAGACCCATTCCGCCCCGCTCACATGTTTTGTTTCATCTCCGCCCAGTAACTGCGTGAATGATCGGAGTTGGTATTGCATCGCTAAGTCAAACCATTCTTTTCGTAGTCCTATTTTTTCTTGTTCGCGGGCTGAGATGGTGCTATTCGTTAATCGTTTTCCGAGTTGGTTTTGAATGTGGAGAATTTCTTCTTGCTGCGTGCGCGCGGCCTCGCGGATAGTGAATCGCATACTAGGGGTATACTCGGAATGACTCAATTCCTTTAGTTGATACAAGTATTCTTTTCCCGCATACGTGAGTATTCTTCTCAAGTCCCCCACGCTCACGGGTTGTTGGGCAGTGTGTTTTTCGATTATTTCATTTAGTCTTTCTCGTTCCGTGATTATTTCTCTCAGGCGCGGCATCTCGTGAATGTTGCTTCGGATGTGGGGCAGCATGTAATCAAATAATAGTGAAAATGCTTTTGCTCTTTTTTTCCATCGCGGCTGATCAGGTTTGAGTTGTTTGATGGCTTGTGCAACTTCTTTGAATCGGTTGAGTCGCTGGTTTTCATTATTGGTTATGGTTCCGAGTATTATCCCTTTGGTGTGTGCGCGTTGGGCTTTTCTCCATCGTATTTCTTTTTCGTTTGGCTTGGTTCTTGTTTTTCTTCCTTCAGCGTATTGTTTAGCCATCATCTCATACTCGGGTATTCGTTCGATGCGTGCCCGTAGTAAATATTTTTCAGGCTTGGTTAAACGTGTGCGTGCATGTCTTCGTGGTTTAGGTCCGTGTGCACTCATCGTGATGCATTCATTTTCTTTTGGAAATATAATTCTATTTTCCGAGTATTTGTGATGCGCTTCTTCGCACGAGTATTTTTCCGTTCTCTAAACTGAAGTCATCCATTCCTAATTGTATTTTTTTGCTCTTGAGGGAGAATTCGACTGTTCCTTTTTCTTTGGATATTTTTTCGACTTTACCCAACCATTTACCCGTGCGTGAGTACACGGGCAATCCAATCAATAATTTAGTGACTTTTTTGCGGATGTCAAACACGCTGGTTGCGCGGTAGGCTCCGAAGAATAATACGAATGAAATAATCAATAGTGCGAGGAACCAATTCAATGTGGTCGTGCCTACTAATACTCCTTTGGCGGTTCCCAGCATGATGGCTCCTAAAATGACGGCGACGGCGGATAGTAAGTAGGTGTGCATCAAGTATGCTTTCTTGAGCTGCACCGCATCGGCTCCCTTTCCTACTAAGAATGATATTCCAGTGATGGCTCCGAACATGAGGATGAAGTCGGCTGCCACGCTCGTGCTTTCGATTCCCGTCTGATAGAGTCCATTTTGCACCGCATAATAGGCGTCAATGGCATGCGGTGCGGCGGAGAATAATCCAAATGCCGCAAATACGATTGCTCCTACGTAGAATGGAAAACTTACTCGTTGGGCGGAGATGGATGATCCCATTTCTTTGAATACGTTGAACAATCGGTCTTCGAAGCCAAATCCTTTTAGCACTAAATAGATTCCTAAAAATCCTGCCACGAGTTGTAATCCAATGCTGGGTAAAAGCAAGTAGAGTAGAATAACAATTCCGGGTATTCCGAATGCCATTCGTGCGAGGAATGGGTCGCGGAGTGCTTCTTTGATGGTGTAAAATGTTGATTCTACTTCTTTGGCTTGTTTGATGATGACGGTGCGTTTGGAAATGATGGGTGCTCGGCTTTGTAGGATGGGGGTTATTTGGTCGTCTTCCGCACCATCCGTGACTAAAACGAATGCTTCCGCGTGGAATGTTTCCAAGAACGCGTCTAATTGTTCATTGATGCGTACATCGCTTTCGAATCCGAATTTTTTACTCCCCACCAGGGTGATGAGTTCGATTTGCGTGTATTTTTCTTTCAATTCATCGTATTGTTGGATGGCCATGAATAAGCAGTTTGCGTCCGAATCTTCAGGATCGGCGAGGGCGAGCTTTACGGCCGCACGGAGGTTGTCTTTTCGTCCAATGATGGGTCCGTCAATTCCTGCTTTTCGTCCAAAATCGTTGTCTCTATCCACGCACACGACAGCTAGGGCTTTCTCAGGCATACCATTACTTAAAAAGGGGAAAATATTAACCTATGCGGTATTCCCAGGCTTTTAGCCGTGTTCCCGTATGAGTAAACGCTTTGGTAAGGTGGAAAGTTACAAGGTCAAGCAGGCCTTCTTTGCGACCGTGGTACTCGTAGTAGTGGTGGCTGCCTATTTTGTGCTCACGAATGCGTACCTTATTGCCGATACCGTGTTATTAGTCGGGGGTTTTGTTCTCTTTCTTTTCCTCGTGAAACAATACGATTTTTTGCTCACCTTGAAGGAGTATGAGCGCGCGGTCATTTACCGCTTTGGTCGTGTGAATCGTGTTGGTGGCCCGGGTTGGACGTTTTTGTTGCCTGCGATTGAGAGTTTTAAGATTGTGGACCTGCGCACGCAGACATTGGATGTCAAGCCTCAAACGGTAATCACGCGCGACAATGTGGTGGTTACCATTGATGCGGTGATTTACTTGTATGTCAAGAAGGATAATCAATCCGTGATTAATTCGGTGATTGAAGTGGATGATTACAAAAAAGGAGCATCCCAATTTGTTCAAGCCACGCTGCGTGATGTGTCGGGTGGTTTGACGTTGAGTGAACTCATTTCGGATATTGGTAAATTGAATAGTGAGTTGAAGAAACAACTCGCTCAAATCGCGGACAATTGGGGTGTTGCCGTTGAAAGTGTTGAGTTGCAGGAATTAATTATTCCTAAGGAAATTGAGGAAGCGTTTTCAAAACGTGCGGCAGCGGAGCAATCCAAATTGGCTCAAGTCCAAAAGGCCTTGGGAATGCAAGCGGAAATTGATAGTATTCGTGAGGCTGCCCAAAAATTGGATGACAAGAGTTTGAGTTATTTTTACATTAAGGCATTGGAGACACTGGGGCAGGGAGCCAGTACCAAGTTTATTTTCCCGCTTGAATTATCGGGTTTGATTCATAAGCTCGCGGATAAAACAGCAGGTAATCATTCCAAAGGTGAATTAGAGGATGCGTTCGAGCAATACGCTCCCCAATTATATCGTTTGCTCCAGAATGGAAAAGAACCTCCCAAGCGCAAGCTGGGCGGGAAAAAGAAGAAAAAAAATAATTGATTAAATTCAATCTTTTACAACTAATTATCCGCTCATCCACAAATAGCTTTCCACCATGGCTCCGACCCACAAGAGTACAATTGCAACCAGGATGAGTCCCGCGGCGTCTTTGGCAATGATTTTGAACTCATCCTTTCGATAGGTTTGTTTGGCCATGCTTGCGGAAATGATTCCTCCCGCGATGGCTCCAATGTAGTAGGATGCAATCTCCGGTATGCCGTGGGGAACAAATCCTATTCCGTGGTAGATACCATATCCTAGTGAGAATACGATGGATGTGATATCATGCACCGGGCTCGCGGCCATGGCTTGTGCTGAAATTTTTCCCATCACTGTTCCAATGATGCTCGCGTTCCATGAAATCAAAAATAATGCTCCTTCTCCGAACAAGAATGAAAATAATATGGCTAGCAACAACACTGTCGTATTATTCGCAAACAAGAATTGGACAATTCCCCAATAATCTCCCTGCATGTTGGGTGGGATTGCAAATCCTGTGATGGGTAGGACCACGTTTCCCGTTCCGGGTGTGGCGCTTTCGCGCAGTTGTGAAATACTAAACAATTGTCTCTCTTGTTCTGAAAAAATACTTTCGCGCGTTGGAAAGTCTCCGCAAATATTTTCCGCGAGGCATCGTTCAGGTGTACTTCCTGGGAGGATAATGTACCACGCCATGAACGCGATGATTAATCCTAAAAAAAACCACGAGTACATGGTGATGAGGTCAAAGTGCCTTTCCAAAAAGGTGGATGCGGGTCCGGGGTTTCTTGCCTCCTCGTCTTCTTCTTGTAAAAAGGTCCTTCGCAGCAGGGGTTCGGCGGCAATCACAATGAATGCTATCGTCAAAATGGACGCGGAAAATGGGAAAATGAAGTAGGCTAGCCACATTCCCACAATCGCAAAGAGGAAGGCTATCAGCATCATGTAATGTGGCTTTTGCCGCGCAATACTGCTGGGAAGGAGGGTTTCCAGGACCATTACGCAACGCCCATGTTGGGGTATTTAAAACCATTCTGTGGCTTTTTCGTATAACGCTCAACAAGTGTGTTTATCGTTTTAGGTGAAAAAACATGGCTGATTCCAAGAAGATTGCCCACCCTGGTCAACGCTTGACCGTGGAAGAAGAATACGAGCCGGGCACGAACACGTATACGGATGATGAGGGAAACGTCATTGCTTCCTCGTCAGGACACATTTCATTTAATGAGGATGAGCGTAACGTTCACGTGCAAAACGCGCATCATAATGCGAAAGGATTGGAAATTGGGACCATTGTCGTGGGACGCATTTCATTAGTCAAAGATGCGGTGGCACTTTTGACGATTGGTTACGCGGAGAAGAATGGTCAGAAGAGACAAATTTTTGACTCAACTGGTGCCATTGGTGTTGCTCGTGCGTCGCGTGATTTTGTTCGTTCCATGCACGATTTGTTTCAGATTGGTGACTTTGTTCGTGCGAAAGTTTCCAACGTGACCCCGTATTCAGTGGAATTAATGACGGCTGATAAGGGTTTAGGGAAAGTTTTGTCGCGCGAACACGTGGTGCGTGATGAAAGTGTGGATGGAGAAGTTTTTCCACGATCAACTAATACGGAGCAGGAGTGATTTGGCATGGAGATACAATTTTTGAAGAAGGGAGCTAATCATGTGGAGTTCAAACTCTTGGGAGAAACCCACACGTTTGCTAATTTGTTAAAATCCCATTTAGTGGATGATGCCAACGTGGAGTTTGTGGCCTACAAGATGGAGCATCCCTTGGATAAGGACGCGTTGTTCGTTCTCAAGACAAAAGGTAAGCCTGCAAAAACGGTTCTCGTGGAAGCCGCTAAGCGCGTGCAAGAAGACGTGAAAGAATTGCAGTCGGCATTGGATAAGGCATTGAAGTAATCAACGCCTTTTCTTTTCCCATTCCTTTTTAATGGCGTTTTGGTTTCACTTCCTCCATGCCGCTTCCTTCGCGTGTGAAAAAAAGTTCTTATTCCGGAACGTCCAATTCTATTTCTCTTCCCAAGCGTTCTTTCCTTGAAAAACTCGACCCATTCACGTATGTGGATGATTATATTCTTCCTAAAATTAATCCCAAGAATAATGAGATCATTAATTGGGTTGTTTACTTGGTTTTTTCGTTTGTTTTCGCATACACCTTGTATACGGCGTTTGGTTTAATCCTCAATACGCCTTCTCCTCTTGTAATTGTCGTTTCGGGAAGCATGCTCCCTACTCTTTCCCGCGGAGACGTGGTTATTCTTCAGGGGGTGGATGGTTCTTCGCTTCGTGCCCCTGAAATAGTATTGGATGGGGTGGATGTTCGTAATACTCCTCTCAACAAACTCGCCACGTATTCCTTTGATGGAAAGGGGGGTTGGAACATTACATTCACTCAAACAAATGAAATAATCAACGTTCCCAAAAAAGGTTCAAGTGACATTGTCGTGTACAATTCCGCGTTCAAAAATTTGGAAATCATTCACCGCGCCGTGGTTAAGATTCGTTCCAATGGGGAGTATTTTGTTTTGACGAAGGGGGATAATAATCCTAATTTGGACCAGGATTGCGGGAACGTGGATGAGCTCCTTCTCCCCGGCAGTTCACGTGGGCAGATTGTCACCTCCAAATCGTGTCCTTCTCCGTATCCTGTTTCTCTTTCCGATGTGCGCGGGAAAGCATTGGTCTGGGTTCCCTTTTTGGGGTATATTAAACTCCTTCTCGTGGATTCGTGGCAAAACGTCCGAGTGTAGCGTAGTTTTATATCTCTCGTCGTCGTATCTACGTATCCATTTGGTTGGTTATTCATTTACGTAAGGGGTTGGAAATTATGATGCATATTGTCTTGGAACGTGCCGATGTGTTGAAGAGAAGCGTCGATGCCATTGCCGTGTTGATCGATGAAGCCGAGTTTGAGATTAGTGAAAAGGGCATGTCCCTCAAAGCAACAGACCCGAGTCAAATTTCAATGGTTGATTTTGATTTAGAGAAGAAGGCGTTCAAAAAGTTCCACGTGGATGGGGTTGTACGACTAGGAATGGATTTAGAATACTTGAACCAGGTCATGTCTCGTTCCAAGCCCACTGATGAGGTGGAGTTGAAATTGGATGATGATTCCTCCAAGTTAAGTGTGACGTTCCGCGGTTCCTCCACGCGAACATTTTCCGTTCCCTTAATTGATATTTCTGCGGGAGAATTGCCCAATCCCAAGATAGAATTCGATGCTACGGTTAAAATCAAAGCTACGTTGCTGCAGGACGCATTGAAGGACGCAAGTTTGCTATCCACCCATCTCACTCTCGGGGCAAAATCCGAATTGTTTTATGTGAAAGCGGTTTCATCCAAGGGAGAATTGTTTAATGAAACGGCTAAAGGCAGTGCTAGTTTGCCCGATTTGAGTGTGAAGAAGGATTGTTCTTCCATGTTTCCATTAGATTACTTGAGTGACATGTTGAAAGCCGCTGCTTCCGACACCGATGTTACCGTCAAAATAAAAGAAAACGCTCCCGTGGAATTAAATTATCACATTGGCGATGCGCGCGTGCGTTATTTTTTAGCTCCGAGAATTGAGTCGGCCTAATTATTTTTGGGTGCGCGTCTTCACCCATGCTATTCCCACCACGAGTCCTGCGACCATATCCACGATTAAATCCTGCATCGTGTTCACGAGCCCGTGTTGGAAGTCCGTTCCTCGTAAATAATCACTGGAAAATTCTCCAATTTCCCATAGTCCTCCCAATCCAAGCGAAAACAATATCATGGCCATTACAATAATCACAGGCGGCGCTTCATTCAATACTACTGCATATGCGCGCTGCATTAATACCAGCGCAGAAACGGCAAGGAACAAGCTGGTGGTGTAATGCGTAGCAATGTCCCACCCCGGCACCGTGTGATAAAAATCGAGTACGAGTCCCAAAAAATTGTTGAATACAATCAACAATGTAAACAACACATCCAAGTATTCGCCTGTTTTTCCAAAGTAGTGCTTGCACACATAGTATACTAATCCGCTGGCGGCAAAACTCATGAGCAAAATGCCAGCGAGTACCAGTTTGAGTTGCACTAAATAATAGAGGATTCCCCCCCGCCAAAAGTAATCGTAGTCCCCGCGCGATAATGTGTCCGTTTCCCATTTTAGTCATGTTTTCCCCTGTTTGAGTAGGTTATTTCTTTAAACATCGTGGGCGTATTTAACGTACGATGATTGAAACGCAGGACGTAACGAGTTTCAAGCGGGCAATTGATGCCATTTCTTCCTTTATCTCCGAAGGAAATTTTCGTTTTAGTGAGAAAGGTATTAGTTTGCGTGCCGTGGATCCTTCCCAAATAGTATTAGTGGATTGTTTCATTGAAAAGAATGCATTTTCCGCATATGAATTGGAGCCCACCTTTGTCGGCGTTGACGTGGTGGAATTTTCGCGCATGCTTGCGCGTTCACTTCCGAATGATAAATTATTGTTGGATGTGGGTGAGAATGAGATTCATTTGAATTTGGAGGGAGAATTCTCTCGTACGTTTCATTTGCCATTAATTGATGTTTCGGAGAATGAAAAGGAGCTCAAGCTTCCCGCTCAGCAATTTGATGCCAAGGTGGAAGTGAATGCTCGTTTACTAAAAGAAGCATTGAAGGATGCGCTTATTTTTGGTTCCAGTGTCACCGTCAAAGTGCGTGATGGAAAGTTTGCCTTGGAAGCCAAAGGCTCTCCTGGCGTGTTGAAAACAGTTTCGAAGCAATCCCATTTGATTACTGTTCATACGAATGTGAATGTCACCTCTAAATATTCTCTTAATTTTTTGTCCAATGTGATTAAGGAAGCGGATAATGATTCGACGGTCTTGCTCGAGTTCAAGTCCGATGCTCCCATGAGGATAACCTATCCCATTGGCAAGGCTAAACTGCAGTACTACCTAGCGCACATGATTTTGTAGTTTTCTTTCTCTTCATTCTTTTTGTTGTTTTCTTCCCGTACGTTTTAATGTCCGTGCATGCGTTAGTAGGTATGGTCCCCCTCTCCCAGTTGCAGTTTGCGCGGAAATATCCCTATACTTCCATTGCGAAGAATGTGGTGAAGCAGCTCGTGCCAGATCTTTCTTCCATTGATTCGTCTGCGATAGAGACCACTCTTTCGTGTGTGGATGCGTGTGCGGCCTCCTCTCCTAAAGTCAGGAGAAAGTTTGTGGAGAGTCATTTTTCCAAACGCGAATTATCCTATGCGGAGTTTTTGCAGAATGATGTGATTGCATTTCCATTGACGAAGATTGTTCTCTCGCAATTGGCTCACCCTGCGTTACAAGAACGTTTTGCCCAATTGATGGGTGATTTAACATTTGAATATGTGAATGCGGAGAAGGATAAGATTTCCACCTACCTGGATTTGTTGCGCGAGTTGAATGTGGTGGCCCAATTTTCCTTGGAAGAAAATCCTATTATTATTCTCGATTTGCCCACGTATTTGTCCATCCCCCTGCGTGATAATCAATTGCATTTAGTCCATCAACGTGTAACAAAGGGTAAAGTTGTGTTGGAGTGGAATGTGGCGTGCCGCTGGCTCGCGGAAAAAGTTCATGCGCATATTCTTTCCACTCTGCCTGTTGACACGAAGGGATTGCCTCCTGTCTTCAATTCGCTCAAACAATCTGCTCAGACGCGTTTGCAAATGTTGCGTGCTCAAGAAGCTAAGGCCGTTCTTACGAGCGGGGTGGTAATGGAGGCTTTTCCTCCGTGCATGGATAAATTGTACACAGACATCATGAGTGGAGTGAATATTCCTCATATGGCTCGTTTTGATTTGGCTACGTTTCTCGTGAATGTGCGCATGCCCTTTGAGGATGTGATTACTGTTTTTTCCAAAGCAGCTAATTATGATGAGAAAATAACCCGTTATCATGTAGGTAATCTCGCGGGAAAGAATGGGGGGAAAATGTATTCCTCTCCCGCGTGTGCGAAAGTGCGTGAACATGGGTTATGCATCTCCCGCACGTGCAATGTTACTCACCCCTTGCAGTATTATGAGCGTGAACTTTCTGCTCCTAAAAAGAAGGATGAGGAAAAAGTACTGGAAGAAAAAAATACTTAATGGGTGGCATCCTATTTTTTTGTAATGACTGTGCAATTAATTAGTTGGTAATCGTTCCCGGCCATGCGTTTTCTAAATAGTTTTTTTCTTCGCGTTGCTTTGTTAGTTGGTGGTATAGTTTGGCCAACATGGGAACGAGTGTCGTACTCAAGCACACGCCGAAGATGAGAATCATGTCGTTGAGTGCAATGCTTTCCGTTTTGAATACGGGTTGTAAGAATGGCACATACACTGCGGCTAGTTGGAGAGCGAATGATATCAATACGGCGGCGATTAACCACACGTTGTTGAATGGAGAGTATTCCAGCCAGCTTTTTCCTAATTGGCGGGCGTTGAATACGAGCATGAGTTCAAATACGACGAGTGTGGTAAAGGCAAGCGTGCGCGCGTAATCTTCATCCACGCTCAACCCATATACATACATTCCCAGCGTCGCGGCCGTGCCTAATACTCCGGCGATAATCACGAAGGGCCCCATTCCATCTAACACGCCGGCAAATTTAGAGCGGGGTTTTTGCTGCATCACGTGTTTGCCGGGAGGATCTTCTCCTAGTGCCAATGCAGGTAATGCGTCCGTGGCGAGGTTAATCCATAGTAATTGGATGGGGGTGATGACTTCTCCTAGTTGTAAAAAGAATCCTAATGAAACAACAAGTACTTCCGTAAAATTAGCCCCCAATAAGTAGCGTACAAATGCTTGAATGTTTTGATACACGGTTCTTCCCAATTCAACGGCATTCACGATGCTCGCAAAATTATCATCGCGCAGCACCATGTCGCTGGCTTCTTTGGCTACATCTGTTCCTTTGATTCCCATGGCTATTCCAATGTCTGCTTTCTTAATCGCGGGCGCGTCATTTACTCCGTCTCCGGTGACTGCGACCACGTGTCCTTGTTTTTGTAAGAATGAGACAATTTTATATTTGTGTTCCGGGTCTACGCGCGCGAACACGTTGTGTGTTTTTACGGCATCGCTGAACTGGTTATCGTCCAATTGATTCAGTTCCACTCCCGTGATGGCATTCCCCTTGAGTCCAATTTTTTCCGCAATCGCGGATGCGGTGACAGGATGGTCTCCTGTAATCATTTTGACATATATTCCAGCATCGAGGCATTTCTGAATAGCTTGCGCGACTTCTTCTCGCGGGGGGTCGCGTAATGCCATGAGTCCGGTAAAAACCATGCTGTGTTCGGCATCCTCTGAAAATGTGTTCGCGTCGCGGTACGCGAATCCTAATACGCGGTAAGCATTCTTGGAAAGT
>Ga0194121_10004760_pt1 | contig 19441 bp, 13 predicted proteins | sample TA2MahCa50mmetaG_FD_148609 | JGI IMG/M metagenome (GOLD analysis project Ga0194121, IMG submission 148609) | Freshwater microbial communities from Lake Tanganyika, Tanzania - TA2015020 Mahale Deep Cast 50m | ecosystem: Environmental > Aquatic > Freshwater > Lake | place: Tanzania: Lake...
GCGGCCACATGTGGACCGAAGCCTTCCTTGCCGGCGAATGGATTCCGCTCGACGCAACTCTGGGCAAAGGAGGCATCGGCCCCGCCCACCTCAAGATGGCCGACTCCCCCCTCGACGAAGACGCCCCGCTGCCGGTCAGCACGTTTATGCCTGCCTACCAAGCGCTTGGCAAGCTGAAGATCGAAGTGTTGAAGGCGGAGTGAAACGATTTCGTCGACAGTCGATTGATTCGCGCTGGCGATCACCGTCTTGACGAGACGGCTTCCGCATCCGTATCGACTTCGACAGATGCGCGGGCGGGCAGTTGCGATCTGGCATCGTCGAGAACCACGATCGGACATTTGACACAACGGGCCATGACTGCAGAGTACGAGTGCGATTCAGGATGACGTCAAGGCAGCATCGGTCGTTGACGACGGAGTTAACGTCGCCCAAGCATCACCGCAATCATTGACGGCCAGCATCGCAGCGGACACACGCGTGACCTCGCTGCGCAAATCGGCTTGTTGGGAAATGTGAATCGGCTCGCCAGTCAGCAAGTGGACTTTGGAGAATGGCTTGGGAACCAGCAGATCCGTCCAACCGACTCCGAATCGCCAGCTTCGTTCGCAAGTGAAAGCGGTCGGAACGATGGCTCGCCCGGTATGCGAGGCAAGAAAGATCACTCCCAGCGACAACTCGCGGCGCGGCCCGCGCGGACCATCCGGAGTCATCACAATGTGTTTGCCCTCCGACTCGCAAATGAGTTGCCGCATGGCTTGCGCTCCCCGGCGGCTCGACGAACCCCGAATTGGCAAAATACCCACACTGCGCAATCCAGCGGCAACAAATCCACCGTCTTGATTCTGGCTGACCAACGCCGCCGTGTGCCGATGCTTACCTCCGAAAATTGGTATCAGCAGTTGATCGTGCCACACGCAGTAAATGAAACGGTCGCCCCCTTCGATCGCGAACGGGTTGGTTTTGTCTGCGGTGTGAAACCTGAGACGCAGGGTCAGGAACAGACCGCGAAAGACGAGAATGGCGAACACACCGATCAGCCAATTCACCGTTACGCTGCGAAGTCGCATTGTGATTATCAGTCCATAAAAGGAATGATGCAAAGCAGCAAATGGGGAGAACCGGACGAGTCTATCGTGCTCACTTCGCCGTTTTCGGAGATGGATTTACTCCGAAAATACATTGTCACATAGCCCAACTTACTCGGTTTTCGCCTGTTGCAGCTTGAGCCACCGCGAACGACGGACCCAATAGAACCGAACGGGCAGGAACAAATCGACCACTTCGTCCGATATCAGCAAGCCACCCAGAACCGGCAGAGCCATCGGCGCGAGGATTTCGCCGCCAACGCCGCGAGCGAACACCATCGGAAAGATCGCGATGATCGCCACCCCTTCCGTCAGCAATTTGGGCCGCAGACGGTGTGCGGCACCTTCAATCACGGCCTGACGCAGTTCTTCGAGTGACGCGATCTTTTCAAGTCCGCCTCGTTTCTCAACCGCATCGCGCAGGTAGACCAGCATGATAATGCCGGTCTCCGTCGCCATGCCGAAACAGGCAATGAAGCCAACCCACACCGCTACGCTGAAGTCCATCGCAGGCGCGTCCCAGCCTTGCATGACCTTCGGGAAGAAGTACATGAAAAATGCGCCGCCACTGAGCGCTTCGGGGACGGCCAGCATCATCAATGCGGCGTCGGCGAGGTCGTGGTACGTCAGGTACAGGATCACAAAAATCAGCACGATGACCGCCGGGAACACAAATCGCAGCGTCTCGGCCGCACGAACTTGATGCTCGAATTCACCGCTCCATTCGATGTGAACTCCTTCCGGCAGTTCGACTTTCTCGGCGACCACGCGCTGCGCTTCGTCGACAAAGCCGACGATATCTCGGCCACGGACGTTGAGCGTCACCACGTTCATCAGTCGGCCGTTTTCACTTTTGATCATCGCCGGCCCTTCAACGATCGCAATGGTGGCGAGACTGCTGAGTGGAATCCGTTTCTTACCAGCCAGCGCGTGCTGCGGCATGCCAGTGCGAGCCGTGGAGCCCAACTTGGTTGTCGGCGAAAGCATCGATTCGAAATCGCCTCGTGCGGTCTTCGATAACATCGACCCAGCGGTCGATCCACCGTTCGCCGACATGCCGCTGCTGTCTGCGGACATCGAACCTGCGGTCACAAGCAGCTTGCCGATGGACTCCTCGTCCTCGCGATCGACACGGGAGTAGCGAATGCGAACCGGGAAGCGTTCTCGCTTTTCAACGGTGTAAGTGACAACTCGTCCGGCCAGCGCGACCTCGATCTCGTTCTGAATGTCTTCGACCGAAATGCCGTACCGCGCTGCCGCGTGGCGGTCGATATCGATCTGCAGATAGCCCTTGCCCATGATGGGCGCAGCGAGCGGATCGCGGGCCCCATGAATCGGCTTGAGTACGGTTTCAATCTGTTTGCAGACCCGATCAATTGTGCCGAGATCCGGGCCAAAGACCTTTACGCCAATATCGGTGCGGACACCCGTCGAGAGCATCTCGATACGATTGATGATCGGCTGCGTGAAGATGTTCGCCCAACCGGGAACTTGCAGCACGCGGCGCATTTCGTCCTCTACGAGATCCCCCTTCGGGCCCGTCGTGCGCGGCCAGAGGAAAAGAGTTTTGGCAAACGGGACGTCCAATTCTTCTCGCAATTGCACAAATGCCGCCGTCCCCTCTCCCGCCGGGAAAGGGCGATGGTGAGAGATGCGATCCAGTTTTGACGGGCTTCTCGCACCAGGTGTTTGGACGGTGGCCTCTCCTCGTGGTTGATCGCCAACGGCTTCCGATCCTTCACCCGCCATTCGACCATCCTCTTCCAAAGGAAGAGGCGTTGTGTCCATATCCAACCTGTGACGACCAAGCTGAACCGCGAGCATGTGTTCCACAAACGTCTCGGTCTGCGTGCCATGTTCGGCAACATTCAGCAGGTGTTTGTCCCGCGCGGTTTTCGCCAGTTCTTCCAACGCGTACCAGTTAAATGTCGGCGCGGCTTGATCGACGAGTTCGTAGTTGATGAGAGCAACTCGTTCACGCCACAGTTTGGCACGCTGTATTTCAATGGCTTTGAGCAGCTCGCCGGCCAACGTGCGTCGCTTCGAACCGAGAGCTTCCAAACTGCGGTGCCAGACGGTCAGCGGCACAGACTCCTTAAACTGCAAAGCACGCACAACGTCTGTCAGCAGTCCAGCGGCGGCCAGTTCGCGGGCGACGTCTTGCGAGAGCTGTTGCACGTCTTCGAGCGACGCTTGTCGAGCGAACCAGTAGCCATATTTCGGCGTCAGCATCTCAGCCATGTTCTCTTTGAGGCCCGGTCGTTCCGCGTCCAGATCACCGGCTCGTCGCAATTGGTCTATCGTCTCCACCACTGCGACCTTCACCAACTGTGATTCCAGTTCCCCCTCAAACTCTTGATACCGACGCAGAGTGAGTTCTCTGAACGTCTCGTCGAATCGCTCGAGCGCCTTCTGCGAGGCTTCGTTGATGAGCGAGTCGCGTTCTTCGTTCTCAGGATACACCCTCTTACCCGCCCTGCCCGCAGAGACAGGCAAGAGTGCCCGTGCTTTGAAGGCGACAAAACCTCGTGCTTCGAGAGCGTCCAAAACGATTTCCGTTTGCTTCACAGCGTCGGCAAAGCGCATCACACGCTTCGGCCAGTATTCCTTCGGGCGGAAATTGACGAAGGTCTCGACCATGTCCAAAGGAGCGGGATCAGTAGGGGTGTCAGCTCGACCAGCTTTGCCAATGACGGACTCGACTTCCGGAAATCCTCGCAGTAGTGCATCGCGAGCCTTCAGATCGTCGGCCACTTGCGTGACGCTGGCGCGGGGTACGGTGATTGGCATGTCGAGCAATGTGCCTTCCTCAAGCGCCGGCATAAATGAGACGCCAATCTTGGGAAAATGAAACGCCCACAGCCCGATCAAAAACAACGTCCCCAGTGACAGCATCTGCCAATGCCAGCCACGTGTGGAGAGCACCGTCAGCGATACGACCAGCCCAAACGTCACCAGGAATGCCGATCGCCATGCGGACTCGCTGGCCCCCAAGCCAATGATCGCTTGCAGCGGAAACATGCCAGCTGCCAGCAACAACAGCACCGCGAAGCCCCACATCACGAGATTTCGCCTCGGCAACACCCACGTCAACAGCGGCTTGTAAATCTGGATGAAGCTGCGAACGATCGCGTTCTCTTCTTCGCTCTTCAGTCGGCCCTTCAAAAACGTTGGAATCAGCGCCGGCACGACAGTCACCGAGATGATCGCTACGCCGATCAACGCGAAACTCTTTGTGAAGGCCAGCGGATGAAACAACTTGCCTTCTCGCCCGCTGAGCATGAACACCGGAACGAAACTCAGCAGCATGATCAGCACCGAGAAAAAGATCGGTCGGCCGACCATGCGACAGGCGGGGATGACCAGCTCGCGCAGATCGCCTCGCACCGGCTGATCGCCAAAGTGGCCTTTGAGCGCGTGTGTCGCGTTCTCGGTCATCACGATTGCCTGATCGACAAGGATGCCGATGGAGATGGTGATTCCGGCCAGCGACATGATGTTCGCTTGAATGTCGATGACCCCCAGGCGCCGCAACACCCACATCAACAGAAATGAGAACAGCACGGCCAGCGGAAGTGTCACACAAATGACGAATACACTGCGGACGTGTGTCAGGATCATCAGGATCGCGATCGAAGCGATCAGCATTTCGTGCCACATGACTTCAGTCAGCGTGTGGATTGCTCCATGAATCAACCGCGTCCGGTCGTAGGCGGCGACAATGTGAACGCCCTCGGGCAAGCCGGGTTGTAGCTCTTGAATCTTTTCTTTGACTCGTTCGGTGACGGTCAGCGGGTTTTCCCCGTGCCGCATCAGCACGACACCACCAGTGACCTCATTGCCATCCTTTTCGAACACGCTGCGACGAAACTGCGTGCCGAGCTGCACGCTGGCGACGTTGCGAACAAAGATCGGCGTGCCGCTCATCTCCTTGAGGACCGTGTTTTCGATGTCCTCCTTGCCGTTAATCCAGCCGACACCGCGGACGATGTATTCGGCATTGTTCTTTTGGATCACGCCGCCGCCCGCCGGCACGTTGCTGCGAGCCACCGCAGCACTCAATTCACCGAGCGTCACTCCGTAGGCTCGCAACGATTCCGGCCGCACGTCGATCTGATACTCCAGCGGCAATCCACCAACGATCGCGACATCCGCGACGCCCGGCGCCGCATTGAGCTGCGGAGCGATGTAAAATTTATTGAGCGACCACAGGCGCGCGGGATCGGCGGTACCGCTGTGGGCCGAGGGCTGAGGGGCAAGTGCCGCTGCTTTGTCCTCGCTGCTTTTGTCCTCACCAGTCAACCCACGGCCCGCAACCCTGGTCTCGACCGTGTACCAATACACTTGCCCCAGCGCTGTCGCGTCGGGCGCAAGATACGGTACGACCCCCGCCGGCAGAAAGGAGCCGGCTTGGCCGAGCTTCTCGGTCACTCGCTGCCGAGCGAAATAGAAGTCGATCTTGTCTTCAAAGATGATCGTGATCATCGAGAAGTTGAATTCGCTCGACGACCGGATCGCCTTCACACCTGCCAATCCTTGCAGCTTGCGCGACAACGGGTACGTCACCTGATCTTCAATCTCGCGTGGACTGCGACCCATCCAATCGGCGAAGACGATGACCTGGTTCTCACTGAGATCTGGGATTGCGTCGATGGGTGTGTCAAAGACGGCATACAGCCCCGCCACAGACAGCCCCAATGCCAAGATCAGCACAAGGAATCGATTGCGAATCGAGGCTTCAATCAGTTTTTCGATCATAGTTACTTCGATTCGGCTTTCAGCTTTTCGACCTTGGCCAGTGTTGCCTGAGGATCCTTGAGGGCCTCGTCTTTGCAGCCGGCACAGCACAGGAATACCGCTTGGCCTTCCACCATGATCTTGTGCGGCATCCCCATCGCCCCCAGACGGCTCTTGTCCTCCACCACACAGAATCTCTGAGCTGTCGCAGCCTCGCGGTCTTCCTCAGGCAGCTTCGCAATTGCGGCGGCAAACGTCGCATCATCCGTGGACGCGGCGGCCGACGTGGCTGGAGCCAGAGCGGGCTTCTCGCTACAGCCGATAAATAAGCACGTTCCCAACGACAGCGCGACGACAAACATCAAATCAAAACGCATCAGGCACTCCTTCGGAATTAGGGATTTCAAAGTTGGAATTTGAGATCGGAGACTTGAATCGTTGGCAACTTACGCAAGCTCACCGTTGTTGGTTACTTGGCTTTTGAGCGACCTGCTCGCAGTACCGCAACTTTTTTGAGCGTCACGTCGGCGTTGTTGGCCGCGCTCTTTGAGCAGCCATTGCAGCAGACGAAGACCGGTTGATCCTTGATCATGATTTTGATCGGTACGCCCATCGAACCAAGAAGGCTATCGGTCAGCACCGGGCAGAAGGTCTGTGATCGTGCCAGCTTGCGGTCCTCCGGGCTGAGTTTGGCAAGCGCGAGGTCGATCTTCTCAACGGTGTCTTCCGGGGTCGAAGGCCGCACCGCCTTTGATGGAGACAAGGCACCTCCGCCACTGCTACCGCCGACATACATCGACCCGGCTGCCGGATTCAATCGCGTTTCGGCATCAACCAAGAACGAACCGCTGGTGACGATTCGATCGCCTGGTTCGAGTCCACTGAGCACCGGATAAAATGTCACACCGTCCGCACCGAGCATTCGTGGGCCGAGTCGCACAAGCACTCCTTCAAACTCACCCGGCACGACTTGTCGATAGACGATCTTCTGACGCCCGGTATCGATCACTGAACCTTCCGGAACCGCAAGCACCTCGCCTCGCTCCAATCGCTCACGTGGAACACTGAGCGGCACGGTGCTCGCAATCGCCCCAACGCGTGCCGGCGGGACGTCGATTAACACCTCGGCCGTTGTGCCTGGACGCAACTTGTGGCTGGGATTCGCGATCTCGAACCGCACCGTCACCGAGCGGGTTTCTTGATCGACGTGCGGGTAGATGAATGACAGGATTCCGTGAAACGGCTCATCGGGAAACGCGCGTGTAGTCGCCGTTACCGTCAAGTGTTCGGGACTGACATCGCCATGCTGCTCAGCCGGCAGGAAACGAAACTCGTCCTCGTAGACCTGAGCTTGAATCCAGACGGTTCCCAGATCGGCGACGTCGTAAAGCGGCATCCCTTCTTCGACGTACTGCCCTTCGCGAACGTACTTTTTGACGATGTGTCCGGAGATCGGCGAACGAATCCGCAGGTGCGAATTCACCTCGCCCGTCTTCAGGATATTTTCGATCTGGTCGTCACTGATCCCCAACAGTTGCAGGCGATGCCGTGAACTCTTCACCAGATCGGCGTTGTTCCGTTTGCTCGCGTCGACCAGCGTCTGCACAGAAACGTTGAGTTCGGGACTGTAAATTGAAGCAAGCTCATCCCCTTCCTTGACGAGTTTCCCAGTTTCAGCGGCGAGCAGTGAATCGATCCGCCCCTTCACGCGAGCCGAGACGTTTTTGAAACCTCGCTCGTCAAAATCGACATACCCGATCGCCGCGATCTGTTTGGTCAGCGGCATGTAATCCACGAGCCAAGTGTTGACCCCTGCAAGTACAACCCGATACGGCGACAACTGTACTCGACTGACAACGCCAGCCGGCAATGCCACATCAGAGGGTTCGCCCTTCTTGCGTTTCGAGAGCGGCATGAAGCAAACCGGACATTTTTCTTTGTTGTGCCCACGAACAACCGACGGGTGCATTGGGCAGAACCATTCCACATCCCCAACCATATGCACCGATTCACTCGGAAACCGCACCCACCTTTCGTAATACGCCACGAGTACGTCCCATTGCGTGATCCCAGCGCCGATGGCGACAAGCACGGCCACGAATCGCAGTCGCGCCAGCTTTACCAAGATGATGAAGTCGAACCACCACCAGGCCTTCCGCCAGCCTTTCAAATCCGACGGAGCGCGCAGGCCCCCTTCGTCGATCGGCGACGGCTTAAGATTTGTCTGGGACATGATCTCTCTCCCGCAATTCACAAGTCGGTGAGTCCGTCAGCGTCAGCTTTCGGATGCAGCGCGGCACATCATCTTGCCAGGGGACGAATGCTCTACGGATTGCAAGGCCTGTTCGGGCCTGACAATCAGGCGAGCTTCACGCCAAGAGGCGGCGCGTTGTTCGCGCCGCGCAATGCAGCGGCTCAGATCAGCAGATGCGCAAAGACAACGACACGATCCATCGTTGGACGACTCACATGCCCTGCCAACAAGTCGTCACACTGGGAGGCCAATGTCGATCTCAATGCGACGTTTGGCAGTCCAATGAAAGTGATGTCGATTGCGGGCGGCTGTACTTGTTTACTGAGCGTCGGGGCATCAAAGCTTTTCAGATCGCAGCAAATTCCAGACTTCGGGTTCGCATGACGCTGACATGTCTGACAGCCAGCGGCAGTTTCCTGCGACGTCGACGGCTCACGATTGACCTTTGCCAATCGTTGCAGGCAGCAAGATTTCTCCTGCGTCGGTTTCGCTGTCGGTGATTCGCCCGGTTTTGGGAAGCAACACTTGCACCACCGCTGTCCGCTTGCGGCCGCGAAACGACATTGCATCTGCGGAAAGCCCGCACCCAACGTGAATGGAATCAAGACCCAGACTAGCGCATGCCAAATTGTTCGGCGACCAGAAGTCATCACGTCCTCACAGCTTTCAGCCGTCAGCAGGGTTCACCAATCGGCTGATTTTGTCAAGACAGTGCCTGGCCTGTCACGCAATTATGCTTAAATCCAGCCAGTGATCGGCCGCCTCGATCGGCTCATTCGGCGCGAAAGTAGACCGTTCATTCCTTGACCGGTTCGTTCGAATCACGGAGTGACCCGTCGAAATTCCCAGCAGTCCCGCTCAACATGTCTTGTCCAACAGCTCTGGAGAGTTCCGCCGCACGTCGATGGAAATCGGTGACGGCCATTTGATACGCCTCACGCAGATCGAGGATTTGTCGTTGGGCCTCGATCAAGCGCAGGAAATCGACCGTTCCGGCTTCATACCCTGACTGTGCTGCACGCAAATTGTCTTGCGCAGCCGGAAGGATTTTGGACTCGAAGACCGCGATCTTACGTCGGCTGCCATCCACACGAGCATGCGCGGATTGCACCTCACCGCGAATGGTGTCCGCGGCGAGATCGTAGTCGGCCTGCATTTTGTGAACTCGCCACAGCGCTTCTTGCACTGCGGCGTGACGCTTAGACTGATTGAGCGGCATATTGATATTGAGTCCAATCTGCGGTTGCTGAACGCTGTCTGTCCAGAAGCGGTCATACCGACCCATGACTTCGAAGTCGGGGTAGTACTCTTTGCACGCCAGGGCGGCGGCAGACTGCTCAGACTGCACACGAGCGGCCAGTGCCTGTAATTCCGGACGATGCCCGACCGCCCATTCACGAAGTTCTCCGACGGCCGGAAGTTCTTCCACAACGGGCAGATTCTGTGGCGGAGCTGGCAACGGATGATCAGGAGGGAGGTGCAGCAGCGTGTTGATCCGCGCGATCGCGACGATCTGTTCTTGATTCAATTCGATCTGCCGTTGTTCGAACTGAGCCAATTCGACATCGGCTTGCAAGACATCCTGCTGCGTGACCTGGTTGGCTTCGTACTTTGACCGCGCCACATCGCGAAACCGGCTGAGCGACTCACGACTACTGGCGTTCAACTCCAGTTCACGCTGATTGAGGTAGTAATCGAAGTAGGCCATACGCGCTGCTTCGGTAAGTCGCAATTGAACCTCACCAGCATCGAACGAGGCTGCGGCCGCTTCCCAATTTGCCTGATTGCCGCGCAACTCGCGTTTGCCGGACCACGGAAACTTCTGAGCGATTCCGAAGTAGTACGACCCTTGCACCTTAGATGCCCCGCTCCAGGTGGCCGGCGCGTACATCGACTGAAACATCGGGTCATCGAGCGCGATCGCCTGCGGGTACTTGTTTGCGGCCGCGTTCCAAGAAGCCATCGCCGCTTGCAACGAGGGATTGCGAGCTTTCACGGCCGCGACCAACTCATCGAGCGGTAATTCGTCGCGTCCGGCAAACAAGTCATCCGCCTGGTCAGCGGGTGTTCGTTCGGGAGTGACCTCGAGCGAGACCGGCATGACGCCAGACAGGTTTTCGACATAGGCATCACGCTCAGCCTGATGAGCCGAACGCTCACTCGACACCATTCGGCCGTCCGGTTTGTCACGCGGAATAAAAATGGCGACGTCAGGTGTGCGACAGCCGGCCGTCACGAACGACAGCGCAACTGTCGTGCGAAGGATGCGAGCGATCGACATATCGGCCTCCGGTGCAGCCATTCGCTGACCTGTCTCCGGTGGCATCGTGGCGGGCTGGCGGGTTAACGATTCAGTTCATTCGGTTGAGGACAACCTCTCCTCAACATCGGTGCCGAACCTTCGGACTCTTTCGGCAATTCCGGAATTGACGAAAGAGTTTTCCTAGTTTCACAAGCTTCCCTGGCCAGAACTTGGATTGGATCACTGTTCGCTGGTGGCCGTTCGTCCGCCAAATCATCGAGCAAGATCCAGACATCCTCGACAAGCAGCGGCAAGGCCTGAATGAAGACCCACCACTGATCCTCATTAACGATGCCGACAAGCCGGTACCATAAATTGACGAAAGAACTCAAACAGTCCCGCGCCGAACACCGCCCCTTCAACAATCCGGTCCCGCTGACGAAGCTGCCGTGGTGCAGTTGAGCGTGCCCCAGTCCGGCCCCCCACGTCCGGGCTACGTATGGCAAATGCTACGGACTTGGCAGGGGCACTTGATCCGGCGACATCAGATAGCCGATCAAGTCGCGAACCTGACCCTCGGTCAGATTCTGAAACAGTCCGTCGGGCATCAGCGACACGGTCGAGACTTTTTGCTCTTCAATGTCGGCCCGTTGAATTGTGACACGGTCGGTTTGCGTTTGGACGGTCAACGTCTTTTCGGTCTGTTCGACGGTGACGCCGTTGATGACACGGCCGTCTTTCATTTCAAAGACCGACATCCGGAAGTCGGCGGCGACTGTCGCGCTGGGATCGAGAATGTTCTCCAACAAATAGTCGAGGTTCCGTCGGTTGCCTCCGGTCAGGTCCGGCCCCGCCGATTTTCCGCTGCCGAACAGGACGTGGCAATTCGCGCAGCTTTTGGCGAACAATGCTCGGCCATCGCTGAGCTTTGCGGTCTGCAGGTGTTCCGGCGTGAGCAATCCCTTCCACTTAGCCGTGATCTGCTGCTTCTCGGCACTGCTCGTCCGGACTTCGCCCCAGACTTTCGCGAGTTGCTTCGTGAGTTCATCGTCGCCGAAGCTCAGAATTTGCCGCGCATGAAACGCGGAAATTTCTCGCCGCGGGATCTGTTCGGCGGCCACTGCATTCAACAGATCCTTCGAGTAACTGGGACGTGACACGAGCGTGCTGATCGCGATCATTCTGCCTTCTGGCGTGAGCCGGGCGAAACGGTCAAGCACTCGCTTGGGCGTTTCGGCGTGATCAACCGTCGCCAAGCCACGAATTGCCTCGACGATCAGCTCGCGATCGTCGAGCAGCTTGTGCAGCAGCACCACCAGCCCGTCCGGCTTCGCCGTCACGAGCGTCCGCAACGCCTGTTGCCGAGCGGATACGTCCGCTGCGCCATTCGTAACCAATGCCTTGAGTTCATCCATCGCCCGGCCGTCGCCGAACACAACCGACAACTCGCGAGCCAGCCTATTGAGTTCGTCCGATTCGCTCTTCGCCACCGACTCACTCACGGCTGTCCAACCCTTTGGGGGCGCAACCTTCGTCCAACCGCTCATGGCCTGTGACATTCCCAGCAGGATGTCGTGACGGATCTCTTCGCTGGGACTGGCCGCCGCTAACGCCAGCAGCGATTCGAGTCCGGCTGGTTGACGTTCCAATTCCAACGTGATGCGTCGCGCGGTGAATTGACGCACGCGATCCATTCTGCACGATGCAAGGAACTTCACCGCTCGCACGGAATCGCGTCCCACGGACGGTTCGATGCCGTACCAAATCAACAACGGCAGCATGTTGTCTTGCTCGAACTCATCACGGCTGGCGAGAGACTCCGCCAACTTCCAGCGCTGAGCCACTGGAACACGCGGCAAGGCCGACGCCAAATACATCTGCACGAGGCCAGAAGTTTCGTGGCTCGCCAACGCTTCCAGTTGGGAAACGCTCGACTCCGAAAGATCGCCCATGTCACACAACAGACGCACGCCCCAAGCGCGGACGCGGTCGTAGCTGTGACTCAACTGCGCCTGCAAGAAATGCTCGTCAGCCGCTCCGCAGTTGTGGAGTACCCACAGGGCGCGGAGCGTCTTCGTTCGATCTGCCTCGACTCCAAGAAATGAATGCAACGTCAAGCGTTCCTTTTCGGTCAGACGCTTCTCAGCAGCTCGCTCTTGCAGTAATCGGCGCGATTGTCGCACAAACCAATCGTCAGCATGCGACTGCAAGCGGATCAGTTCGTCATTCTTCTTGATCGACAAGTCGGGATTCGCCGCAGACTTCGGAGTGCCGTAGGTGATCTTGAAGATGCGTCCCGATGTCCGATGCACGCCGTCGTTTTCGTGACATTCGCCGATGTCCGACCAATCTGCGAGATAGACGCCGCCATCCGGGCCACTGATCAGATCAATCGCGCGGAACCACGGATCGCCGGTGCTCAGGAAATCGGGTTCATGCTTGGCGGTGAACCCTGCTTTGTAACGCTCCAAACGATCACAGTTCAGCCGGCGACCGTGCAGATTCACCGTGAAGGCTTTACCTTGATACTGCTTTGGCCAGTTGTCCCCTTGGTAAATCATCAGGCCGGAGTGTGCGTGTCCGCCTCCGGCCGCCGAAGTTGAGTCAGTCACGCCGAGCTTGCGGATGTCGCTCCAGGCTTCTTTGGTGTCCCAATGAAAGTGATCGGCCGTTTGTTCCATGATGCCGAACAGGTACGGATTGAAGTGTGTGCCGTACATTCGCCGCCAATGCGAGTTTGGCACGACATGCCACAGATGGCCGATGACCGTGTTGATCAGAAACATTTCGCCGTGCTGGTCGAAGTCAAAGCCCCACGGGTTGGTCGTGCCGTGAGCGACCGCCTCGAAAACCTTCCTGGTCGGGTGATACCGCCAGACGCCGCAGTTGATCTTCGTTCGCTGCGATTCGCTCGCGCCGGGAGCGCCGACGACCGAAGTCGCGAGAATGCCATGCCGGCCGTAGAGCCAGCCGTCCGGGCCCCACTTCAGTCCGTTGACGATATTGTGCCGCACCGCATTCCCGTCCCAACCGTCGAGTACCACCACCGGCGGTCCATCCGGCTTATCGTCGCGGTCCTTGTCCGGGAAGAACAACAAATTGGGAGCGGCCAGCGCCCATACGCCGCCGAAGCCCACTTCCACGCTCGTCAACTTGTCCAGCCCGCTGGCGAAGACCGTCCGCTTGTCGGACCGGCCGTCTCCATCAGAATCCTCCAGGACGACGATCCGGTCCTTTTGCGTCGCGTCAAAATTCACTTTACTTTCAGCGTAGGTGTAGCACTCAGCAACCCACAACCGCCCGCGTTCGTCAGTCGTGATCGAAATCGGCTGCTGTACGTCGGGCTCATGAGCGAACAATTCGACGCGAAATCCCACCGGGACTTTCATCTGCGCGAGAGCCTCTTGTGGAGTCAACAACGGCGTCGTGATCTCCTGCGTGTTCTTCGGAGCGGGGATCTCGTCGCCATCACCGGCTGAACTCAGCCCCAACGACACAACTGCTGCAAATACCGCGCGTCTGATGACGGTCATCCTCACACTCCTTCACCAAATAAGCTCAAGAAGTCAAAATCTGAAGCGGCAGATTGAATCGTCTCGCTCACTCCTAGGAAAGCCCGCAGCGATCTCGAACTGAGCCGCAGCGACAGCCAAAACTCCCGTCGCCGTGCTTGGAGAAAGTCGCCAGACTGTGTCCGACAAACTTCGATAAGCCACGAGGTGTCTGATGTCCGCGCCTGATCTTTCATATTGGCAACACTCGCATGTGTTCGATTCCGGCAATCCGTTGGCGGAGCGAAACACTTGGCGTGTCGTCGGATTGGCGGCGGCGATGATGTTCGTCGAGATCGCGGCCGGCTGGTGGTACGGTTCCATGGCGCTGCTGGCGGACGGATGGCACATGAGCACACACGTCGCGGCATTGGGGATCACGGCGGCAGCCTATTGGTCGGCTCGGCGATACGCTCGCGATCCGCGGTTCGCGTTTGGTACGTTCAAGATCGAAGTGCTGGGAGGCTTCGCCAGTGCGATCATCCTCGGCATGGTCGCACTGCTGATGGTGGCAGAGTCACTCGAACGAATGTTCGCACCTCACGCGATTCAATACGAACAGGCGTTAGTCGTCGCCGTGATTGGCCTGTTGGTAAACCTGACGAGCGTCTGGTTACTCGGCGACAACCACTCGGCAGCGCATGCTCACGGCCAACATCACGACCGGGATCACAATTCACCCCATGATCCGCATCACGATCTCAATTTTCGAGCCGCGTATGTGCATGTGCTCGCGGATGCGGCGACGTCGGTTCTGGCGATCGTCGCATTGCTGGTGGGCAAGTATTGGAATTGGGTGTGGCTTGACCCGCTGACGGGAGTTGTCGGTGCCGTGCTGGTCGGCGTCTGGTCCAGCGATCTGATCCGCGCTACCAGCCGCGTGCTGCTCGACCGCGAAATGGATCACGCGCTGGTGGACGAAATTCGTAAAGCGATCGAATCCGATGGTCACTCGCGCATCAGCGACCTGCATCTCTGGCGCGTTGGTCGATCGCACTTTGCCTGCATTGTCGGAGTGGTAACTCCAGAACCGCGCACACCTGACGATTACCGACAGCAACTGCTCCCGCACGAGGAACTGGTTCACGTGACGGTTGAGGTGCATCGGGCCGGATGAGGGAACCAGGTTGGGTCTACTTTTTCGCCGGCTTAAGGTATTGATCGTTGAGCTTGTTACACGACCACAGCAAACCTCGCGTGACCAGATCGAGATAACGCGGATCGCCGACGGTGTCGTTGCTGTGCCCCAACGTCGTGCTGAAGACACGCGTCTTCTCGTACTGGTTGGTCCAGGCGACGACGTAGTCATCAACCTTTTTTCCGACATCTTGTTTACCGCGTGCCAATGCCTTCGCCGTATCGAACAGCCGAATGTTGTTGTACAGTTCTTCGTTGACTGTGGTCCAATTCTGAAACCCCTTCGTGATCGGGTGCTCAGGTTCGACATAGGTGACGTCAATTGGTTTTTGCGGACCATGCCCGGTTGAGTGAATGCCCACAAACTTGAACCAGTCGTCCGTGCCAACTCGATAGCAGTGCATGGCACAGTGCAGATTGACCGCGGGAATGCCGCTCTTGTGGGCATTCAGAATGTTCTCGACATACGGCATCTCTTTGACGTCGGATGTGCATTCGTCATGGATAACGACGTCGTAGCCCTTCGCCCAGTCCGCTTTTTCATAGATCGCGAAGCGGGCCTTGGTCGTCGTGTCCGACGTGTGAATCTGATCGACGACGACGTGCGCCCGCGCTTCGAGCCCTGCCTTGAGCAAGTCCTTCTGCTTCGAGTAATCGTGGCAACAGCCGCCGGTAATCAGCAGCGCCTTGAGCGGCTTCGGAGCGTTGTCCTGCGCGCGGACGAAACCGCAAAGGGCAATCAATGTAATGCCGCAAACGGAGAAGATGGTTCGCATGTTGGTCCTCGGAGGCAAAAAAGGAAGTGATGAGAAGGAATTATCGCAGGCTTGTCCCGCTGGAGTCGAGCACTTGTGAGTTCGACACATCGTTGCCGAATTTCGCGTGACGTGCAAACTTCCAGGCGACTTCTTTCGTCTTGGGTTTTATTTCAATCAGTTGCGGCTGGTGCGGCCCGGCGTGGCAGTTGCCAATGAGATAGTTTCCGTTGGGCAGAATCTCCAATGTTGTGACCCAGGCCAGAGTGATGCCGGGGAGATCGGACTGCTCAATCTTCCAGACGATCTGTTTGTCGGCTGTGACTTCGATGACGCTGTGCCCATTTCCTGTGGTGATGAGCGTGTGGCCATTCGGCAGTCGTACGGCCGCGAAGCACTTGTTGCCGAAGGCTTCGGGGCCGTGGCCCCCTTTCGGTTCCTTGCCGAACAGCGGAACCTCGTATTCCCAAACCACCTCACCCGACTTGTTTTCGTACTCACGCACAAAGCCATCTCCTTCATGGCAGACGAGGTAGTTGCCGTTCGTCAGCTTTCGCGCCAGCCGCGTGTCGGTGTGCGGGTGCGGGTGATCGACCTTCAACTTCACTTCTTTCAGCAGCTTGCCGTCGCGATCGACTTCGATTATTCGCGCCGGGCCCGATTCGGCAATCATCAGCCGGCCATCATCGAGCGGCTGAAAGGCGTGGACTTCAACCTTCTTCCCCCGGTTACCGTTCTCGGTCGCCGAGTCGTACGACCAGACGACTTGCTTCGTGCCCGGGTCGATCTCGGCGACTTTAGCGGCCCCTTGCTGGACGAGGATGTGGCCATTCTTGATGACGTGAATGTCGTGAATCCCACCCCAGTTCATCTCCCATTCCGTCAAGCCATCGGCCTTCACGACCGTCAGCTTGCCGTTCCCTTGCAGGAGGACTTTATGAGCCGCCTCGGCGGACGAACCCATACTGAACAAACCGATCAGCCAGCAACAGAGCCATCGAAACATGGGCAGCCTTTGACGATTTGAATCCGAGAGACTTGCAAGACGCGGGCGACGAGTGGAGTTTCTATCGCTGGAAGTGCCGATTGGGGAGTGACACGCCCAGTTGTATCGAGCCGATGACGCCTGCAAGATGGCTTAGCCGGGCGCGAACTCGTCTGCCAGGTCATTTCGCCAAAAGTGCGCAGCATGAGACGGCTCATGACTCATCGACTGATCGTTCAAAAACAACCTCAAGCAGATCGGGATCGCGATCAACAACTTCCACGACCGCCGCAACGAATTGCCGCCGTCCCGGAACTACGACCACTACAGGAGTTGGGCGTCCTTGATTCTGCCCGAACTCGAGAGCACTAACTTGTTCAAGAATCGGGATCCAGATCTCAAGCACTACCGCCAAACCGACATCGCGCGGCTGACTCCGATTTCCTCCTACGACTGTCCGCCGCGGCGCGGGCCGCAGAACAGCACGCAAAACGATGACATCTTGTCGCCGTATGAAACCAGCGGACACGGGCCGGGAACTCTGAGCGACTATGCCTGCTCGGTCGGTCACGGGCCCCCGGAGTCTGGAACTGGATCACGTCCAACGGTGCGATGATCATGGGTGCCGGGACGACTGATCCGCCGACGGTTCCCGCAGGTTGGTACGCTCCACCGAATGCTCGGCTCAAGGTCTGAAAAGTCGCACATCATTTCGCAGTCTGACCGATGGCACCAGCAGCAAAATCCTGATCGGCCAGAAACATGTGCGGCCATCGCGCTGGGGGATCGCTCAAGAGGATGGAGCGATCTACAACGGCGATCATCCAGGAATTTTCTCGCGAGTCGGTGGTGCGGATGCTCCGATCGCCAAGTCGCCGACAGACGTTTACCGCGATAATTTGGCAGCTCTCACGAAGGGACGTGCAATTTCACGATGGCAAATGGCAGCGTCCGCGCGATCAGCGTGCTGATCGCGACCGATGATCTGGGAAAGCTGACCGCTCGAAACGATTACGAAGTCGTTGGCGAGTTCTGAAAGTGGACCGAACTCCAACATGTGTCCCAAACTGATTGGACGTAGGCGTCCGGTAAATTTGGTTGCCGCGTCGGCGTGCGCGTAATCCACTTCAACCAGGATGTTGTTCATGCGCGGCTTGATCGTGAATTTCGGGCCAGACGTTTTGAACGATCGAAACTTGGGATGTATTTGCAGTGGCGGTAATTCTCCCGGCCGTTCGACGCCAGTGCCGATTTCGTAATCCGAGACAACCGCGACGCGATACTCAACGGCAATCGCCCCATCGCTGTTCCGATGCCGGCCGATGCGCTGGCCGAGATGGCCCGCACCGGCACACCCCTGGAGCGAGATCAAGTGCGAGAAGGGAGCGAAGGCGAATGGCGTCCTGCGAGCAAAGTCGCAGGCTTATTCGATGAGCAAACGCCGTCGCTTGGTTTGCAGTCATCAACATTGGAAGACCTGTTGGCGCACTAGAGTCCTGCGTTCAGCAAATCGCAGGCGTCAAGAAAAGCGAAGAGAGAAGTGGGCACGAAAGCGGTCAATGAAACAGAGGTCTCCGAATCGGCGGAGCTCGATTTCGAAGTGGACGCTCCGTTGATCGAACCACTGCCGGCGAACGATCCGGACAGACACCACGTCTATGTCGCTGCTTTACCCGCGCGTGGCCGAGCCTCTTGATGGAGGCTGCACCGTCGCAGCAGAAGCTTCCTGCTTGGGAAACTTCCGTCACGCAAGTTCCGCGCAGGCGGTTACGAGTCACGGCAGCACATGCGAAAACTCGACGACCGATATCGATACTCATCGTGGCTTTGTCTGTGAGTATTGCGCTGATCGCGGTTGTTCCCGTGTGGTGGTTCTATCCTCGACCGTGGACGGATATCTGCAGCAGCTACGTGGCGATTTACGAAGAGTTGCAACAGAGCCGAGAGGCCACCTCGGAACAACCCGATTGGGTAGACTTCAGGGCACGAGCAAAGACGCAACTCGACAAGACGGTGCCGTGGTTGGAAGAACAAGCGAAACCGCGGGACCGTGCGAAATCATTGCTGCTGTACGCCGGGCGAGATTTGCAGAAATTACTCGACATTCCCCGCGATTTACCTAACCCGCACCAGAAGCGGATGAGTGCTTTTGTCGAGCAGCTCCAAGAACTCTACGACTCGAATTGACAGCAAAAATCACGTCTTGACCTGTTTGACGGCGAGTCCTAATGTCCCGCCCCGCTTGGTGAACCTCGGCGGAATTCTCGCGCCGGATCGTCAGCGTCCCTTCGCCCCCTTCAGAAGTCTCTCCCCCTCCCTTCGAGCCAATTCGCTGGCGAAACAGCGAGTGGCGTCCGCTTTTTGAATCCCCTCGGAAAGGAATCCCTCCATCATGAAACGTCTCACAACAATGCTCGCATTGGCGGCGATGATGTCGAGCCTGACCGGCTGCTGCTGCTGGTGGCCATGGAACGGCTACGGCTACGGAAGCTCCTGTGGCACGAGCCCCTGCGGCCCGGCTGGCTGTGCTCCTGGCTTTAGCAGCCCGTATACGACTCCGGGAACGACTTACACTCCCGGCGCGACCACCTATCAGACCTATGACTCGGTGACTGGCCTGCCACTGTCGACAACGACGGCGTATCAGCCAGTGGTCGTTGCGCCCGCAGTGTCGCTCGGCCCGCTCGAAGCG
>Ga0194121_10004761_pt1 | contig 19439 bp, 12 predicted proteins | sample TA2MahCa50mmetaG_FD_148609 | JGI IMG/M metagenome (GOLD analysis project Ga0194121, IMG submission 148609) | Freshwater microbial communities from Lake Tanganyika, Tanzania - TA2015020 Mahale Deep Cast 50m | ecosystem: Environmental > Aquatic > Freshwater > Lake | place: Tanzania: Lake...
TAAGCAAAATGTTCGCAGGACACAGCGATGGCGAAGCATCCGTGAAGCGTTTTCTGCAAAACAATCCCGGATCGCATAAAACCCACATGGCCAATCTTGCCATGGGCGATTTTTATTACTTGAAACAAAAGCATTCTACGGCTTTGTCTTATTACAAAAATGTTGATCAGTCGGCCATTTCAAAGGACATTGCAGATCGGTTTTATTTCCGCAAAGGATATTGTCAGGTAAGTACCAAAAAATATAAGGATGCCGCCGAAACACTGGCTCCGCTTACCAAGCGTGAAAACGAATACAAGACACTGGCCTTTTATTATTATGCATATTGCACCTATTACAACGGGCAATATTCTGAAGCACTGGCTGCCTTTCATTCTATTGAAGACGATGGTCCTAAGGCGGTTAAACTTTACATAGCGCAAATTTATTATCTTCAAAACCAATATGAAAGGGCATTGCTGTCGGCAGATAAAATCAAAGGTGGTGTGCCCGCCGGCAGGGTGAGTTTTCTGAAAGGCAAATGCTATTACCGCTTGGGTCGATACACCCAGGCTGCCGATGCCTATAATGCCAGTGGTATGACCCTGGACAGCCTGGACCGCAACGAAGTGTATGAATTTGGTTTTGCCAATTATAAGGCCGAACAATGCAGCAAAGCCGTGGAATGGTTCAGAAACATTGCCTATTTGGGCGATAGTCTTGCCCAGTATGCCAGTTACCATCTCGGAGATTGTTATTTAAAACTGAAGAATAAGCGTGATGCTATGAATGCATTTGCTGAGGCATACCGCAATGGTTTTCATAAAGATGTGGCGCAGGATGCCCTGCTCAATCAGGCCAAAATTGCCACCGAACTAGGTGAGAGTAATGCAGCATCTCTGTTACAGAAATACATTGGATCCTGCAGCAATTCGGGAAAAAGCAAGGAAGCCAAAAAACTTCTTGCCGGTTTATTGTTGAATACAGATAATTACCGTGATGCAGCCGCTGTATTGGAAAGTATTTCTGACCCTGATCTGCAGACCGAAGAAGCTTTTCAGCGTGTGAGCCTGGCCCGCGGTATGGAACTTTACAAAAACCGGAACTGGGATGAGGCTGCGGCAATGTTTGACAAGTGTATGGCCAAATCCGCAAATAAAAACTTTTCGGGACAGGCCGCTCTTTGGAAGGCCGAAGCCTTGACAATGCAAGGGAAATCCGACCAGGTTTCTGATTTGTATCAGCGTTTTCTGGATGCACCGGGATCAGCAGAGCTAGAAATGTTTCCCTTTGCCTTTTATGGTATGGGTTACAGCCGCTACAAGGCAGAAGCCTACAGCGAGGCTATTCCGTATTTTGAAAAATTCATCAAAACCGCAAGCCGTGGTCGCTACGATGAGAAAGTATATAACGATGCACAACTGCGTTTGGGCGACTGCAACTATGCACAGGCAGCTCGTCTGGGAAAAGATGCCAATACCCGCAAGCGCAAAAACATGGAGGATGCAATCACTGCCTATGCCTACGTGACCGGCAAAAAAGGCGCGGATGCGGATTATGCCTTGTATCAGACTGGGATGATTTATGGTCTTCAGGGACAACTTTTTGAACTTTCAGGCATGCGCGAGAAGAAAATCACCGCCATGAAACGCCTTGTGGCGGATTTCCCCAGCAGTAGGTTCCTACAAGATGCCTATTTTGAGTTGGGTTCGGAGTTTTGGGCCGCCGGCAGCACCAAAGAGGCAGAGCGCTATTTTATTTCGCTGGTTGATGATTTCAAAACCCACCCGCTTGTATTGCGTTGTCTGCTGAACCTGGGACGTTTATACAACAACAACGGGCAGGGCGATAAAGCTATTGAAATGTATACGCGCCTGTTTGACCAGTTTCCTGGCACACCTGAGGCTAAAACGGCATCAGAAAATGTGAAACGAATTTATACGGACCAGGGCAAAGGCGGCGAATATGTGAAGTGGACCAAAAACCGCGGCGGAATGACGGCTTCCGAAACCGACAGCCTGATATTCTTTACTGCATTTAACCTGTATGAACGCGATAAGTACAAGGAAGCCGTAACTGCATTTCAGGAATATCTGACCGAAATCAGTAAAGGATTCTTTAAGGTAGCCGCCAATTACTACAAAGGTGTTTGCCATGAAGAACTGGAACAGAAAAATGAGGCTTTGCCCCACTATAAAATTGCTGCAGAGTCCAATGGCTTCGAGTTTCAGGAAGATGCCGTGCTGAGTGTGCTTGAGATATTGGGCAGCAATGCTTCCTGCAGCGATATAATGCCCTATGTTACCCGACTTGAACAGATAACCCGTGATAAGGAAAAAAGACATCAGGCTTGGAAAAGCATGCTTAAGTGCTATGAACAGCAAAATAACATGGCAGAAGGCAGAGTCCTTGCCACAAAGATCGGGACAGAACTCAGCAGTACCGATGACATGAAGGCCGAAGCACTGGTGTTTTTAGGAAAGGCAGATATTCAAGATAAAAGATGGTCAGATGCCTTTTCGCGCTTCAAGGAAACCTATACCAAATATAACAACAAATATGCAGCAGAAGCCAAATACCGTGAGGCCTTGGTATATTTTGCCACCGACAGCATAGAACTGACCAAAGAGGCCTGCTATGGTGTTTTGGATCAGTTTAACAGCTATGATTACTGGGTGGGTAAGGCAATGTTGCTGCTGGGTGATGCATTCCTTAAAACAAAAGATGAATTCAATGCAAAAGCTACCTGGAACAGTGTGGAAGAAAATTTCGAAATCTCTGAACTTGTAACAGAAGCAAGGGAGAAACTGGCCAGATTACGCGACAAAAAATCCAGACTGGGAGACGAGTAATCTCCTGTTAATTGAGGTCCCGTTAGTGACTCGCGAGCGATTCATGCGGCTTTATTATAGCTCAACCAACTAATTCCCAAGTTCTCCACAACCTTATTTTTAAACAGCAGATTTCGTAATTTCGAAAGTTCCAGCAACAGTAATTTTATGCCAAAGTTTTCTCATTTACATGTTCACACACAATATTCCCTGCTGGATGGCGCCGCACCCATAAAAAGCCTGGTAAAAAAGGCCAAGGCCGATGGAATGCCGGCTATCGCCATTACCGACCATGGCAATATGTTCGGAGCATTTGAATTTTATCAGGCCGTGACAAAAGAGGGATTAATTCCGGTTATTGGCTGTGAATTTTATCTGGTGGAAGACCGCTTTCAAAAACAGTTTGGGCAGGGTACCAAAGACAAACGCTATCACCAGCTGATTCTTGCCAAAGACCAGAACGGATATACCAATCTGGCAAAGCTTTGCTCACTGGGCTACATGGAGGGAATGTACAGCAAATATCCCCGGATAGATAAATCGTTGCTGAAGCAATATAAAGAGGGACTGATTGCAACCAGTTGCTGCATTGGTGCTGAAGTGCCGCAGACCATTCTATGGAAAGGCGAAAAGGCCGCTGAAAAGGTCTTTTGCGAATGGCTGAATATCTTTGGCGAAAACTACTATGTGGAATTGCAGCGCCATAACCTGAAAAACCTAGACGGGACGGGAATTTCACAAGAAGACATAAACCAGATACTGATTCGGTTTGCCCGCAAACACAATGTACCCATCATTGCCACTAACGATAGTCATTATACCGATAAACGCGATGCCAACGCCCATGATATTCTGCTTTGCGTGAACACGGGTTCGCTACAAAGCACACCCAAAGCTTCCGATGAGGAAAGCGGCAGGGGATATCGCTTTGGCTTCCCGAACGATGAATTTTTCTTCAAGTCAACAGAAGAAATGATGCAGCTTTTCAGTGATGTGCCCGAAGCGATAGACAACACCAATTTGCTGCTCGATACCATAACGCCTCCCAAGCTGGACAGAGATATTGTATTACCCAATTATGCAATGCCAGAGCCATTTACAGACCAAAACGATTATCTGAGGCATTTGTCTTTTGAAGGTGCCCGTCGGCGATACGGCGAAATGATTCCGGCCGTAATTACCGAGCGTCTTGAATTTGAACTGAATACCATCATATCTTCGGGTTTTGCCGGATACTTCCTCATTGTGCAGGATTTCACCGGCGCCGCCCGAGCTATGGATGTGTGGGTAGGACCTGGGCGGGGTTCAGCAGCAGGAAGCCTGGTCGCTTATTGCCTTGGTATCACCAATGTGGATCCGGTGCGCTATGACTTGCTTTTCGAACGTTTTCTCAACCCAGAGAGGGTGAGTATGCCCGACGTCGATATCGATTTTGAAGATACCGGCCGTGATAGGGTTATTGAATACGTAGCTAAAAAATACGGTGAACGCCGCATAGCTCAGATTGTTACCTACTCTACCATGGCTGCAAAATCGGCCATACGCGATGTGGGCAGGGTGCTTGATTTGCCACTTCCCAAAACGGATTACTTGGCCAAACTTGTTCCGGGCAACGTGGATCTTGAACAATTGCTCCATCAGCAGCCTGATGCACTGGTAAAAGACGAAAAGAATAATCTTCGACCTGAGGATACTTACAATATCAGACAGTTGCAAAGTATTTATAACAGCAATACCCCTGAGGCTCAGGTGCTGAAAGATGCAGAAAAACTGGAAGGTTCCGTGCGTGGCACCGGCGTGCACGCCTGTGGTATAATCATTGCCTCGCAGGATATTGATGATGTGGTGCCCGTGGCCCGCAGCAAGGACTCACCGTGGATGCAGGTGCAATACGATGTAAACCAGATTGAAAAGGCCGGTTTGCTGAAAATGGACTTTCTTGGATTGAGCACCCTTACCATCATGAAAGATGCGGTGCGCCTCATTAAGGAAACAACCGGCGTGGATGTAGATCTTGAGAAAATTCCGCTGGATGATACCAAAACCTTCGAAATGTTTCAGCGGGGTGAAACGGGTGCCATCTTCCAGTTTGAAAGTCCTGGCATGCAGAAGTATATGCGCGTCCTGAAACCCACGCAGTTTGTTGATTTGATTGCAATGAACGCCCTGTATCGTCCGGGTCCGCTAAAATACATCCCTGATTTTATTGACCGTAAACACGGCCGAAAACCTGTGGAATATGATCTTCCTGAAATGGAAGATTATCTGAAGGAAACCTATGGGATTACAGTGTATCAGGAGCAGGTAATGCTGCTGAGCCAGAAACTGGCAGGTTTCAGCAAAGGCAAGGCCGATGAGCTGCGCAAAGCCATGGGTAAGAAAAACAAAACCATCATTGATCAGCTGAAGAGAGTTTTTATGGAAGGAGCGCTGGTCAAAGGCTATCCGCAGGATAAACTGGAAAAAATTTACAGCGACTGGGAAGAATTTGCGGCGTATGCTTTCAACAAATCGCACAGTACTTGCTATGCGGATATTGCCTACAAAACAGCCTACCTGAAGGCCAATTACCCTGCCCAGTTCATGGCAGCCGTGCTGAAAAGCAACATAGGCGATATTAAGAAGATTACCCAGTACATGGAGGAATGCAACCGTATCGGGGTGAAAGTGCTCGGACCGGATATCAATGAAAGCCGCACCCTGTTTGCCGTTACGCCACGCGGCGAGATTCGCTTTGGTCTGGGCGCACTGAAAAATGTGGGTGAGGGCGCTGTGGAAGAAATTCTGGCAGAAAGAGATGCCAATGGGCCATTTAGCAGTTTATTTGATCTCACCAGCCGTGTGCACCAGCGGGCACTCAACAAAAGAAGCCTGGAATCCATGGCAAAGGCGGGCGCCTTCGATTTTGATACAAGGTATCACCGGGCTCAGTATTTCAAAAATGATGATGATGGTAAAAACGGTATTGAGCTGGCACTGAAGTTCGGCCTCACCGTGCAAAGCAATAAATTATCAGGGCAGGGCAGCTTATTTGGTGGTGGAGAGGATAGTGCCGTGCCCCGCGAACCCAAACTGCCAAACGTGGAAAAAATGCCCCTGCTGGAAGAGTTGCGCGAAGAGGAAGATGTGGTGGGCATTTACCTTAGCAAGCATCCGCTTGACACGTTGCGGTTTGAATACGATATGATCAAAACCTGTGAGCTGAAGGAACTGGCTGAAATGCAGAACAGCACTACGAATAACAATTTTGTAGTGATGGGGATTGTTACCGCTACCCGCGAAACCATCAGCCAGAAGGGTGAACCCTACGGTCGTGTTACATTGATGGATTATTCCGGAAGCCATGAGTTTACCTTGTTCAACAAGGATTATCTCAAATTTAAACACCTGCTGAGCAAAGATTACATCCTGGTGCTGAAAGGAAGTTTTGAATACAACCAGAAGAACCAGAAGACGTATGCGCGTTATCATGAAATTGTGCTGTCGAGCGAAATACAGAAGGATACACTTGTGAAAAGCGTACAGGTGGATATGGAGGTTAATGAAATGCTGAAAGGCAAAGCCACTGCCGTGGAAACCGTTATGCTGCAATATCCGGGAAAATGCACATTGTGGATACACCTGATGGACAACGAAGAAAGTATGGGCGTGAAAATGGTTGCCAGCAGAGGTTTTGAGTTTTGTGCAGAAACCATACAGATTATGGAAGATATGGAAATCAGGTTTACCAAACGCATGGATGAGCGCTGGCTGCCTGTGAGTCCGCCGCTACCCACCAACCGCTTTTATTAAAATGTTTGTAAGCGGATTTACGATAGCGCGAAATGTGTTGAAAGCCGATTATCCCCTGCGAGAAGCAGTTTTCAGCATACTGGATCTGTGCGATGAATTTGTGATTGCCGTAGGCAATAGCGATGACAGTACCCTGGATTTAGTGCAATCATTCAACCATCCCAAAATTAAAATCATTGAAACCCTTTGGGATGATACCATGCGAACCGGCGGGCGGGTGCTGGCTATGGAAACCGATAAAGCCAAAGCTGTAGTCAATCCCAAGGCGGACTGGCTGTTTTACTTACAGGCCGATGAGTGCGTGCATGAAAGAGACCTTCCGCTGATTCGCGCTGCTATGGAAAAACACCTGAACAATCCGAAGGTTGAGGGTTTGCTGTTTGATTACCTGCATTTTTACGGCAGTTATGATTATGTGGGCGACTCCAGACGATGGTACAGGCAAGAGATTCGGGTAATTCGCAACAGGCAGGATATATTCAGCTACCGCGATGCGCAGGGTTTTCGCAAGCTGCCCAACGAAAAATTAACGGTGGCCTCCAGCGGTGCGTTTATGTACCATTATGGATGGGTGAAACACCCGGATGCCCAGCAGCAAAAGCAACTGCAGTTTCACCGCTTGTGGCATGATGATGAATTCATGCAAAAGAACATGGCTAAAGCAGAGCGATTCGATTACAGCAACATTGATTCTTTACAGCAATTCGAAGGAACGCATCCAGCCATACTTCAGGAGCGCATAGCCCGCATGAACTGGCAGTTTGATTTTGATATTTCCCAAAAGAATATGGGGGTAAAAAGCCGGTTGCTGCACATCATAGAAAAGCTGACCGGCTGGCGGGTGGGGGAGTATAGGAATTACAGGTTAAAGTAACTTTAGCAGAAAGTTGCCCCACATGAGCGCTGCTGTCACGATAAAGCCCCACATGATTATTTTGGCGCCATATTTAATTTTAAATTTTAGGTGCAGTACGGTGAATATCAGCAATAGCATAAAAGGTATGCCTCCTGGATTATAATGCCAGGAGTCTAAAAAATTACCCCGGTATATGGAATACAGCGAACGCTGCATGCCACATCCGGGGCAATCCTTGCCTGTCAATGTTTTAGATGGACAGGTTAAAAAATAACTTGGCAATGTGTCTTTACTCAAAAGCCACCCAAAGAACCCATTGAAATCAAACTGCCAACAACTACAAGGTAGATAATGACGATAATGAAATACAAGCTGTTAAGAATAGTTCCGATGATGGCGCAAACTCGTCCTGCTTTGAGGTTGTTGTAGCTGGAGGCAGTGTATTCGCCCGGGTTCATTTTATATCGCTGCAAATCTTTACCTGCAAGGCTCAAGCCAATGATTCCGAGAATCAGGCCTGGTAACCCATAGCAGAAACACATCACAAGTGATAAAATTCCGAGTACCAGCACGGCAGTTGAATTTGGGAGAGATACAGCACCCTGTCTGTCTCCTAAGTTGTTGTGAGGGGAATTGTTTTCCATAAGACGGCAAATATAAATCAATGCGTGGTTTTTTGGGAAAAACCCGCATAAGGCGTTTTTTTTTCATGGTAGTTGTTTTTTAGGCATCCAATTTATCTGGATTGGCTGCCATTACTTTGGGATTGGGTCCATATTCATTATCCCCATCTTGACTGCCTGTGCATGCCAGAATCAAGCTATAGATAGGGATGAGAACAAACCATCCACTTTTGCCCACATCGTGCATTCTCCTAACAGAAACTGCGATGCTGGGTACGAGCACTGCCAGACTGTAAAGTGTTCCGATTAATTCAAAACCAGTGGCACTTCCAATAAATCCCAGTACAAGGGAGATTAGAAAGTTGAAAAGAACAAAATACCAGTACTCGCTTCTTCTGGCACGGCCATTGAAATTGGCATAGTTTTGAAGGACTTTGGTGAACTAATTCAAAGTGTTATTTTTTAATTTTGTGTTGGCAATTACCACATTTGGATCTTGAATGTAATGAAAAATAACGAATAGTTATCTACAAAAGGGATTGACTCTAGGGCGGTTTTTATCCTAAAACTAAGAAATTCAATTTTATATGATTATAAATTTCCCCTGAAGATCTTTACCGCAATGGCCAGCAGAATAACACCGAAAAATTTGCGCATGGTAAGCAGCCCCGCTTTGCTGATTTTCTTTTCCAGCCAGCCCGTGCTTCGCAGGGCAACGTAAATAAATAGCAGATTGGCTGCAATGCCGATGCCAATAACCCATTCGTCGTATACTGCTTTCAGTGAAAGTATGGTGGTTAAAGTTCCTGAACCGGCAATAATGGGAAAGGCTACCGGAACAACACTGCCACCGGGTACGTCGGGGTCACTGCGAAAAATATCAATTCCAAGAACCATCTCAAGGCCCAGAATAAACATTACGATGGAACCTGCCAGAGCAAAAGAGGCTTTGTCTAGCCCCAGAAAATGAAGAAAATATTCGCCCGCCAATAGAAATCCTACCATAAGAACCGCACTGGCCAGCGTCACTTTCATAGGATAAATCTTTACGGATTTTGAGCGAAGTCCAATGATAACCGGTATAGATCCCAGCATGTCAATCACCGCAAAGAGGGTAAAAGAAACGGTCAGAATTTCGCTCGTTTTCATGTTGCGAAGGTAGCCATAAAAAAAGCGGGTTGCCCCGCCTTTATGTAAGTTATCAGATAAATCAGATCATGCCATGTGTTTAACCTGCATCCCGTAAAGTATGATAAAAACGCTTGCAAATAAAAGATAAACACCTAAAACGATTCCCCCCATCATGTTTAATCCTATGATAGCAACCGTAATAAGTATTGGCAGTAATTCTCCTGTTAGCCAAAGATAGTAGCCGTTTTTCCGCATTTTTCTCATTTCCAGTGCGCCAAACAGGCAAAGTCCGGTTGCTAGTAAATTCACCATTAGTAAGAGATAGCGATTTTCATATTGTTTTTTTACCATTTCAATGCTTTGCAGCATCATATTGGTTGCCGTTTCACTGCCACTTTCACTAATCCGATCTGCTTGTTCCTGCATAATGGTTATTTGCTCCATTGATTTTCCGGAAGAATAAAGGCTCCAAATGGCGGAGATAAATGCAATTCCACAGCCTATAATAGTCAGGATTGTTAATACATTTATAGTAGCCGTCATGGTCTTGGCCTTGGGCTGGTCGTCTAGCATTTGGTATTCCATATTCAAATATAGTAAAATTTACGTAAACGGACTATCCGGTTCTTTCCGAATGACATTATAAGCAAGTTTATCCGCCAGCGCCGGCCACCATTTATTGATGAAAACGGCCAGTTTGCCTTGCAATGTCAATACCAGATAGAGCCTGCGTTTTTCAACGCTGTTCCAGATGGCCGAGGCTACTTGGGATGGTTGCATCAGTTTGCTTTCATCAAGCGGCGTTTCCGCTTGCGATTTGCCGTCTTTATTCAGTGCGGTTTTGCGTATGTTGCTGGCTGTGTAACCCGGACAGGAAATGAGTACGTGCAGGTTTTTCTTAATGTTCTCGTTGCGCAAACTCTCCAGAAATCCGTGCATGGCGAATTTGCTGGCGCTGTAGCCGGTTCTGCCCGGCAGGCCTTTGAAACCTGCTATGGAAGACACACCCACCACAGAACCCTTGTTCTCAAGTAGTTTGGGCAGCGCATATTTGGTGCAGTAAACCGTTCCCCAGAAATTTGTATTCATGAGTTGATGCAAAACTTCGGGTTCAGTGTGCTCAAAAACCGCGCGCATGCTGATTCCCGCATTATTGAACAATACTTTCACCTTGCCTGGTAGGGTTTCTGCGGCGGCTACAAATTTCTTACAATCGTCTTGTTTGCTCACATCGCCGGAAACGACCACTACTGTGGCTCCCAGTGTTCTACAAACCGCTGCAGCTGCATTTAGGTTTTCGGCATTGCGGCCCATGATAACCAGGTCGTAGCCTCGTTTTGCCCCTTCCAAAGCGAGTGCTTTGCCAATACCACTGCCGGCACCGGTTATTAGGGCAACAGGACGGGCATTATCCGGGTTCATTGCCGGGTTTCCATTTGATGGTGCAGCCCACCGCTTCTATTTCGGGATAATCTACCTCCAGACCGTCAAGGCTGTATTCCACCGCGTCTTCCAGGTAAACCTGCATAATGGCCGCTTCGTTTTCCCAGTTGTCGTCGATGGCACCGCGGTAAACGAGTTCTCGCTTGCTGTTGAACAAAAAAGCTTCAGGCGTTCTTTTAGTACCCAGTTTTTTAATAACTTCCTGGGTTTCGTCGTGCAGGTAGGGGAAAGGCAGCTGCATTTGTTTGTGCAATTGCTGCATGTTTTCAAAACTGTCTTGCGGATATGCCTGGGCATCGTTGCCACACACAGCCAGCATACCCAGGCTGTCTTCTTCATATTTCCTCGCCAGTTGTTTCAGGCGGCTCCAGTATGCCTGGTCGTATTTGCAATGGTTGCAGGACACAACTATCAGCAGGCAGTATTTATCGGCAAAATCGTAGTTGCCTACCATTTTTCCGTCTACATTTTTCAGGTTAAAGGAAAAGAGTTTGTCTCCGGGTTTCATGCCGGCAAAGTTAACCAACGGAATAATAAAATCAGCGGGCTTCAGCAAGATCAACTCAGACCGTCAATTTCGCCGTTCACCAGCTTGATGTGCAATGCCTGTGACTCTTTGGGCATGCCGGGCATGCGCATAATATCACCGGCAATGGCAACCACAAATCCCGCACCTGCATTGATAACCAGATCTTCCACACGCAGCGTGAAATCTTTGGCCAGCGGACCCATGTTGATGTCATCGCTGAAGCTGTACTGGGTTTTGGCTATGCACACCGGCAAATTACCCCAGCCAAGTTCTTCAAATTTCTTGAGCTTGGTCTGGGCCGTACCAGAAAGTTTGATTCCGGAACCGCCGTAAACGCGTTTCACCACTTTGTCTATTTTGGTATCGATGCTATCGTTGAGGTCGTATGCATAATTGACAGGGCCTGAGGGGTTGTTGTCCACCACATCGGCTACGGTTTGTGCCAAAGCTGCGGCACCGGCGCCACCGTTCACGAAGCATTCGTTCACAGCCACTTTCACGCCCTGGTCTTTGCACCAGTCGATGAGGCAGTTCATTTCATTCTCGGTATCCCATCCGTATTTATTGATGCTGATAACGGCATTTTGTCCGAATGCCTGCACATTGCGGATATGGTGCTGTAAGTTTTGCAGCCCGGTTTTCAGGGCGTCCGCATTCACATCGCGTATGTTTTTTTCACCGGCACCGCCATGCAGTTTGATAGCCTGAAGAGAGGCCACAATAACAGTGGCAGCAGGTTGCAATCCGGCCATGCGGCATTTGATATCGAAGAATTTTTCAGCACCCAGATCCGAACCGAAACCGCTTTCTGTAACAACATAATCAGCGAGATTCAGTGCAGTTTTCGTAGCGATTACGCTGTTACATCCATGAGCAATATTGGCAAAAGGACCACCGTGAATAATGGCGGGCGTGTGTTCTGTAGTCTGCACCAGGTTGGGCAGGATGGCTTCGCGCAGTAGAACAACAATGCTGGGCCCAAAGCCCAGATTGCCAACTGTTACGGGTTTTTTCCCTGAATAACCTACCACAATACGGTCAATGCGGCGTTCCAGATCTTCCAGGTCTTCGCTGAGGCACAGCAACGCCATAATTTCAGATGCGGGCGTAATATCAAACCCGGTTTCGGTTGGAATGCCGTTGGTGCTGCCGTGCAGGCCGCTTACTATGTAGCGGAGCATGCGGTCGTTTACGTCAAGCACGCGCTTCCAAAGCAGTTGTGTTAGGGTGTTTTCACCGGTTTTATTCCAGTAGCGGTAGTTGTCTACCAGTGCGGCAATCATGTTGTTGGCACTTGTGATTGCGTGAAAATCTCCGGTGAAGTGCAGATTGATATCTTCCATTGGCAGCACCTGCGCATATCCGCCGCCTGCGGCACCGCCCTTCATTCCGAAGCAAGGCCCAAGGCTCGGTTCGCGCAGCGCCACCAAGGCGTTTTTGCCGATATGGTTCAGTCCCAGTGAAAGTCCAACGCTGGTAACGGTTTTGCCAACACCAGCCTTGTTGGGCGTAATGGCGGTTACCATAATCAGCTTGCCTTTTTTGTCCGATTGAAGATATTTAAGCGGTATTTTGGCTTTGGTTCTACCGTAAGGAATTAAATCATCCTGAGCAATGTTGAGTTTTTGCGCAATGTCACCAATAGGTTTCAAAGGAGTAGAGCGGGAGATTTCAATGTCTGACTTCATGCTGCGGCAATAATAGGAGTTTTTTTCATTAGGAAGTGAGCCTTTTTTTTGTACATTTGTTATATGAGTTTAAGGATTTTAATCGTATATATACTGGCCAGCTCACTCATATTCTTTCACTGTGCCGTAAAAAAAACAACTTCAGCCCGCCCTGCGTCCCCAAATTCTGCTGAATTAAGGGAAATAAAGCCTCAGCCAAATCAGACAGCTACCAGGGAGGATGATTTTCTGGCAGCCGCTGAAACCATAGAACAAGGAGCCACAAAAGAATGGCTAGTTCAGGGAAAAGATATTCTTAACAACCAATGTGCTGTCTGTCATAAGGCCAAAGATCCAATTAAGTACGATGAAGCAAACTGGGTTCGTCACATGAACCGCATGATTCCCAAAGCAAAACTGACCGAAGAACAGGCAAAGTACCTGCGGGTGTATACCCTGTCTCAGTTTAGGGTAGTAAAATAATTAGGCTTTTTTAAACACAGGAACCGTAGAGCAGGGCTCTCCAAACATCAGGCTTTTTACATACGGCTGCAGCAAACGTGTGACTTCCACGTAAGCCGCCGGTGTCACATATTGATCTCCGCAACCTTTTATTACCACCCGTTTGTCGGCATACTCAGCCGGATTTATAGTAGACAATGCCTGCATAAACAGGGCGGTATCAAGAGCTTCAGCATTCCCGAAGAGGAAGAAATTTGCAATACCGGTAAGTTTGCCTGCAGTAAGCATATAGGCCCAGGATGGTACTATGGCATCTGCTGAACAATAAATGTAGACATTGGTGTTTCGGTATTGTTCCCAATCGTGGTTCTTAATCCAGTCCCTGAAATCTTTTTCTTTCAAAATCAAACCCATGAACAAGGTGTCTTTAACATCAATACCCACGCGTTTTCCCGGATGCAGATAGTGCTCTAGATTGAGAGTGACAATGCCGCTGTTGGCTACTCGGTTTACAATACCCTCTTCCATGAGATTAGTAATGCAAATATCGGGTAGTTTTGCTTTATCTGTCAATTTTACTATACAAAACCCGCGCAGGCTGTTATCATTCGAATCAAAGCCTACATCTTTGCTGTGATGGATACGTTTTTTGTGCTGATTCAATCCATGCGGCTTAGGATTTTAGTGCTTGGTTTATGTTTCTTTGAATTTCCATCGCTTTTTGGGCAGGTGTTTGTAAAGCCCACGGCGGCTATGGCCATGAGAAGCACGGCAGTGGAGATTACCCAGCAAAAAGATCTCGATTTTATTAAATCCAACCTGGATAAATTCTATGGAATACAGCGAATGCGCATCAGCGGTGTTGTGGATGTTAGTAGGGTATGTGATGTTCTCCCCCTGCTGGATGACCTGGATGAAGTGCAGTTGCTGAAATTCAGCGGTACCCTGAATGATGAGGATGTGGAACATCTTACCTGGGTAAATCAGATAAGTATTTTTTTAAAAAACGGCCGTGAAGACCAGATACTGTTCAATGACAGGCTGGGAAAGCTAAACAGGCTTACCCTGATTTTTGAGGTGGTGCCCGATAATTATGATTTTATGCAGGACTGGAAAGTTCGGGGTTTGAGGTTGATTGCACCATTTGTCAAAAAAGAGCTTCCGGCTGCCATTACAGCGGCTGTGCGCATCAGGGGGCTCAAGGAATTTGGTATCAGTGTGGATGCTATCACAGATTTACCGGCAGGTGTATCGGCCATTTCAGGGCTTGAGAAATTAACCATAACCGACAACCTTAGCTGGCTCAGTGAAAGGTATCCCGATGATTTACCGGTGCTGAGACAACGCATAGAAATTGAACAAATCAATCGGCAGCGAAATATAAGTCTGATGTATCAAGCCCAGGAAGCAGTGATGATGCCATGGGAGATGAAGCACATTGTATCGCTCTTTCCCAATGCCAGGCTGGCTCCTTGGGCAAATTTATCGGGAGATACAACCCTACTGGGGCAGTTTTCTGACTTTATTCCTTGTAGTCCCAACGAAACTGCACGTTTGCTAAAATATGCAAATACTGGTTTTTTAACCCGCCTGGATGCCGGAACCTACTTGTTTGTGGGAGATAATCAGCAGGATAGGGTATTTTATCTCAACGCTGAGGCAGCTTTATTGGTTCCAAAAGGAGCTATCGAGACACTGGAGGGTAAATCCATTGACAAGGATTATCAACTGCAGTGTATACTTCAAAATAAACCTTCCCGGTTTATGTGCGATGGTTTTCCGTTGAATTATGACAGTGCAGGCCGAAGCTACAACCTGGCTCCGGGTGTGGTTTTCCATGTGCGGGCCCTTTTTAATAACAAAGAACTCAGACTCAAAGCAGGGTATTCCATGCGGCTTATGTTTTTAAGCCGCACAGATACGGCGCATCGTTTTTATGCATTTAATTCTTCCCAAAAAAAATGGCAGCATTTTTATGATTACGATTACGATTTTGACGATTCCAAAAACAAACCCATAGATTACTTGGCTTTCTATGCAGGCAAAAAAACAGCGGCTGAGGTTTATCCGTCCGATAAAAATTCACTGGAAAGCCGTTTTGAGACTGAAGGCTATTATTACCTGTTGGAACCCGGAGTCAACAAGGTAAGTCTTACAAATTTTGTTGGTTACTGGTTGGCTCCGGTAAAGGACGGAGTGCCTGCCATGGGTGCCTATAACCTGAGGCGTGGCAGGGGATTGGTAGGTTTACGCAAAGAATATATCGACAAGAAAAAAGAGAAAAACATAATACGTTTTACCATTTTTGATAAAACCGAGACACTTTTCCCGGAGTTGAAGCCTTTGCAGAACTATCCGCTTGAAATCGAAAGCAGTATGGATGCAAGAGAGTTTGGTGCGCTGTTTATCCGCGGTGCCGTGTATTCCGATATACGATACAGCAATTCGGGTGATGACTGGTTTATGGATTTACGCACCGAAACAGGTTACTGGCGTTTTACACTGCTTCAGCCCGGTTATAAGATAAAAAAGGCCTCAGCGAAATCGCGCGCAAAACAAACAGAGTTTTTATCTAGAATGGCTCGCTATTCGGAAATAAGACAGAAAAAAGAGCAGGCATTGTTGGCGTATCATGCGCAGTATAAGGAGGCGGGTATACAGCAGGCCAAACGCATGCTTATGTATGGGCATGTAAAGCCCCGCGGACAATCTGCGTATTCCTTTGACATACGGAGCACAGGAACCTTTGCATGGGCGGCTCCTGTTGCGGTTTCCGACACGGGCAGGGTGGATGTGAAAATTACCAATAAAGAAGGTATTCCCATCGATGTAAAACAAGCTTGGGTGGCACATTACAAGCCTTTCAACTATCGATGGTATGGCGTTGCTGATGTATATGCTATGAACATCGCCCCGGCAACCCTCGCATACATTGCCGCAAAAGACCAGGCCGGCAGAATGTATTATCTGAGCCCCGAAAAATACCGCGCCTTGGGTATTAAAAGCAATTCACTCGTATTTCTGCCCATGGAGGAAGTGCCAAGACAAATTCAAAACCTGAAAGAACTGGAAACCTTAATCGGAGCCAAATAATATGATATCCGGAAGCATACTTATTGCCATATTTGGCTATTTTGTTTTGCTGCTGGGCGTGGCATTTTACACCTCCCGCAATGCCGATAGCGAGTCTTTTTTTATTGGAAACCGAAACAGCAACTGGCTACTGGTGGCCTTTGGAATGATAGGAACATCCTTATCAGGTGTAACCTTTGTGAGTGTTCCTGGGGATGTAGGCAAAAACGGTTTTACATATTTTCAGCTGGTGCTGGGCTACTGGCTGGGCTACTGGGTTGTGGCTTTTGTGTTGTTGCCTCTTTATTATAAACTTCATCTTACCAGTATATATAGTTTTCTAGGCAAAAGAATGGGCGAAAAAGCCCATAAAATAGGAGCATTCTTTTTTATTCTTTCAAGAACAGTAGGGGCAACAGCGCGACTGTATCTAGTAGTGAGCATACTGGATGTGTTTGTGTTTTCAGCATTTCATATTCCTTTCTGGCTTTCAGCAGTGGTGATATTAATACTGATTCTGCTGTATACGTTTCAGGGTGGTGTTAAAACCATCATTATCACCGACACACTCCAAACCACGGGTATGTTACTGGGCTTGGTGCTTTGTCTGGTGGCTGTTGTTAAGGCACTGAATACCGATTTCATTGGGGCATGGCAAATAGCTTCCGAAAACCAGCTCACACAATTCTGGGTAACGGATGTAAGCAAGCCCGGTTTCTTTCTGAAGCAAGTGCTGGGCGGAATGTTTATCACCATTACCATGACAGGGTTAGACCAGGAAATGATGCAAAAAAATATTTCAGTGAAGACTTTGAAAGATTCACAGAAAAACATGATGCTGATGAGTGCCGTTCTGGTCGGTGTGAATGCGCTGTTTCTTCTGCTGGGTGCGGTATTGCACATTTATCAGGCAAAGAACCCGGTTTTACTGGGAAATGGCACTATGGCCGCCGGCGATGATTTGTTTCCTGCGCTGGCACTCAGCGAGGCATTTTCCGGCGGACTTGGCATCGTGTTTGTAATTGCTCTCATTTCGGCATTGTTTCCCAGTGTTGACGGGGCACTAACGTCACTCACCTCAAGCTATTGTATAGATGTTCTGAATATTCAGGAAACCCGGGCCGATGAAGCCGCCCGAAAACGAAAACGAATGCGCGTGCATCTTGTATTCGCTGTTGTATTTCTGCTAATGGTTTTCCTGTTTCGGTATATAAATGACAAATCCATCATTCAGTTCATTATCAAATTTGCCGGAATCACCTACGGTCCGCTGCTTGGGCTGTTTGCCTTCGGAATTTTCACAAACCGAAAGGTACGGGAGTCGTTTTTGTGGCCCGCATGCCTGCTGGGTCCAGTAATGGTTTTTCTATTCGATTTGCTAAGCAATCCTGTCTACTACGAGGAGAAATTGCATGTAAGTCTTGGCTTAAATTCATTGTCCGAAAGCTTGTTTAACGGATATACAATGGGTCCCGAACTTATTACCATCAATGGAATTATCGTTTTTGCGGGATTGTGGCTGTTTTCGGACAGGACAAAAACAGCAAACAGTTGATTAATTAAGCTAAATTTATAGCTTTGTATGTAACATGGTCCGTTTCATACATTTGCTTCTCTACGGGTTGTTAATCCAATGGCTTGTGGGATGCGGTAATGGGGTCAGTGTTTCCCAGGAACATGAAAGTCTTTTTCAAAGAACCGATAAAGACAGTTTGTACCGTGCATTCAGCCTCTGGCGCGAAAAAGTTTCCGACAGCGGAACGTTAAATGGTATTTATCTCAATCAGCCCGACACCCTGTTTGCTGAATTCAGTTGTGCTGAGGATCTTTCCCGATACTATGAAAACATCCTTTCCGATTCAGTATTAAATGGCTTATACGACCGGCTGCGCGGCATGGAAGGGCATGCCCTGGATCCGGAATTTTATCATAGCAAATATTTGCATCAATGTCTTAACCGACTCGGTAGCCTGGGCTGGGTTAAATGTGAATATCTCCCGTATGACAGTTTTTCTCTGTGGCTGTTGCTTTCCGCAGACGCTTTGTTGGGTATGCATCACGACCTTGGAAACGGACGTCTGGTACCTACGGCTTTTGGCAGTGTTTGCAAATTGCCACGCCGCCAACATTTTGGTTTGCGAAATTTACTAAAACAGAAGAACCCTCATTTGCAAATTTTGCAAGCAACACCCGACTGGTCCGCCTATCTGGGTTTGCAGCAACAATGGATTCGGTTGAAAAATTTAAAAGACACTGCAGGCTTTACATTTCCAGTTATTGAGAAATCCATTAAACCCGGTAAACCCGCAAACCGAAAATGGTTAAGGGCTATCGGAAGGGGATTGTTCCAAAGAGGACTTTGCAGGGTAGATGATACAGCCTTGTGGCAAACCGATACATTTACATTGCGGCAATCGGCATTGGTAAAGCTTTTTCAGCAAAGCATGGGGCTGCGTGATGACGGCACTCTGAACGATGAAACGCTGCAGGCACTTAATATTACGTATTCAAAAATGAGGGATGCCATTTCGGCAAGCCTGGAAAAATGGCGTTGGCTGGGGCCTGTGAATGAAAGGAATCGAATTTGGGTAAATCTTGTAGCCAATCAGCTTTATGCCTTCCGCAATGATAGTTTGTTGCTGCAGATGAGGACCTGCAGCGGCACGCCGAGGGGACCTACATATTACCGAAAACTGAAGGAAAGCCACGCGCCAGACAGCAAAGTATTACCGCCCGATAACCTCGAGACACCAGAGTTTAAGGCAGAAACCAGTCATCTGGTTGTAAACCCTACCTGGTATGTGCCGCGCAATATCTTTACCAAAGAAATTTTGCCCGAAATAATAAAGAATCCCGAAATTCTTAATAAAATGGGCTATGTGCTGAAAGATAGCAAAAGTGAAGTAGTTGATCCTTTTTTCGTAAACTGGGAGAAGGTTTCACCTGCCAGGGTGCCTTACACGCTGGAGCAATTGAGAGGAGTTAATAACAGTCTTGGTAAGGTAGTCATACACTTCCCCAATGCATACAGTATTTTTCTGCACGATACTCCGA
>Ga0194121_10004766_pt1 | contig 19432 bp, 9 predicted proteins | sample TA2MahCa50mmetaG_FD_148609 | JGI IMG/M metagenome (GOLD analysis project Ga0194121, IMG submission 148609) | Freshwater microbial communities from Lake Tanganyika, Tanzania - TA2015020 Mahale Deep Cast 50m | ecosystem: Environmental > Aquatic > Freshwater > Lake | place: Tanzania: Lake...
CGCGCCGCGCGCCTCGCGCTGGCCCGCGCCATCTTCGACCGCGTCGGCAGCGACGACGCGCGCGCCATCGCCCGGCACGCCCACGCCCATGGCACGCCCGCCGAACTGGCGGCGTTGGCACCGCTGGTGCTCGATGCCGCGGGCGGCGGCGATCCGGTGGCCGCCGGTCTGGTCCGGCGCGCCGCCGACGAACTGGCGCTGCTGGCGAAGACGGTCGCCCGCCGGCTCGACTTCGGCGACGCGCCGCTGCCTCTGGTCCTCGGCGGGGGCGTCTTCGACCATTCGCCGGCGCTGCGCCGCGCCGTGGTCGCCGGGCTGCGCCAGATGGGCGTCGCCGCGGCCGCGCTCCCGGCCGGGGACGCCGCAGCCGGGGCATTGCTGCTGGCGCGCGAACTCCTCGCCGGACGGCTGACCGAAGGGAACTGGTTTCCGGCCTGATCCGTCTGTAGGTCGCTCGGGGGCGATGCCTGTGCATCGGTCCGGAGAGCTACCTTGGGTGATCGCCTTGTCGCGGGATCTCGAGGGGAATCGCACCAAGAGAGGGAGCAACTGGAATGGGTCTTCGCCTCACCTTGCGCGGCGCTCTCGCGCTGCTGACCGTAGGGATCGCCGGCACCGCACTGGTCCACTCGTCTCTGACCGCGCAGGACGGCGCGCGTCCGGACGCGACCGACCTGCCGCCGGCGATCGACCTGACGCGTGAACATCAGCCCGACAAGATCGTCTACCGCATGAAGGTCGACGGCGACCTCGCCCTGAAGAAGGCGCTGGAGGAGAGCGTCGGGGCCATCAGCGGCAAGCGGGTCTACCGCGACCAGATCTTCGAGCTGGTCCTGGCGCCGGGCGCCGACCTGCGCGCCGCACTGAAGCGGCTCAACGCCGATCCGCGCGTGAAGTACGCCCAGCCGAGCTGGATCTACCGGCTGGAGAACACGCCGAATGACCCGTCGTACCCCTCGCTCTGGGGCATGAACCAGGCGAACGACGCCGACATCGACGCGCCGGAGGCGTGGGACACCGCCACCGACGCCACCGCCGTCACCATCGCGGTGATCGACACCGGCGTCCAATGGGACCATGTCGACCTCGCCGCCAACATGTGGGTCAATCCCGACGAGATCGCCGGCAACGGCATCGATGACGACCTGAACGGCTGGATCGACGACATCTACGGCGTCGACACCATCAACAACGACGGCAACCCGATGGACGACCATGGCCACGGGACCCACTGCGCCGGCACCATCGGCGCGGTCGGCAACAACGGCATCGGCGTGGTCGGCGCCTGCTGGAACGCGCGCATCGTCGCGCTGAAGTTCCTGAGCGCGGCCGGATCGGGCAACACGGCGGACGCGCTCGAGGCGATCGACTACTGCGTCGCCAAGCAGATCCACCTCTCCAGCAACTCCTGGGGCGGCTACGGCGTCGACACGGCGCTCTACGACGGGATCGACGACGCCGGCGACTGCGGCCACCTGTTCGTCGCCGCCGCCGGCAACAACTCGCTCAACATCGAAGGGCAGAACTGGCTGCCGGGCGGCTACGACCTCGACAACGTGCTCTGCGTCGCCGCCAGCAACTCGAGCGACGGCGTGGCGTGGTTCAGCAATTGGGGCCCGATCAGCGTCGACCTCGCCGCGCCCGGCGACGGCATCTACTCGACCTATCCGACCAACAGCTACGCCACCCTGTCGGGAACGTCGATGGCGTGCCCGCACGTCGCCGGCGTCGCGACGATGCTCTTCGCGGTCTCGGGCACCCGCAACGCGCTCGACGTGAAGGACTGGATCCTGAACAGCGCCGACCCGATCGCCGCGTGGTCGGGTCTCACCGTCACCGGCGGTCGCCTCAACTTCGAGCAGGCGCTGGCGCAGGTTCCGCCGCCACCGTCGCTGCCGAGCAGCGGCATCCTCTTCTCGCTGAAGCGCAACACGACCGTCGCGGGCCACGCGATGGACAAGTGGGACGTCTGGCACCTCGACCCGGTCACCGGCGTGTACACGCTGGTGTTCGACCCGACGCTGGTGATCCCGATCCCGAAGAACGTCGACGCCATGTGCGTCCTGCCGGACGGCACGATGCTGCTCTCGTTCGCGGTGCAGGCGACGATCCCGTGCCTGTTCGGCGGCCCCAACGGCGACCTGGTCGAGGACGAGGACATCGTCCGCTTCGTCCCCTATCAGTGGGGCGCCTCGAGCTTCGGCCACTTCGAGTTCTACTTCGACGGCAGCGACGTCGGTCTCGACACGGTCAGCGAGAACATCGACGCCCTTGCGCACGACGGCGCCGGCAACCTGCTGATCTCGGTGAACGGCGCGCTTGCGGTGCCGTCGGTGTCGGGTTTCGACGAGGATGTCGTGCTGTTCGTGCCGACCAGCCTCGGCAAGAACACGTCGGGTTCGTGGTCGATGTTCCTCAACGGCCGCGACTCCGACGTCCGTCTCAACACCTCGACCGAGGATGTCGACGGCCTGTGCTACGACGCCGCGCTCAGCACGATGTACATCTCGACCGAGGGCGACTTCGCGGTGCCGGGGCCAGTCAGCGGCCAGAACGACGACATCGCCAACTTCGCCGGCACGAGCTGGGGCTCGAACCCCTCGGGCAGCTGGTCGCTGGGACTCGACGGTGGGCTCTTCGGGCTCGCCCCGGAGAACCTGGACGCGATCGACATCCTGCCGTAGGAGCCTGGGACGGCGCCCCCTTCCGCCGCCCGACCCGCACCGGTCGGTCGGGCTTGGTCCGGGGTTCCTCCAAGGGCTTTGCGCGGATCGATCGCCGACGAAACGACGACTCGGGGGAGCGGGCGCGAGCTCGCTCCCCCGCTTCGTCGGCGGCGGCATGATCGCGCGCCTCGCGCCGCCCCGCAGCGACGCGACGGAGCCCGCCGATGATCCGCACGATCCTCGCGATCGCCCTCGCGCACCCACCGGCGCCCGCGCCCGCGGACGAGCCGCACGTCGTGCGCGACTGGCTCGCCATCGCACCGGTCGACCAGCGCGGCCGGCGTCCGTTCAATCCAAGCGCGATCTTCGCCGCGCATCTGCTCGACCGCTCCGCACCGACGCCGCAGCCGGGAGCGTCGCTCACCGGCGAACTGGGCACACCGATGAGCTGGCAGCCCGTCAGCGCCGGCGCGGAAGGGCAGGTCGAGGGCGCCTTCGCCGCCGCCGCTGCGACGATCGAGTGGCCGCGCGACGAGGTCGTGCTGGCCCGGCTGACCGGCGCGGCGACGCTCTGGGTCGAAGGCACGCCGCAAGTCGGCGACGTCTACGGCGACGGCGTCGGCGGCCTGCCGATCGCGCTGCGCAAGGGAACGAACCGGCTGCTGGTGACCGGGATCCGCGGCGGCTTCCGCCTGACGATCACGCCGGCGCCGGCGCCGCTCCTCCTCGATCCGTGCGATTCGACGCTGCCCGAACTCGTCGCCGGGGAGCCGCAGCCGGCGTGGATCGGGCTGGTCGTGATGAACGCCAGCGACGAGGCGCTGCCGGACGTCGTCCTCGAGTGGGGCGAGCGCGCGGGTCCCGACGCGACGGCCGCCCGCCCGCCCTTCGCGCCCGGCCGCCTGCGCGAGCCGTGCGGCCTGCCGCCGCGCGGCGTGCTGAAGCTGGCGTTCGCGCCGTTCCCCGACGACGACCATCCGGCCTTCGCGGCGCCCGGCCGCGTCGAGCTGCCGGTGCGCGTGCGGGCCGGCGGCCGGACGGCAGCGACGACGCTGACGCTCGCGGTGAAGTCGCCGCTCGAACTGCGCCGCGAGACCTATCGCTCGGGCGTCGACGGCTCGGCGCAGGCGTTCGCGGTGCTGCCGCCCACCGACGGCGAGGCGAGCGCGCTGCTGCTCACGCTGCACGGCGCCGGAGTCGATTGCGTCGGCCACGCGGGCTCCTACTCCGCGAAAGACGACTTCTGGATCGTCGCCCCCACCAACCGGCGGCGCTTCGGCTTCGACTGGCAGGACTGGGGCCGGCGCGACGCGCTCGACGTGCTCGATCATTTCTCCTCGACGCGCGAGGTCGACCCGGCGCGCCGGTTCCTGGCCGGTCACTCGATGGGCGGCCACGGGACGTGGCACCTCGCCGCCAATGACCCCGCCACCTTCGCCGCCATCGCGCCGAGTGCCGGCTGGTCGAGCTTCGACAGCTACGGCGGCCGGCCGCCGGTCGCCCCGCCCCATGCGGCGCTGGCAGCGCTCTGGTCCGCCGCCGACGGCGCCTCGCGCACGCTCGACCTGGTGCCGAACCTCGTCCAGATCCCGACCTACGTCCTGCACGGCAGCGCCGACGACAACGTCCCGGCCAGCGAGGCGCGCGCGCTGATCGCGGCGCTGACCGCGGCCGGCGCGCCGCCCGCCGCCCATTTCGAGGAGGGCGCCGGCCACTGGTGGGATGGCGCCGCGAGCGCCGGCGTCGACTGTCTCGACTGGCCCGCCATCTTCGCGCTGTTCCGCCGCTCGCGCCGTCCGGTGCCCGCTGCCGACGTCGACTTCCTCGGGCTCGATCCGTCCACGCAGGCGACCTGCGAGTGGGTGCGCGTCGTCGAGCTCGCGCGCTACGGCGAGCCGTTCCGCGTGCGCGGCCGCTTCGATCCGGCGTCGCGGACGGTCGTGGTCGAGACCGGGAACGTGGGCCGGCTGCAGCTGATGCCGCCCGACGGCGAACCGGGCATCCTCTGGCGGGTCGACCAGCAGGAGCTGCCGCACGAGCTCGAGTCCGGGGCGGTCGACCTGCTGCGGACGGCGGACGGCTGGCAGCCGTTCGATGCGCGCAGCGCGGCGCGATCGGGGAGCGGCTGGACCGCCGCCCGCAAGGAGTCGGGTCAGGGCTGGACCCAGGGCGGCGGGCCGTTCAAGCGCGCGTTCGACCACGAGTTCATCCTCGTGCACGGAACGCAGGGCGACGACGCCGAGGACCGCGAACTGCTCGAACGGGCACGCCACGACGCCACCCATTGGTGGTACCGCGGCAACGGCCGCGCGCCGGTGATGAGCGACGTGCGCTGGCTGCAGCTCTGCGCCGCCGACGTCGCCGGCGAGTTCCTGACCGGGGTCATCCTCTACGGCAATCGCGACAGCAACGCGGCCTGGGGGGCGCTGGTGCCGGAGGAGGCGCCGTTCGACGCGCACCGCGGCGCGCTGCGGCTCGGCGAGCGGAAGTTCACCGGCGCGGCGCTCGGCGCCTGCGTCGTGCTGCCGAGCCCGCGCCTCGGCCAGGTCGGACTGATGGCCGACAGCGGCGCGCTCGGCACGCGCCTCGGCCATGCGCTGCTGCCGTTCACCAGCGGCGTCGGCTATCCCGACTACGCGCTGTTCGACGCCGGCTTCCTGGCGACGGGCGACGGCGGGGTGCTGGCGGCCGGCTTCTTCGACGCGGAGTGGCGGCTGCAGGAAGCGCGATGAACGCCGACCGGTTCCGCCGCGCCGACACCCGTGGGCTCTGGCTGATGGTCGCGTCGGCCGCCGCGTTCGCGGCGATGGCGCCATTCACGCGCAAGTGGCTCACCGGCATCGAGCCGCAGAGCATCATCGCCGCCCGGGCGGTGGTCATGACCGCGCTCTTCTTCGCCTGGGGACGGCTGCGCGGCGTCGACCTCGCCGGTTGCGACCGCGCGGGACTGCTGCTGCGCGGCACCATCGGCTGGTTCGCGATCAGCTGCTACGTCTGGTCGACCCAGCATCTGCCGAGCGGGCAGGCGGTCCTGATCCAGTACAGCCACCCGGTCTTCGTCGCCGCACTGGCGCCGTGGCTCCTGCGCGAGCGGTCCGGCCCGGGTCACTGGCCGCTGGTCGCGGCGGCGTTCACCGGCCTCGCGCTCGCGATCGGCGTCGGCGGCGAGATCGACCGCAACGCCGCCATCGGACTGATGGGTGCGCTCCTCTCCGGCTTCGCCTACATCACCGTGCGGCGGATCTCGGCCACCGAGTCGCCGCTCACGATCGTCTTCTGGTTCTCGCTGGTGATGCTGCCGACGTCGCTGGTCTCGTGCTTCACGCCGTGGTCGCTGCTCGACTCGCTCGCCGCGTGGCTCGGTGGCACGCCGCCCAACGCCGTCCACGGGGGGGCCGGCGCCGCCGGTGCGCATGCACCCGTCGGCGCTGCACTGCGCCTCCTTCCGGCGACGTCCGGCGAGTGGATCGGCTACCTCGGCGTCGTGGCCGTCGGGCTGATCGGTCAGGTCACGCTGACCGAGGGGTTGAAGCGCGCCGGCGCGGCGCGGGCGACCGCCGTGACCATGGCCGGCCCGCTGTTCGGGCTCCTGTTCGACCGCCTGTTCTTCGCGCGCACGCCGACGCCGCTGATCCTCGGCGGCACGCTGCTGGTCGTCGCGGCGCTGGTGCTGCTCGGCCTGCTCAAGCCGACCGCACCGGCCACCGCGAAGCGGCTGACCGCGGCCGAGCCACCGGCCGACGTCTCGCCCGAGTGAAGCCGCGATCGCTATCTTCCCGCGCCCGCCTGCCCGGCCGCGATCGCTCGTGATGCGGTTCCCGTCCGCCCAGGACGTCGCCGCCCAGGACTCCCATGAAACATCCGCGTCTCGCCGCCCCGCAGACCCTCGCCGATCTCCGTCGCGCGCTCGACGCGAAGGAACGCGACCTGCGCGAGTTGCTCGGGCGACAGCAGCAGCTGGCGGCCGAAGTGAACGAGCTCGGCGAGACGCTGCAGGCGATGCTGCTGGGCGGCTCGGCGGCGCCGGGTCGCCGGCAGGCCGCGACCGGCCGCGGCAAGGGCGGCGCTGCGGTCGCCGTCGGCCGCCGGTCGCCCGCGCGCGGCGCGCGGGCGAAACCGGCCGCGGCGCGAGACGGCACGCGCGAGGGCAGCCTGACGGCCTTCATCCGGGCGGTGCTCGAGCGGGTGGTCGGACCGTTGCGGGTGAGCGAGATCTGCGCGGCGGTGCAGGCGGCGGGCTACGCGTCGAAGAGCGAGAACCTCGGCATCATCGTCGCGAACCGCTTGGCGCAGATGGACGACGTCGAGCGAGTCGAGCGCGGCCTCTACCAGCTGCAGCGCGACGCCCCCGCCGCGACGGCCGCGAACTGACCGGCGCTTCCGGCCTCACCCGTTCCGCAGCGCGATCCCGGCGCACTCGCTGCAGGTCGCGACCGCCGCGGCGAAGCGCTGGTGGCAGCGCGGGCAATGGCGGCTGGCGACGCCGTCCGGCGGCGGCGGCGCCAGCAGGTCGGCCTCGCTGCAGCCGGCGCTGACGACGACGGAACGGACGCGCTCCAGCCAGGCGGGATCGGCCGCCCCCAGCGGATGGAGCGCCTCGCGCAGCTCGCGCGCCAGCGCCGCTCGACGATCGCGGCCGGATGCAGCCGGCGGTGGACGCGGACGAACCACGGCACCAGCACGGCGCCGCACGCCGCCACCGCCACGATGGCCGCCGTCCACCACGCACGTTCGGTCCGCATGCTCGTCCGGGCTCCGGTTCGGGGAAGTGCGCCGGGAGGCCCGTCAGCGCAGCACGCGCAGGCGCGCGAGGGCCTCGCGCAACCCTGCCGCGTTGCGAAACAGGTGTGTCCGCATGCCGAGCCGCGCCGCGCTCGCCACGTTCTTCGCCACGTCATCGACGAACAGACAGGCCGACGGCGTCACGTCGAGCTCGCGGGTGGCGCGCAGGAACGCTTCCGGGTCGGGCTTGCGCAGCCGCGTCTCGCACGAGACGAATCGCCAGTCGCACCAGCGCGCGAGCCCGGTGGCCGCCTCGACCTTGCGCCACCAGATCGGGTAGTTGGAGAGCAGCTGCGGACGCAGCCCTTCGCGCGCCAGTTCGCGCAGCAGCGGCTCGATGCCGTCGAGCAGGCGGTAGTGGTCGGCGAAGGACGCCAGCAGGGCGGCGTGGTCGTACCAGCGGCCGTCGGCGAAGAACTGCGGCAGGAACTCGGCCTCGGTCAGGTCGCCGTGCTCGAACTCGACCCACGCCGTGGGGTGCTTGGCCGCCAGCACCTCGCTGAACGTCATGCCGAGCGCGCGCGGGACCTCGACCTCGAACGGGTCGTAGACCAGCGTGCCCATGACGTCGAACAGGAGGGTCGGTCGATCGGCCATCCCGGCCATGCTATGCCGGCGCCGATCAGGACGGGAGACGACGATGGGGCTGCGACTGCGAAGGGATCGCGACCGGATCGGCGTGGCGTGCGCGACGCTGCTGCTCGCCCTCGGGGGCGGCAGCGGTGGCTGCGCGAGTTGGATCGTCGCGCCTTCGGCGCCGGCGCCGGCGACCGCGACCGCGACCGCGCCCCTCCCGCCGGACGCGTGGGACGACCTCGCCGCGGCGCTCGCCGCCGACGCCGCTGCCGCGGGGATCCCGGCCTTGGCGCTCACCCTGGTCGATCGCGACACGATCCTCTGGAGCGGCGGCGTCGCGCCGGCCGGGACCCGCGTGGCGGAGCTGCGCTTCCGCGCCGGCTCGGTGAGCAAGGTCTTCACCGACCTCGCGGTCCTGCAGCTGGTCGAGCGTGGCGTGCTCACGCTCGACGAGCCGGTCGCGCGCTGGCTGCCCGACGCGTTGCCCGCCGACCCGCGCGCCGCGGCGATCACCCTGCGCCAGCTGATGGCGCACCGCTCCGGCCTCGTCCGCGAGCCGCCGCGCGGCAGCTACTTCGATGCGACGCCGCCCGCGCTGGCGGAGTGCGTCGCGAGCCTGGCCGACACCGCGCTGATCGACCCGCCGGGCACGCGGACCAAGTACAGCAACGCCGGGATCTCGGCGGTCGGCCGCGTGGTCGAGCTCGCCGGCGGCGAACCGTTCGCGCAAGCCGTCGAGCGGCGCGTGCTGCAGCCGATGGGACTGCTCGAGAGCCGTTTCGAGCGGCGCGAAGGGGACCGCGAGCGCCTCGCGCCGGGAGTGCTGTGGGCCGACCACCTCCCGCCGTGGCCGGCGCCCGATTTCCCGTTCGGCATCGGGCCGGCCGGCAATCTCGAGGCGCCGATCGCCGACCTCGCCCGCGCGGCGCAGTGTTTCCTGCGCGGCGGCAGCGAACACGGCGGCGTGCCGATCCGCGCGGAATCGCTGGCGGAGCTGACCACCGTGCAGGACGGCAGCGGCGGCGCGCGCGGTTTCGGCTTCGGCCTCTGGATCGACGAGTGGGAAGGGACGCGCCGCTGGAACCACGACGGCGCGGTCTACGGCGCCTCGACGCTGCTGGTGCTCCTGCCCGACGTCGGGCTCGGTGTGGTGGCGACGGCGGCGAAGGACTGCGTCCAGCGCCTCCTCTGGCGGCGCGCCAACGACGCGCTGCGCCGGGCGCGCGCGCTGCGCGAAGGCCGGCCACCGCCGGCGCTGACCGCACCGACCGCGACGGACGCCACCGTCGCGGCGCCGCCGGCGCTACCACCGCGCCCGGCGCCGCCGCCGGCCGAGCTCACGCCGCTGCTCGGCGAGTACGGCCCCGATCACGCGATCCTCTACGTCCGCGAAGCCGATGGCGCGCTCGAGACGCAGGTCGAATGGCACTTCACTGACCGGCCGCGCCGGCTCGCCGCCGACCGCTTCGTCTTCCCCGACGGCAGCCTCTACGAGCGCGAGGAGCTCTGCTTCGTCCGCGGCGCGGACGGCCGGGTGACGGGCGCCTTCATGGCCGGGATCTGGTTCGCACGGCGCGCGATCGAGCCGCCAGATGGCGCACCCTTCCGGATCACGCCGACGGCGCCGCTGGCCGAGCTCGAGCTCGCCGCGCGGCTGGCCAAGCCGCCGGCCGCGCTGCTGTCCGCCCCGCGCGCCGCCGACCTGGTCGACCTCGCCGCGCTCGGCGCCGGCCTGCGCTTCGACATCCGCTACGCCACCGCCGACAACTTCCTCGGCGCGCCGGTCTATGCGCAGCCGCGCGCCTTCCTGCAGCGGCCGGCGGCGCAGGCGCTGGTCCGCGCGCAGGCGCGCCTCGCGGCGGCGGGCCTCGGCTTGATCGTGCACGACGCCTACCGGCCGTGGCACGTGACCCGGCTGTTCCACGCCGCGACGCCGCCGCAGCATCACGCGATGGTGGCCGATCCGCTGCAGGGCTCGCGCCACAATCGCGGCTGCGCCGTCGACGTCTCGCTGTGCGACGCCGCCACCGGCCTGCTCCTCGCCGCCCCGAGCGGCTACGACGAATTCTCGCCCCGTGCCAACCCGCGCTGGCCCGGCGGCAGCGCCCACGAACGCTGGGTCCGCGAGACGTTGCGCGTCGCGCTGGAGGCCGTCGGCTTCACCGTCCACCCCCATGAATGGTGGCACTTCGACTTCGTCGGCTGGCAGGAGTGGCCGGTGCTGAACCTCGCGTTCGAGGAGCTGCCTGCCGCCGGCTGATCCGGCCCGACGCGGGCGCTGCCGGCCCGCTCAGCGACCGCCGCGCTCGACGCGCGCAAGCTCCTCGCCCAGCGCCTGGTGCAGCGCCGAACCGGGCTGCGCGGCCACCTGCCCGCGGCCGTGGCGGAGGAAGTCGAGGCGGGCGCGTTCGTCCTGCAGCACCTTCGCCCGCGCCGCTTCGAGCTGCAAGACCAGCTCGGCGTCGGCTCCGGTCGCGCGCGCGGCCAGCCAGAGATGGACGAGCGAGGCGCCGAGACGGCGCTGCGCGGCGAGGCAGTTGGCCAGCGTCGCGTGCGGCTTGCCGTAGTCGGGCAGCAGCTCGATCGCCTTCGTCGCGTGGTCCGCGGCCAGTTCCGGCCGGCCGCGCACGAACTGGAGATGCGCCAGCGTCGCCTGCACGCGCGCGCTCCCGGGCACCACGCGTTCCGCCGCCGAATACAGCGTGAGCCCGTCGCGCCAATCGGCGACGCGTCGATCGGTCCGCCAGCCGAACGCCAGCAGCGCCGGCAGCAGGAGGAAGAGCCCTGCGGCGCGGGCGAACCGGCTGGCGCGGGCGAGCGCCACCGCGCCCGCGATCAGCAGCCCGATCGCCGGCAGCGTGAACAGCCGCTCGCCCATCACGGTGCCGACCGGGCGCGCGATGTTCGACACGAGGAACCAGCTGCAGAGCGCCAGCAGCAGCCCGAACAGCGTGCCGTGCGCGCCACGCCGCCACGCCACGGCCAGCGCGAGGAGCGCCGCGACCACGGCCGCCGCACCGAGCCACGCATGGGCGTCGCCGAACGGCTCGAGCGGCGTGATCGCCGCGTACGACCAGTCGACCGACAGCCGCTCCGGCCACGCCAGCTGCAGCAGCTGCCGCCCGAGCACCGACAGTCCCGTCCACAGCCGCGTCGCGAGGGGGGCCGCGATCAGCGGGTTGTCGACGAACGCGGTCTGCGCCGGATCGAAACCGACCAGGTCGCCGAAGACCTCGACCCGCCCCACCAGCGCCACCAGCAGCGCCGCCGTCAGCGCCATCACCGGCCGCAGCGCCAGGCGCCCCAGCAGCAGCAACGCCGGGAACGCCGCGAATGCCCCCTCCTTCGAGCCGAGGGCGAACAGGAAGCAGAGACCCGCCAGCGCCGCGCGCGACCAGCTCATCGCCGGATCGCGCACGAGGACGCCCGCCGCCAGCAGCACGCCGAGCGCCGCCTGCGTCTCGCTGCGGCTGACGATCTCGAGCGCGTCCTCCGACAGCAGCGGGTGCCACGCCACCAACGCCGTCGTCAGCAGCGCGCAGAGCCGCGTCGCGCCGAGGCGCGCCGCCAGCCAGCCGGCGCTGGCTGCGGCCGCCGCCAGCAGCAGCAGGTTGCCGATCCGCAGCGCGCGCGGCGCCGGTGGCGCCGGCACCACGTCGGCCGGCGGCAGCCCATCCCCCGCCCGGAGCTGCGCCTGGATCGTCAGCGCCGTCAACGGCCGGTAGAGCCCGCTCCGCCCGCCCTTCGCCCAGAACTCCTCGCGGAAATGGGCCCCCCAGTCGTCCGGCGGCCGCTCCCAGCGCGCGCGGTCGGCGAAATGGGCGGTGTCGTCGCGCGTGAACGGATGGTCGAGGGAGCCGCGGTAGGCGAGCAGGACCAGCAGCGTCGCGAGCGTGAAGAGGAGCCACCACCGACCGCCGGGTGGCGGGTTCATGGCGGCGGCGGGAGCGAATCGCTCGATCGACATCGGGACGGCATCGTATCGGCATGCGTTCGTCCACTCGCGGACTCGCCCTGCTCGGCGCGCTGCTGCTTGGCGGCGGCATGGTCGCCTGGATCGTGCGCGATCCGGGCGGGCCGCGGCTGCAGGCACCGCCAGCGCGGAAGCATGCCGATCCGCAGGCGGCGGCAGCCGACGCTCGCGCGAGTGCCGAGTCGGCGCCCGCACGGCCGAACGCGTCGATTGCGTCGACGCGCGAGGTCATGGCCGCCGCCGACTCGGCGGAGCTCGACCCGCGCCTGCTGCCGGCCGCTGTCGCCGCGCTTCCGCTCGCCGACGGCGGCCACGACGGCGTCGAGCTCGTGGTGCTGGCGCCCGACCGGAGCCCGGTCGCGCACGCGACGGTGCTCTGGTGTCGTGCGGCCGAAGGCGCTGCGCCCACGTTCGCCACGCTGCGCGACTCGACGCAGCTGACAGCGGCGGGCGCCGTCCGCCTGGCGACCGATCCGGCCGGCCGCTGCCGGCTGCCGCGCACGCTCGATCCGGCGACCGCGTTCGCGTTCGCCGCCGGCGGCCGCGGCGCCGTGCGGCTGGCGCCGGCGACCTTCTTTCCGGTCGAGCTGCTGATCGAGCCGCCGTTCGTGGTCGAGGTCCAGGTCGCCGACGCCGGCGGCGCCGCGCAGGCCGGCGTCGAGGTCGGCTTCGGACCGAAGGATGGGGATCCGTTCCAGCCCGCCGTCAGCGCCACCACCGGCGCTGACGGGATCGCCCGCTTCGCCGACCTCGACCTCGAACTGCTCGGCATGCGGCTCCCGCGGCGCTCGGAGGAAGCGACCGCCTCCCGCCGCGCCGGCGGCGAGTGGCTCGTCGCCATCCGCGGCGTCGTCGGCAGCGGCGTGCGGCAGCGGGTCACGTTGCCGCCCGATCCGCCGGCGACTGCCGCTGCGCCGCTGCGCGTGGCGCTGACGCTTCCGCCCGCCGGCGGGGTGACCTTCACCGTGCGCGGCGCGGACGACCGTCCCCTGGCCGACGGTGCGATCTCGTTCCAGGCGCGCGGCCCGGCCGGCGCCGAGGTGAGCGGCGCGCTGCTCTGCGAAGACGACGGCACGGTGCGCGTCGCGCCGGTGGAGCTCGGCTGGACCGCGCGGATCGAGGCGAGCGCGCCCGGCCACGCCCGCGTCCGTCGCGACATCGACGGGCCGCGGCGCGCCGGCGAGGTCGTCGCGATCGAACTGCTGCTGCCGCCGACGCAACTGCGGATCCGCGGCCGCGCGATCGCCGCGGATGGCCGGCCGTTGCCCGGCCTGCCGCTCTCCGTCGCCGGCAGCGCCGTCGGCGTCGACAGCGGCGCCGATGGGTCGTTCGAGTTCGACGGCGCCGGTCTGGCGCAGGGCGACCGCCGCGAGCGCGACCGGCGGCGCAAACGCAACGCGGCGACGACGCCCCCCGCCGACAACCGGCGCGCGCTGTTCGTGCTGACCGCAGCCGATCCGCATGCGCCGTCACATGAGGCGCTGGTCGAGTTCACGCTGCCGGAACGCGGCGTGCTCGATCTCGGCGCCATCCGCTTCGAGGCGCGGCCGCTCCTGGCGGCCGGTCGCGTCGTCGACGAGACCGGCGCGCCGCTCGCGGACACCCACGTCGCGGCAGCGGTCGACCGCCCCTCGGCCTGGATCGCGGAGCAGGGCGACGACGCACGCATCACGTTGTCCATGAAGACGGGTGCGGACGGCCTCTTCACGCTCCATGCACGCGCCGCCGGTCCCGTCTTCCAGCTGTTTGCCCATCGGAGCGGTCTGCTGCGGCTGTCGCCGCTGGAGATCGCGCCCGGATCGCGCGACGTCGAGCTGGTGCTGCGCCGCGGCGGCAGTTGCGAGGCGTCGCTGCGCGCCGACGGAGCGCTGCCTCCGCGCTGGTTCGTGGCGCGACTCGAGGAGTCGGGCGGCAGCAGCTCGAGACGCGAGACGCCGGGTCGGCTGGGCCATCTGCGCTGGGAGCTGCTGCCGGTCGGGACGCACGACTTCGTGCTGGCGTTCGCCGGCTGGAACAAGAGCGTCGAGCTGCTGCGCGTTCCGGGCATCGAGATCGTCGCGGAAGCGCTCACCCTTGATCCGCGACTCCAGGGCATCGATCCCGCGGCCTTCGTGCCGACGACGACGCTGGTGCCGCTCGCTCTCGACGGATCGATCGTCACGGAGGGGCGCGTCCTGCTCGGGGACGAGGAGCAGCCGAATCGCGAGCAGCAGTCGCTCGGACCGCGCGGGCTCACCGTGCCCTTCTTCGGCGAGACGACGCGGATGACGCTCCACGCCGACGGCTTCCGCGTCGCGCGCGTGAACCAGCGCATCGGTCGCATCGACCTGCCGCTCGAGCCGGCGCCGTCCGTGACGCTGATCCTGACCGACTGGAGCGAACGCGACGACGGCCGCGTCCCTGTGCGGCTCGAATTGCGCCCGCACGACCGCCTGCTGCGCGAACTCGACTGGCGCGGCCGCGCCGCGCTGACCGACGGCGCCGCCACGCTGCGGTTGCCGGCCTTCGGCCGCTACGACGTCGAGGTCCGCCTGGCCGAGCGCGGCGCCGACGGCCGCTGGCGCGACGCCCGCGTCGAGTCGCCGCGCGCCGGCACCATCGAACTGACCGCCGACGGCTCGCGCGAGTTCAAGGTGAAGGAGAAGCGCGGATCGTGAGCGGGCGGCGGCTCACCCGCGCAGCAGCACCAGCTCCGAGCAGAAGCCGGGCCCCATCGCCAGCAGCAAGCCGTTCTGACCAGGGCGGAGCGGCCGCGCCGCCAGAGTGCGCTCGAGGATCAGGAGGACCGACGCGCTCGACAGGTTGCCGGCGTCGCGCAGGCAGTCCCAGCCGTGCACCAGCACGTAGACGTCGCTGATCGGCCGGTCCGGCATCACCGCGCGCCGCAGCGCGACCTCACGGTCGAGCGCGTCGATCGGGCTGTGCAGCAGGCGGTCGTCGCCGTTGAACACGGCGTACGAGTAGTTGCGGCCGCTCTCAGGTATTCGGGCTTCTGCATCCGACCGGCGCCGGTGCCGCCGACGCAGCCGGTCGCGGCCAGGACGGTCGCCGCGACCAGCGCCGCACGCCCCCGCCGCGAGCCGAACGAAAGCCCACGTTCGCCACATCCCCTCGTCGCATCGGACCTCCCCCATTCGAGCCGGCGGAACGGACCGGCCGCCCCGCACCCGCGCGGCGCCGGCATCCGCCCTCACCCTTCCGAGCGCAAAGGCGCGGCCGGCGTCACCCCCGCCGCGGCCGCGCCGACCCCGCATCCGGCCGCCTCACCTCGCCCGTCTGCTTCCTGGCCCGCGTGCATGGCTGCCACGCGACGCGTGACGAAACGCCCATGGTGCGGTAATCCCTCGGCATGTTCGAGCGGCTTGCCTGCCTCCTGCTGGCCCTCCGCCAGGCCGACGCGCCTCCGTCCGTCACCGAGCCGGCGCCGATGGTGCCGCCGCCGGCGCCCGCGGTCCAGCCCGGCGAGGTCAGCGCGCTGCTCGAGCGGCTGGAGCAGGCGCGGCGGAAGTTGGCATTCGCTCCGGCACAGGCGGAGCTCGCGGCGCTGGTCGCGCGACTCGACGACGCGGCGCTCGCCCGCCACGTCGCCAGCTCGGCCGCCGACTTCCTGGCCGAGGCGAGCCTGTTCGCGCAGCTGGTCGCCCGCATCGCGGACGCCGCGCAGCAGGGCCAGCCGCTGCCGTGGCCCGACAGCGGGCTGGTGGTGAGCGCTGCCGACCTCGAGGGTGCGACGCTGACCCGCGCCGGCGTGGTGGCGAAGAAACCGTGGGCGATCTTCCCGGCGCCGTTGACGTTCTCGTTCCTCGTGACGCTGCCGCTCGCGCCGGGCGAACGGGTCGAGCTCGCGCGCTTCGCCTTCTGGCGCGGCCTCGCCGACGCCGCGACCGAACAGCTCCATGCCGCGCTCACCGCCGATCCGGGGCAGAAGGAGCGCGTCGACGCGTTGCTGGCGCGCGAGCGCGGCGAGGAGCTCCCGAACGGCGGCTACTCGTGGCATCGCGGCGCCTTCCTGCCAGCCGCTGAGGTGAACCGCCGCCGCGCCCTCGAAGCGCTGGCGACGCGGCTCGAGCAGGCGCTGTCGGTCGACGCGCCGCTCACGCTGGCGGAGGTGCTCGGCGCGCCCGCGGGCGCCATCGACGAGTTCGCGCCGCGCCTCGTCGCGGCGACCGATCGCATCGTGGTCGAACTCGCGCAGCTGTACGAGGCGCCGCGCGACTGGATCCAGTCCTATCGCATCAGCACCAGCCTGCGGCGCCAGCGCCTGGCCCAGCTCGACGCCTGGCAGCCGGACGCGACCGCGGCGCTCGACCTGATCGCGAAGTACGACAAGCCGCAGCAGCCGCAGGTCGACGAGTTCCGCAAGCGGCTGGCGGAGAAGGCGCGGCTCTACGCCCAGCTGCGCAAGAATGACGAGCTCGCCTTCACGCGGCTCGACCCGCCGGCCGCCGAGGCGCTGCTGCTGCGCCTCGAGCGGCTGGAGCCGGCGCTGGCGGCGCTGCTCGACTATCGGCGCGCCTGGCACGGCGAGGTGGCCGATCCGTTCCCGGCGGTCTCGCCGCAGGGCGCGAAGGTCCATGTGCTGCCCGGCCGCACCGGAGCCGGTCTCGAGGAGGTGCTGTTCGCGCTGCTCCAGTGGAAGGCCGGTCGGCTGCTGCCGTTCCTGCAGCGCGGCGAGGAGCTGCTGCGCGCCGACCTCTCGCCGTGGGAGCGGGCGGTGCTGCGCGACTTCCATTGGGATGCGCTCGACGCCTACAACGCGAGGGTGCTGACCAGCGCCGACCCCGACGAGTACGCGAACTACGTCGCCACCAACGACTACCGCCGCACGCTGCTGCTGCCCCCGTTCGAGCTCGACGAGCGGCTGGTGGTCGCCGCGCGCGGCCATTCGCAGGAGATGAAGGACCTCAACTACTTCGGCCACGATTCGCCGACCGAGAAGCTCCGCACGCCGTCGGATCGGGCGCGCGTCGCCGGCTACGGCGGCGGCGTCGGCGAGAACTGCTACGCCGGCGGCGGCGGCGGCCGCGGGGCGTTCGAGGGGTGGTACCACAGCCCCGGCCACCATCGCGGCATGGTGTCGGGCGGACCGCACCTCGGCGTCGGCACCGACACGACCCACGGACTGTGGACCCAGAACTTCGGCGGCACCGACTGGGGCTGGCGCCGCTGGTACCCGCCGCTGTCGCTCGACGACCAGAGGGCGGTCGAGACCGCGATCACGAAGCTCGGACGCACCCGGCACGACACCTGCCGAGAAGAACTCGACGCGTTGCTCGAGCTGGGCGGCAAGGCGTTGCCGGCGATCAGCCGCGCGATCACCGCCGCTCGCGGCGATCCATCCGGCGACCAGCGCGGCTTCGCGACGCGGCTTGCGCGCGCGCTGGCGGTGGCGGCGGTCGACGCCGGCGTCGCGCCGGCGACCGACCTCGCGCTCGAGACGCTGCTCCGGCTGCTCGACGACACATCGAGCGTGGTGCGCGGCGAGGCCAACCTGGCGCTCCAGCACGTCTCGGCACGGAGCTTCGGCTTCGGCGCCAACCTCGAGCCGGCGGCCCGCGCGGCAGCGGTCAAGCGGTGGCGCGACTGGTGGAAGGGCGCCCGCGCGGAGTTCACGCCCCGCCTCGAGACCCGCCCCGAGGAGGTGGCGGCGTTCGACGCGGCGTCGCCGCTCGCGGGCGGCAAGCGGCGCCAGTCGCCCGATGCTCCGATCAAGGTCTTCTCGCCCGAGGAGCGCTTCGCGCTGGCGCGGCGGCTGGGGGGCAGCCGGCACACCGAAGCGGCGGTCGGGCACGCGCTCGACTGGCTGGTGCGCCATCAGGGGGAGAACGGCAGTTTCGGCGCGCAGGGATTCGCCGCGCGCTGCCGCGGCGAGGCGTGCGGCGGCGCCGGCCATCACGACTTCGACGTCGGCCTCACCGGGCTCACGCTGCTGGCGTTGATCCACGGCGGCAGCACGATCGAGCTCGGCCCCCATCAGGCGGCGGTGAAGCGCGGCCTCGACTTCCTGGTGAGCCGCCTGCAGGACCACGGCAAGTTCACCACCACCAGCGGCTGGTACATGTACCAGCATGCGCTCGCCACGCAGGCGCTGGTCGAAGGCTATGGCACCAGCGGCGACCCATTCCTGAAGCAGGCGGCGCAGCGCGCGGTCGACTTCCTGATCTTCGCGCAGCATCCCGAGCTCGGCGGCTGGCGCTACGAGGCGCGCAGCGACGCCGACACCTCGGTGACCGGCTGGGTCGTGCTGGCGCTGGTCGCCGCGCACGACGCGCGCCTGAAGGTGGCCGGCTTCCGCGGCGCGCGCGAGTGGATCGAGCGGGTCACCGAGCCGGCCTACTACCGGGTCGGCTACCAGCAGCCGCTCGACTTCGCCACGCAGGAGCCGCGCCTCACCGCGGTCGGCATGGTCTGCCGCCAGGCGTTCGGCACGCCGGCCAACCACCCGGCGCTCACCGTCGGCAAGGAGTGGTGCCTGCGCCAGCTGCCGCGCGTCGAGTACACCGACATCTACTTCGCCTACTACGCCACGCTCGCGCTGTTCCAGATCGGCGGCGAGCCGTGGCAGCGCTGGAACGACGCGATGGTCCCCGCGCTGCTCCAGCGGATCCACAAGCAGAACGAGGGCTGCCGGCGCGGCAGCTTCGACTCGCAGGGAGTCCACCACGACTACGGCGGCCGTGTCTACGGCACCGCGATGAGCGCGCTGATGCTCGAGGTCTACTACCGCTACGAGAAGTTCCCCGAGGTGCGCAGCCTCTCGGTGACCGGATCGCTCGCCGAACTCGCCAAGCCGTTCCTCGGCCAGCTCGGCAGCGGCGGCAGCGAGGTCGAGCGCGCCGTCGCGATGCGCCGCCTCGAGGAGGAGCTCGGCACCTCGGCGCAGGCGCCGTTGCTGCACCTGCTGCGGACCAGCAGCGACCTCGCGGCGCGCCAGGATGCCGCCGAGGTGCTGGCGCACGTCGCGACCTCATCGATCCTCAGCGACCTGCTCGGCCTGCTCGACGAGCCGGATGGCACGGTGCAGGAGCGGCTGTTCCGGGCGGTCGGTCGCGCCGCGCATCCCGACTGCATCCCCGATCTCGCGCGCCGGCTCGCCGACGAGCGCGCCCACGTGCGCCGCTTCGCCGCGCGCACGCTCGGGCAGCTCGGCAGCGCCGCTGCGCTCGCGCCGCTGATCGCGCGCCAGGCGGTCGAAGCGGACGGCGGCGTCAAGGACGCGATCGCGCAGGCGATCCGTGCGCTCGGGAACCGCAGCGCGATCGACCTGCTGCTCGACGAGGCGGGCTTCCTCGCCACCGAGCCGGCGCGCCGCGCCGACGTGCGCGAGGGGCTGCGCCTGCTCGATCAGCATGCGCTGCCGGCCCGCATCGCCGCGGCGAAGGAGCGCGAGCCGGAGCGGCATGCGGCCGCGGTGGCGGCGCTGCGCGAGCACGGC
>Ga0194121_10004767_pt1 | contig 19431 bp, 24 predicted proteins | sample TA2MahCa50mmetaG_FD_148609 | JGI IMG/M metagenome (GOLD analysis project Ga0194121, IMG submission 148609) | Freshwater microbial communities from Lake Tanganyika, Tanzania - TA2015020 Mahale Deep Cast 50m | ecosystem: Environmental > Aquatic > Freshwater > Lake | place: Tanzania: Lake...
CAGTTTCCGTTATCTGTTGTTCCCGCTGTTGTTCGGTTTTGTTCTTTATTTCTTCAGCCCGTGCCTCGGCCTCCTCTGCCTTACGCAACTGCCGAGCCGTGAGGAACGATTGCAGCCCCTGCACCAGCGGCGCAGCGGTCGGGATGGGGGCTACACCGCCTTCCGGCGGCTCATAAGCCTGTGCCTCAAGCATCTCTGCCATGCGGCGACGACGGCGTGCTTCCAGTACCTGCCGCTCGTACTCGGACGGCATCAAAAACGTCGGGACAAAACGGACTGCGTTAGTCATTTTCAAACGAGCCTCTGTCTGGGCCACCCTGCGGGTTTATCATGCCGGGGGACTTCGGTTTGCGCGGGTACAAGCGCCCGTACTGACGCGGGGCAGGATTGATGTCAGCCGCGTTCTGCGGGGGACTGTACTGCATATCCGTCTGTGCGCCCGCGTTGTTGCTGACCATCTGCCCCTGACCTTGCATCTGCAACATCCGTGCGAGACGCTGACCGCGACCGCCGTTGGTGGTCATGGGGGCGTTGAACAATTGATACGGTGTTCTCATGTCAGCATCTCATAGTAGACCATCTTGTAGCCAAACGGATGAGTGGTAACTGCCTCTGGCATCACGGCTTCTACTTCATCAGCCATTACGCCGCGCTGACGTTCTCCAAATATGTCGTATTCGTAAATGCCGATGCCGAGCGGATGCGTGCCGATGCGAACTACGTTGGACTTTAGGCGTCGATCTGAAATTATCCAAGCGTATTTGGTCACGTCGGCGGCTTGAATGCGCCACCACCGGCTGCGGTTCCCAATCCTCCGGCAATGTTGCCGTAAAGCCCCATCTTGGCGTTGTATGCAGCCACTTGGTTTGCGTAGCTCTGTTGAGCGAAATCCCCTGTGGCCCTCGCTGCGTTAAAAATCGGGGCCGCTCCCACCTCCGCGCCCTGGTAGGCTTGGAACTGCGGGATCTGCACCTGCGCCCCACCCATGATGGCAGCGATTTCGTTGAGCGGCTGTGCGCGTAGCGCCAGTTGCTCTTGCAGGGCAGCCTGACGCTGGGCGTTCTGGAACGCTGCCATCGCCTGCGCCTGATTGAAGCCCTGCGACTGGAGTGCCGCCTGCGCTTGTGCCTGCTGGAGCGCGGCTTGCTGGTTCTGCGCGAGCGCGGCGTTGTAGAGTCCCGCCACATCCATGGCCTGCCCGAACTGCTGCGCGGCGGCGGCGTTGTATGCGCCCTGCGCCTGCAACCCCTGTTGGAAGTTCTGGGCGATGGCGCGGTTGACGGCATCCTGTGCCGCCTGACCCGTCTGGAACGAGGCCATCTGCGCATCGCGTCCAAACTCTCCTGCCGCCAGTCGCTGGGCGAACTCCTGCGCCTGTGCCTGATTCGCAAACTCACCAGCCCGAATCGCCTGCGAGATGTTCTGGCCGATTGCAGCGTTCTGCGCTTGGGCAGCCTGCTGGCCTGCGCCAAAGCCCGCCAGAGCGGCCTGCTGGGCAAACGAAGCCCTTGCCTGCGCTTCATCCAGGCCCTGCTGACGCGCGTGCATGTCGAGTTGCAAACCCTGAATCGCGGCCTGAGTGCGAAGATCGTTTTCGCGCTGACCCTGCTCCAGCATCGCGGCGTCATACGCCTCGCCGCCACGCACCAGACCCTGATTCGCCAACTGCGTTTCAAGTTGGGCACGCTGGCGCTGCAACTGCGGGTCGAGGCGCGACATGATGGCTGCCTGCGCCGTCGTCCCGGCCTGCACCGGCATCGCCGCCAGGTTGGAGACATCCAATTGCCCTTGCAGCGCCGGGGCGGCGGGGCCACCCTGTGCCACGCCGTACGGACCCACGCTCGTCTGCATCCCTGCAAGACCGCCCGTGTCCAAACCGCCGAAGGTCATCCCGGCGGGGCCACCCTGAGCCATTCCGTACTGATTTGCGGCAGGGCCGAAGTTGACCGGGAGCGCAGAGACATCCGCTCGCGCCTGACCCTGAAACTGCGGGGCGGTCGGCAACGGGCCACCGCCATCAAAACGGAACTGCTGCTCGGGCAAGCCCTGCGGGGTGAAGGTCGAGCCGTAAATGTCGCCCACCTTGCCGATGGCCTGTTCGCCAAGCCCTGACAAGGCCCTTTCGACCCGCTGCTTCCCCTCCAGAGTCGCCTGCGCCTCGGGCGTGAGATACTGCTCGATGGTCGGCGTATCCAAGTCCACCATGTCGGTGAACATCTCAGGCGTCGGCATCACATCGCCCGTGTAGCCGTACTTCGAAAACGGGTTGCGCGTAGCCGCTCCCGGCCCCATGCCCGAGATGTCGAGACGACCGCCGCCGAGGCCGTAGTCGGTCAGCATGGAGGTCGGGACCCGGTTGCCCGAAGGCAGAATCGTCATCTGGGGATAAGGCTCCCGCATCCCAGTTTTGACCTTGCCGCCGCCGTAGGCAGGTTCTGTGAAAGTCTGATCGATGGTCGTGGGCGGAACTGTGGTCATGCCACCCGCAGCATCGGCTGTCGTGGGTACGCTGTCGGCAGCACCGCCCGCCGTTCCCGCCTGCTCCTGCCGCGCACGCCAATCGGCCATCGCGGCGTTGTAGGCGTTCATGTTGAACTGCGGTCGCCCGAAGGTCACACGCTGCCCGCCGAGCGGGGTGATGACGTTGGGGTTGGAGAGCCGCGCCGTTAACCGCGCAGCCTCAAGGTTGGCGACGCCCTGCTGTTGAGCGGCGGCGGCGTAGTCAGGAGCAGGTGGCGGCGGGGGTGCTTTTTTTCCCATAAGGGGTTCCTAAATAGCGACACGCATCGCGTGTCAGGGTTAAAAGAACAATGTCACCATCGGTGTCGGCGTTCTTGATTCGCCCTTCCTCAATGAAACCCATCTTACTTACAAGTGTGATCGCTTTCACGTTTCCAGAGCCTATCGGGGCGATGATTTTATCGACCTTGCAGACGTTGAACGGATAGTCGAACACAGCGCCAAGGTAAGCCGGGGTAAGACGACCTCGGAATGCGATGTGGCAGACAATGGACCGCCCATTCCAGTTCTCGTACACCACGCCACAGACCAGTTCCTCGCCTCTGCGTAGTCCAATGGCATTTGACCGTTCGGCGTGGTAGCCGCCGCCCGTCTGGGAGCACACCCATTCGCCCACATCGGGGCCGCTTGTTATATGCCAGCCCATCCGAGTTGAAACACTACGTCAGTTGATGCCCACTGAATGGTCAATTTGTTGGATGTGCTGGCTAACTGAATAGCCCCGCAGAACCCAACGCCCGTCACGCCCTGCCAGTTGTTCTGAATCTCCAGATCAGACCCCCAGAGGGCGGTGTTCCACAAACCAGTATCCCATAAGCCCGCTGACGGGCTTGAAATTGCAATCGGCGTCGTGGTGTCGCTGGTATTGAAGTCTACGTTCATTCCCATCGTGACAGCGGGGGTGCCGTTGCTGAAGATCGACGGTCTGGCGCGGGTGAAAAGTTTTTTGACGCCCCGCGTCTCAAAATAATTGAAAGCTTGCAGCACCCGACCGTTGATGTTGCTTGTGTCGTCAATAAAGCCGGTTGAGCCGGATGTCCACGCCTTTGCGACGTACTTTGCGCTGCCGAAGTACGGCGTATCGTCAAGCAGCGTGAAGTGAAACGCACTCCACCCACGGAACTTGCACCACGCCTTGGTGATGTTGTTCATCACGAACTGTTCTTGTGCCGAGGATGACACCGGCACGTTGACGATCAGTGCGTTGTTTCCCGGGTTGTACAGCAAGCACCAGCCGAAACTGTTCTGGTAAGCCACAGCAGCCGCCGCAAACGCGCCTTGTATCTTGTCCGAGAGGGCGATGTTGGGGTCGAGGCGCGAGGACTGTAGCCCAGAGGCAAGCGGTACGAGTCCATCCAGCGTCAGGATCAGCAAGTCGCCGCCGTACTTCATCAGGCACCGATCACCAATCGGTGCGCCGACGATCCAGTTGCCGATCACCGCCCAGGTAGACGCTGAAGCCGGGTCGGTTCCGCGATAGACGATAACCTCACCCTTGTCGGTGATGAATACGAGGTTGTCATCCACGCCGTAACCCGCGTCTATCGTCCATGAGGCCATTGCGACCAATTTGCCGCCCAATCGCGCCACGGCTGACAAATCAAACTGGCTCGCCGCACCGCCAACCGAGGCGGTCGGCAGATACCATGCCTTGAGCGTGTTCTTCTGGATGAACCAGATCCGACTCTTGAACAGGGTCGGCTGCGTCAGGGTTGTCGTCGTGACAACCGTGATGGCTGGCGTAGATGCACCGTCAATGGCTGTCCACGTTGAGCCATCGAAAAGCAGGGGCTTGTCTGTGCCGTTAGCGGCATAAAGATAATTGCCAGCAGAGGTTGTGACGTTGGTGTAGTTCCAGCGTGAATTGGTTAGGCCAGATACGGCTGCCGCGCCGACTACCCCGGCGGACGTTACGTCGTAAATCTTGCCATCTGACACCGCGAACATTTTGTTCGTCGTGGGGCCGCTGTAGGTCAGCAGAGTTTCCACGTCAGCAGGCAAACCTGTGGCGTGTTTGCTAAAGCCACCGCGCAGATTGACGTTGGACACGCCCGGAAAGTAATTCTCCAACTGCACGGCGTCAGTTGGAGCCATGTTCGCCAGCGAGTCGCGTGCGTTCCAGCCGCCCACGGGGGCCGGGAGCGAGGCTACGTCCGCCCGTGCTTGCTGAACGAGTCTGCGGACTGCCCGTGCCATCAGTTGTCGGAGCCGTAGTTGCTGTCCGGGATGTTGTCGTAGCCGATCAGCACCGTACCCGGACGCGGGGCGAACGAGAGGTTTGCGCCGCCCGTATCCTGCGCGATACAGGTTTCCAACTCCATGAGGTAATCGCGGTAGATGGCGGTCGTGTCGAAGCCCTTGGCCTCAAAGTATTTGAGTTTGGTGGACAACACCATGAGACGATCAGGGTAGATGCAAGTGTCATTGTCGGCGGTGAACGAGTTCTGGTAAACACCCGTTGTGCTGATCGCCCATGCCGCGCTGCGATACTCAAAGCCGAGCAGTTCGTTGGCATTGACACCGGGCCAGATCTGGAAATATTTGCCGAGGAGACGCCAGCGGATACGCGGGCCGGTTGAGATATAGCCTGAGAGCAACCATTCCCATTGCTGCGGCGACTCGGGGCCGAGCATTTCCCAACGCTTGGATTTGTCCCAGTGCGTCCGGTTGACGCTGCTGACGTAATCGGCGGGTGGGTCGTACTTGACCTTTTGGAAGTTCAGCGAGGCAGCAACGCCCGCTTTGGTCGGCTTGTAGTTGATCGTCACCGTCGTAGAAGACGGTACAGCCGTCACGTAGGTCGCATTCGGGATGCCCTGACCTGTGACCTGGTAAGTCGTGTCAATGCTGGACGTTGAGGGGATGCCCGTAATCGTCGTAGAGGTCGTCGTCCACGTTCCCGTCGTAGAGGTGGCTTCCGTGTAAAACGTATGCTGGCGCGTCAATTCGCGCCAATCCGCCCGACGCAACAACTCGTAACCCGAGGCGTTCATCAACGCCAAAATCTGAACCGTATCTTGGTTTGGGTTGCCGACGACCGTTGAGGGGGTCGGTAAGCCCAACTCGTTCGTCACCTGTTGGACGAGTTGCAGCATCGTGGACATGGTTACGCCCCTTCAACTTTTGGCGGTCGGCCCCTGCGAGGCTTGGCAGCAATCAACTCTGCCATCTGCGCTTGCAATTCGGCCAACTGCCGCTTGGTGTTATCTAGTTCTTCAGCCGTTTCGCTACGGTTCTTGCGGTTGAGATAATTCTTGGCTTTTTCCCGCAATCCGGGGCCACCCATGCCGATACGCTGCAACTGCGAGTCTGATGCGAGTGCGACTTGCTCGACGGTTTGGAACTTCAGAATGCGAAGTTCCTCAACGTGAGCCAGATTCATGTTACCTTCATCCTCTTTCGCCCATTGCTCCAGCGGCGTGCCGATGGCGGGGGCATCGCCCTCGCTCTGCTTCATATGGAAATAGAGCCACTGCCGAGGAAATCTCCGCTTGTGATCCTCGCGGACGGGCTGCTCGATGATGGTGTTCTTGTCGCCCGGAATATTGATTCGGACAAACGGTTTACCTTCCCAGCCTTTTGCTTGGGTGACGAAAAACTCTACCTGCAACTGTGAGTCGCCATTCCCTACATCGCTATCCAGGGGCATTGTCCTTTCTCCTGTGGGGATTCGGGTTACGTTCTAGTGCCATTTAGGCTGAACCAGGCAGTATTTGATACCGCGAAAAGCACAGTCGTGTAGTCTTTGGGTATCAGCGCAGTCGTACCGTTGTTGATCGTTGACCCGGTTTGGGCGTAGACGGTCACGGTATGTGCGCCCGAATTGGCGATAATAACCAAACTACCTGCTTCGGTAGTCGGGAGTATGACGCCCGACCCGCTTGGCGCAGTATCTATGGAGGTGTAAACGTACTGGATTGCCGTTGCATCACCCGCCGAGGTTCCGGCAGCAACGAAGTCATCAACACCGTCTCCGCAAACGGAGATCGTGGCGAGGCTATTTAGGCCAGCCCCAAGGACGCGAGATGGAATTGCCATTTACGCCGCCAATTGCAGCTTGCGGCGTTCATCAATGATCGCTGCAATTAACCCCGGCCCTATTGCCTCCACGGTGATGTCGCTCATCACCGAATAAATCATTTGGAATTCGTTTGCTTGCTGCGCCATCGCTGCGTTGCAGACGAACTTGCGCTTGTCGGGGCCATCACCGACATATACCTCCAGCGTTGGGCCAGTCTTTTCGCCCGTAAACCGCTTGATGCCTTGCGGGCTATTGCACGAATCATACCCGTACAACACAAACCGGCGGAACCCGAGCAGGTACCCGATGTTGATGGCTCTCATGCCGCTCGTCGTTCCACCGCCGATGGCAAGTTTCCCTGCGCCGAGGGCTTTCATCTCCGGGCCTTCAGCCCATGAGTGCCACAGCGCTATCTTTTTGCCTTTAAGGTGGTCAAAGGTGACAGGAGGGCAGCGCGAGGCAACGAGGTATACGGTACGGTCGTTTGCCAATTGCACGCCATTGGTGCGGTCACGCGGGTCAAGGTTTATCCACAAATCTGGCTCAATCCCGTTCTTGCAAAGAAAGTCGTGCGCGGCTTTTACCGCAACGATGGGACGGCCCTTCCGACGCTCTGATTTAATCTCGTCGATGTAGTCTGGCATCGACCACCCGCTCGCTACGCACACGAATGTTCCATCGTGAGACGCAGGAGCGGGGGTAAATTCTGGAAGCCCACGGGCAAGGGCTGAACGGATGTTGGAGCAAAGTTCCTCTTCCGTACCCGCCGCCTGTACCGTGAGTTCCAGTTTTTTCATTACGATGCGTTACTCGGCACCGGAATAATCATCGTGAACGCGGCCACCGCAGTCATAGCGGAGGTTGCCGAGGCGGTGAGGTCGGTCACCACGCCAGCCACCAACGCGCCAGAAACGGTCGCATCGTCCAAGCGTCCTTCCGTTGAAGTGGTGTACAGGCCAACCGCCGGGAGGCAGGAAGCCGACACATTCACCCGCACCTTACCGCCGAGATGCACCCAGCCGTAATAGCCAGAGGCAATCGACACCTGCGCGAAGCCGACACGCTTGGTGTTGGCAACGCGCGCCGTCGTCGCGTTCTGGGCGATGTTGGTGTTGGGGATGCACACCGCGTTGTACTGCGAGATTTCGGAAGCAGCCTGCACGTAGACAGCCGTGCCACCGTTATCAAGCGTGACAACCGTTCCGACGTTGATCGATGCAGACGATTCGGTGTAACCGAGGGCGGGATACGCGAATCCATTAACAATGACAGTCATTTTCGTATCTCCCTTAAGCGATAAGGACGCCCTGGAACTGGCTGCCCGAGCAGGTCAAATTCCCCGCCCAGCCAATCAGTTTAACCACGGCATCTTGGTTGACGGCCTGACGCTCACCACCAATCGGCACGAAGTTCCGATCCTTGTGCGGGCGGAAGTGCAGGTACTTGGTGTTGAGAAACCACATATGGTTACTGTTGCCGGAGTCGCTGTTGTACGAGGACGAACCGATACCACCGTCCAGCACGACGTCGGAGGCCATGCCAGCGCCGTAGTACTTGAGGGCCGCAAAGCCAGCACCCGCCATACTTGAACCGGAGTCCGTGATGCGCTGGATGGTCTGGAGGCTCTGGAGGTACAGACGGTAGTAGTTGTTGTCCGCAACGATCAGGTCAGGCTTGTCCGTGCCACGGATCAACTGCACCGCAACCGAGTCCATGTACTGCTGGATGTTGGAAGCCGACACCGCAGCGCCACCATTGGCGACACCGGAGTAGCTAATCGACTGCCAGAACGTCCACACGGCACGGTTAATGCCACCGTAGGTTCCCGAGGTCGGGGCATCCGGCACAGCGGCAGCAAGCCCGTCAAGGTTCTTACCCGCGTTGCCCGTGCCGTCGCCGTAGAGGTCACCGCTGATGCGGTTCGCCATCTGCGCTTCGGCAACCTCCATGCGACCGTCAAGAAGGTCGATGATCGCCTCCTTGCCGCTGTTCTGGATCATTTCCAGACCAGATATCGTCACCGCCGAGGCGTACTGCTTGATGCTGAACTGGGCCGCAGAGATGGGGCTGTTTTGCCCGACGTTCAAAACTTCGAAGCCACTGTACGAATTGGTGTTGTTGGTCGTGCTGTCGTTGTACATGATTTCCTGGAGGATTACGTTTCCCCCCGAGAATACACGCACATTCCCTCGCTCTTTTAGCCGACGAAGCAACGCATTGTTGTTCGTCACGTTGTCAGCGAGTTCACCGCTCCGGCTCTGAATATTGGTCGCGATGATGTCGCTGATACTGGAATTGGCAAATGCCATTTTCAATTCTCCTATATCAGTTGTTACAACCGTGCGCTTGATTCGTCAAATGCTTCCTCAAGCATTGCACGGCGACTATGCGCCTTGGGAGCCGTGTTAGTTCCGGGTGTAGAACCTCTGACGCTGACCGCAGCCGCCCGAGCCGCTTTCGCTGCTCGGTTCTTCTCGGCATTCTGCTTCGCGGCAATCTCTGCCTGTCGGGCCGATTGCGCCTTGTCGAATAATGCCGAATCTAGACGTACCGCCTTATCATACGCCTCCTCCAATGTCGAAGCTACCCCTGACTGGAGCAGCTGGATCATCGTCGGACGCGCTTCCTCGAAATACTCGGCCTTCGCCGAGAAATCGTTGATCTCTGACAGCAGTTGCTGGTTCTGTGCCATCTCCTGCTGCTGTTTCCACCCCATCACCTCACCGCGCACGTTGTTCAGTTCGTTCTGCAACTGCCAGACGAGCGGATCAACGGTACGTTGCGGTGCGGTTTGCGGAGCCTGCCCAAGGTTTACGCCGTATTGGGCAGCAAGGTTGTGCAGGTACGCCACGCGCTGGTCGGGCGGGGAATTGCGTAGCGTATAGTCGGCTTGAGCCAAGGCGGCGACCGCTTGTTCGGGTTTCAGTCCGAGTCCGTGGATCGTCTGCATATACGGCTCAAGCGCCTGATTCATTGCGTCGGCGAACTGCGCCTTGGAGAGCAGCGGTTCCACCCCTTTCCGCATTTGTTCTTCGCGCTGCCATGCGTATTGGCGCATTTTCGGGTCAGCCGAGAGCCAAACGTCGTGGTAATCCTTTTTCCACGATGCCGGGGGCTTCATCCACACGGGTTCTTCGGCAGGTTCCTCGGGCTTTGAGGCCTTTTCGGTCTTTGCAAACCGACCGCGCTCGTCACGACCGCCGGGGGTCACATCGTCGCCGCGCTCTGCCACCTCAATTTGTCGGGCAAGCAACTCTTTGCGGTCTGCAACCTCAACATCCGGGGGGGTTGCCGCATTTGTTTCGGTATTTTCCATCTCTGTTACCTATTTCCTGTGGGGTTTCGGGTAAAACGGAGGTCATCACGCAATTTAGCGAGGATTTTGTTTGCTTCCTGGTGTGTCATGTTGGCTAACTGGTGCTTCAACATCTCCAGCCGTTTGTTCTTGGGCTGACCCTTGGAACCGTGCTTGAGCGGATCTTCGTTGCCGACCTCGATGCAATTGTTAGCCTTGAGGTGGCGACGGTGCTGCTCGCGGGATGAGATCATTCTGCCGTCAATCATGGACTTATACGGTTTGAACTTGGGTAAGAGGTGAATGTAGTGATAGCGCCCTTCCTCATGGCGTTTCCTCTTCTTCTTTACAAACTTACCGTTGATGTACAGCTTCATAGCAGCAACAATACGTCCTCATCGTCCATTTCCTGATGTTCGCGGTAGAGGGCCTGGACCCGCTCTACGTCTCCGATCAACTTGTTCCAATCGATTGACGGTTCAACAGCACGCGGTGTCGCCTTCTGGACGTAGGGCTTAACAATCGCCGCTGCGACAGCGGGTTTGCCCTCCACCAACTGCTCATAAACGTCAATCAGTTCCCTTTTGCGTCCTTCCCTCGCCTCTCTTTCTTCGTCCCACCGCTTCTTGCGCTTTTTCCCTTGGTCGCCGTCGTGCGTGTCAACGAGGGGCTGGATGACAGGGGTGAGGGTTCCAACGTCGGCGGACGCGGAGACACCCACGAGACTATCGGTGATCCCGTCGCTAACAGAACCGACATCTCCCGTAGCCGCCGCACCGAGGAGCGCCACTGAGCGAGAATGCCCGAGATCGCCAACGCCGCCGGTAGCCGACGTTGACGTAACAGGAAGACTGTCCCATTCCGCATCATCCCAAGTACCTGTATTCCACGGCCCTTTCGCCACGGTTCATCACGCGACCCGCAAAAGACCCGTAGAGGCATCGTTGGTCGGCATCGTGAGAATGAACGTGCCACTGGTCACCGTCTGGCTACCAAACGTGTACACCGCCACGGCCTTGTCGCTTTGCGTGCTGTTGTACACTAGCACGGCGTCAAATGCCGTAGTGAGCGTGACGTTGGAAAAGGTCAGCGAGGCAGAGGGAGTCCAGAACGCCGTCGTTCCCGTCGAAGCAGGGACGGTTGCGTTGGTCACCGTGATGCCGCCCGCCGTATAGCCAGCACCCGCTACCTCGTTGGTGCTGCTGTAGGCGGTCGTACCTGCGCCAAGGGTTGCCGTGTCAACAAACAGCGCGGCCTTGAACGTGTCCTTTGCCGTCGTGCCACGGGTCGGCGGGGTGCCAATCGCGTGAACGCCGCCGAGGATCTCCACCTTGAACGAGGTGCACATCGCTTGCGTGTTAGCCATTGGAGAACTTCTCCAGTTCTGGGAATAACGCAGGCGTCTGCTTCAGATGAACGTGGACCGACCTGTGGACAAGTTCATCGTCAAGCCAGTACTCAACCCAGTTCGTAGACTCGCGGTCGGTTTCTACCACGCCTTCCCTCTTAATCAGGTCAGCCTCGTCCATCTCGCCACGGGTTGTCTGCACGCTCGCCATCACTGCGGCCTCATCTCGGGGGCAAACTCCAACGTCTGCTGCACCGCCGCTACGCCAACCGCACGCCCATCGGGGCCGCGAATGATGCGCTTCGGAGCAGCCAGCGTGGTCAGGGCCGAGCGGATGCCGTCCATGCCCTGCGTCTGCGCGTTGGCAAGGTTCTCGTACAGCACGCCGAGACGATCCATCGCGGCCTTGACCTCGGCTCCCATGTCCTGCACCACGCGCTCGGTCGTCGCTTGCTGCGCTTCCAAGAGCGGGATGTCCAGACCGGGGTTGGCGGCGATACGCGCCACCATGATCTTCGTGGCAGCGTCCAGTTCAGCCTTGAAGCGTTCCATCTGCTCGCGCTGCTGAAGTTCCTGCGCCTTGATCTGCGTCTCAAACTGCTGGCGCTGCCGCTCCAGCGCCGCCTCTTGCTGCAACTTGGCCTGCTCCATCTGCATCGAGGCTTGCATCTTTGCAGAGTCGGCTTGCATCGCCATCTGGCTCTTCTGCACATCGGCCTGGGCTTGCGCCTGTGCGGCTTCGGCTTCCGGGTTTGGTTTCTGCTGTCCTGCGGCTTGTTTCATCTGCTCCAATGCCCGATCCAACGTACCCTCCAGCGGACGCGCCGTCTTGAACGCCTGTATGCCAAACTTTAGGAGGTCAATTATGACCGGCACCATCTCGGGGGCGTTCTGACCCACAGGCAGTGCCTGTTGCAAGAAGCCGCCGAACGCTTGGATGAACTCCAGCCGGTCGCGCTTATTCTGCATCTCGTCAATCTGTACGAGCGAGTCAGCAGCGATGTCCATTCGGAAGTTACGCAGCGGTCGGTCTTTGATGAGTTGCAGGGCTTGGGGGATGAGGGCCTGGTCGGCCTCGCTCATCTGCTGTGCCGCCGCGTACATCAAAATTGTCTCGGGCTGGAACTTGGTGCAGATGATCTGCGCCTTGAGGCGGATCAGTTCCGACGCAAAGAGGGCCACGTCCTCTTGCATGGAACGGAGTCTTAGCCCGGCGTACTGACCCTTGATCTGCTGCGCGGTCGCCGTCTCGCTTGCGGCAGTCTGACCCCGGATGATGTCGGAAATGCCGGTGATTTCGTAGATCTGGCCCTTGATGTCGGCGCGTGCCTGGTAACACTGGATCAACGCAGCGGCGAGCGTGTCGAGCGGCAGCAGGTCGATGCTGCCCTTCAGTCCACCCTTCTCGGAAAACGCCTGCCACTTGTCCACCGGGATCAGGGCGTTGTTGTCGCCCTCGGTCATCAGGCGCTGGAGGGCAGGCTGCGAGGCGTCGTACACGCCGCGCACGCGCAGCGCCTTGACCAGACCGTCAATGCGGTCGGACAGGATGTCCAACTCCATCGCTTGGTCCTGGTACAGCGCGAAATCTGGGACGGGTACGAGGTTGTCCGAGGTCGTCGTGGCGTAAAGCGGCTTTGGGCAGGGGAAGAACCCTTCGACCCCCAGCGGGTCATCGCGCACATCAATGACCTGCGGCAGACCCTTGGTGAACCAGCAGACCTTCAGGGTCTCTTTGTCCCAAAGCTCGCATATCTTGGCGAGGTTGGTCCGTTTGCCGTCCCGGTAGGCGTTGAGTTGATCCGGGCCTTGGTCAGTCGGAATCTTTTGCGCCATCTCCTCGCCAAAGCGTTCTGCGAGGGCTGCCTTCGTCATGTAGACCCAGCGCCAGACGCAAGTCACCTCTTCCCAGGTGCGGGCGGGGCTGTGCCCGAAATCCTTCCAATGGACGTAATCGGTCGGGGCGCACTCGTATTCGATCTGCTCGGGACGATCTGGTTCGCCTTCGCCCGGTTCAATGTCCTCGGTGATCTCCAGCCCGTCGTCGCCGATGCCTTGCGGGGCAACGTGCGGCTCGTAGCGGACCCATGCCACGCCGCGACCGCCCAAGAACCGATCCTCCACGCAGTACCTCATGGTGCCGCGAAAATCGGGGTAATGCTCAATCTCAAAGTCCAGCGCACGCTCGATCAGCTGTGCGGCAACCCGGCCTACCTGATCGTTGTCACCAAAGCGGCGGGTGATGTCGGCTTTAGGGAGTTTGGCGTAGACCGCCGGGACCAGCGTCTGGACGTTTGACCACAAAATATTAAACCTTGCCGTTTCAGTCCCTGCCTGACCTCGGGTGTCGTCGCGGTAACGCTTAATCAGTTTCTTGGTACGCGCTTGCCACTTGGCGAACTCGTTCTCGTACTGCCCGATGACGCGCAGGTAGTCCTCGAGTTGGCTGGCGGGTTGTTCCATCAGCGTGCTTCTCGCTCACTGTTCATGGGTCAAATCCAAAACACCGTGCAGTCAACCGTGCCGCCCACGGTCACGATCAGGCTGGTGCCGAAGCGAGCGGGAATCGTGTAAAACGTCGCAGCGGCTGGGGTGAAGGTGTTCACCACCGTCGTCGTGCCGTCGCTGACTTTCAGCGTCGGCGTGCCGGAAGCGGACGCCACGAAGATCCCGAACAGCCCGCCGGTGCCGGTGTACACCGTCGTGGTGGACGTAATGTTCTTGTAGTTTTGGCTCTGGGTTATTGACAAACTCATATTCTTGCCCTCCGGGGCGACTGCCTGTCATGTGCATCCCACATTTCGTTGAGCGACACCTGGTTCTGTGGGCCGACAATCAAAGTCTTACTCTCCAGCGGCGCGGCGACTGTCGGCTCGGATCGCCACGCCACGGCCATCATGCGGAAGGCATCGCTCGGGTGTGAAGTCCAATCGTGTCGGGGTGAAGCCCGGAATGCCTTCCTGTCGTCATCGTACTCACGCTGGTACTGGCGTAAAGCCTCCAAGCCCTCGGCGCACTTCACAGAGTTGAACCAGACGCGGGGGAACATCTGGCGCACCGCCTGGATACCGTTCTGCAATCCGATGTCGGGAACGATGCTAAGTTTGGCGAAGCCCAAAGCGTCAGCGAGTTGTTCCACGATGCTTTTGCCCGTCTGCAAGGACTTGGCGCGTGCATCGTGCGGCAGGTGGTGTTTGCCGTATCGGTAGCGTTTCTTGGCTACGACCTCGGCGATGGCGTGGATGTCAGCACCCGAGACCGAATAGAAGTCGATGACGCGCACCTCGCCCGCGATGACCTGATACCACCAGATTGACGTGTCGTCGCGGTAGCCCAAGTCCCACGCCGTGTGGACGGGAAACTCCGGGTCGTACTCCACCGTGTCGGTAATGCGGCCCTGGTCTGCCGCCTCGCGCATTTCGGTTCCAAAAAAAGCCCCGAGTATGGCGGCTGAAAAGTCGCACTCGTACTCCTGCTGATACTGGTCAGGGCTTAATTGCGCTTGTGCAGCGGCTAGTTCGCTGCTAGGGAGTAGGCCCGAAATGGAGGCCGGTAGGCGCAGCAGGAACCATTCATCAGGTATGCGCTTGGCGGTTTCGTAAATTTCCCAAAACTGATTACGTCCCTTCGGCGTGCCGCTGAACACGCACCAGCCCTGGAGATCTGACAGGGCTGGGCGTAAGACATTGCCGAATACGCTGGGCCGAAAGTCAGCGTACTCGTCCAGGTAAAGGCCCGCAAAGCCGAGACCTCGCATGGCATCTCCGGCGTTATTGTCGGCCCCGAACAGGGAAATCTTGACGCCGTTCACCAGCGTCAGGGTCATCTGCACCTCGTTGGCTTCTTTGAGGACAGGTTCAGAGTAGCGTTTGAAATAATCCCACGCGATGCGCCGTGCTTGGTTAGCGAAGGGGGCGACGTAGCCGAACAGCCCATTCCGGCCTTTGTACATGATGGCGGCGCGGAGGATGTCGTTGACACACGCTACCGTCTTGCCTGCGCGACGATGGGCGACGATGCAGCCCCAGCGCTGGGTGCGGTTGTGGAAGGACATGAACGCCTGCCGTGGCGCGTATTGAATTACTACTGGGGTGGCAGCCATGTCACAGTCAAGTCCTTACCATCGGCTCCGGTTAACTCGTTCTTATCGCGCTGTCCGAGATACTGCTTACCGAGCCAAACCAGCATCGTGGTGTTGCCTCCCTCCAGCGCCTTCCATTGGTGGCGGCGCAAGGACATCTTGCCGTTCTCCATTCCATCTTTATAAATCTGGCAAAACTTCTCGTCACGCAACAAAGTTTCGACGCAACAGCCAAGCCACGCGGCTATCTCGACCTGCGTACATTGGATGCTGGCGAGTTTCTTCACGGCCTCGTAATCAATCTCAAACCGTGGCCGACCGCCCCCCTCACCCTGCCGTCCCTGCTTGGGCAACCCTGTGCGTTCAGATACCGTTGTTTCTGCGCCACGCTTTCTCATGCCGCCGCCTCAAACGGTTCGCCATTGGATTCAAGCATGGCCTTCTGGCCGGTAGGGCAAGCCGCACTCATTCAGCGATTCCCTCTGCAATAGCTGAAAAGCTTCATCACTGATTTCAACTTCGCCGCACGCCTGCGCTGCCTTCTTTCCGTCCCCCTTCACGAAAATAAGGACATTCTGGTGAGTCTTCCCAAGTTTTCGGCTCGCGCTAAATTGCTTCCCTGCGCGGATCGGCAAGCTCCCAACTGCCGTCACTAGGATGGCCTCGTTGTAGTAGGCCAGCCCAGCGTCACGGAAAGCCTGCACAGTATCGCCCACGAAGTCGTAATAATTACCCTTCTTGTCGCGCACCTCGCCCACAACGAAACAAGCGAAACGATCATTCTTTAACAGGCCGCAAGTCTTCTTGATGATCTCGAAGTATGCCGCCCGGAATTCCTCATAAGGTAGCGAGGAAAGGTCAGCGGGGTCGTCCGAATAGACCTCCAGATCGGCGTATGGCGGGCATGAATACACGAAATCGGCCTGCACATCTTTGCAGACCTTGTCAATGTTCCGGCTATCACCGCAATGCCATACCGGAATCGGCTCGCTGTCCTTGATGATGCTGTCGGCCTGCTCTCTGTTGGCATCCACTTGCTCCCGCCGCAATTCGCCGCCGATATACTGACGGCCCAGCTTCGCCGCGACGATGCCGCGAACGCTGCCTCCAGCGAACGGGTCGAGGATGACTCCACCCGCAGGGGAGAACCAGCGGTAGGAAAGCTCACACAACACCGGGTCGAAAATGCTGGTTCCGGTCTGGTCACTAGCATTGCCTTCCGCACCGAAAGTCTTCCCAATCTTTGCGTTTTTCTTGTTCATGCCGCCGATCTGTGCGCTACGCCTGCGCTGCCTTACTGATTGCAACTTCGCCGCTTCGCTGAATTGCAGCAGGTTGTCCCCGCGCCCCTTCTCGCTTTCGATACCCATGGCAATCCACGCCCGCTTCCTTTCCTGCCACCAGCCTTCGCGAGCATTCAGCACACTAAAAGGCGCAATTAGAAACTTGTCGGATAACTTACCAGAGCCATTTGCCTGTCCTTCGGTAAGCTGCTCGTCACCAAATAATAGCTCATCCAGCTCGCCCGTGTCGAAGCCCAGCAGGTCGAGGTCGAAGTCCATGCCTTGCAGGTCTTTGATCTCCAGCGCCAGCAGGTCTTCGTCCCACCCGGCGTTAAGGGCAAGTTTGTTGTCGGCAATAACGTAAGCCCGCTTTTGGGCGTCCGTCAGGTGGACGAGCCGAATGCAGGGAACTTCTGTCAGTTTCAGTTTACGGGCAGCCAGTACGCGCCCGTGGCCGGCAATGATGCCGTTGGCCTCGTCTATCAATACCGGATTGGTAAACCCAAACTCACGAATGCTGGCGGCTATCTGCGCCACCTGCGCGTCGTTATGGATTCGGCTGTTTTTGGCGAACGGGATTACCGTTGCCAGTTCGATATGCTCAACCTGCATCACGCTTAGGCATCCGTTTCATGGCTTCTGCAATGAAGTCTTTAGCTATGCTCTGTGGGATGCCTGCGCGTTTGGCGAGCGCGGAGGTTGGGGTTACTACCGGCGGCATCATTTAAATATCACCGTTTTGGTTTTGCTCGGCGTCCAGGGCCTCTGGATATCAAATCTTCCTCTGGCACATTTAATCTGAATATCAAATCTTCCTCTGGCACATCCAACCATCGCCACGGAGGGCTTTGACGACGCCAGTAGGACCTACTTTCTGGCTCTAAGTTGGCTTCCCAGACTTTCCTCCTTTGCACCGCTCGCGCTTCCGCTTCGCCAGCCAGTCGCCGATATTGGTCGAATGCATCGATACCTAATAAATCATTTTTCACTTTGAACTCCTCTGGACTGCCGCCTCTGGGAAATCCCTCTCTCCGCTGAATTGCGTGCATCATTTCATGCAACGCTGCCGAGGTTGCGGAGGCTGGTCTGTTCCTGACGGACATTCCGAGGTCGATACGCTCCGGTAGGTTGCGCTTGACGTTTGGGGGGAAATATGCCGCTTCCGCGCCTGACCCTAAATTTTGGTTCTGACGAATTATCAGTTGCCGCAGATCCGGATACGCCTCATAAAGTTCCGGGTGTTCCATTGCCAGTTCAGCGGGGATACCAGCAGTAGCGGCATCAACATCAACGCCTTTCCGCAGGGATGCCCCGGCATCGCTTATTTCCTGCTTCCAGTGTGGGCCGAACGCCCGGCCTGTCCCCGTTTCGCGCCAAATGGTGTTGCGGTCAACGCCCGCTTGTTCCATCTCCAAGGCTCTGCGTTCGGCGGCAGGGTCATACGTTTTTGCCGCCTTGCCGATAAAGATTTCGGCACGGGTCGGGTCAAACCGCTTCAGAAGTCCTGCAAGCCGTGCACCGGGAACCGCGCCCGTACCGGCAAGTGCCATCCCCGCAGGGTCGCCAGCGCGTCTGGCGCGTTCGACGTCGCGTAAGGCGAGGGCAGGGCCGATCACCGTCTGCCCAACTATGGGTAGCAAACTCGCACCCGTCTCCACCGAGATGTCAGCCAGGTCCTGTTCTTGCGGATCCAGCGACAATGCGCGTTCAAAGCGACCGCGCAGGTCTGCCTTTTCCTGTAAGAACCGCAGCGCAGCGGCCAGGTTCTCACGATTCCTTACAGCTGCCTCGGAGCTTGCGGTTGGCACCGGCATCAATTCCCCAGATTGGGTTAGACTGACTTTAAGCGGATAGGTTCGTGGTTACAAGCATGAAAATCACACCCGACTACCTCGCTGAGCAACAGAAACTCCACCAGAATCCTGCCTACGGGGTCGCCTCCCTCGCCTTCGCCCCCATCGTCGCCCAGTTGATCCGCGACAACGGCTGGCTGTCGGTATCCGACTACGGCGCGGGCAAGCGGCGTCTGCGGGAGGGTTTGGCGCGGGCGGGTGTGGAGGTGGACTACCGCCCGTATGATCCAGCCTTCCCCGAGTACGGCGAACCGCAAGCGGCTGATCTCGTCTGCTGCATTGATGTTTTAGAACACGTTGAGCCGGACTGCGTGGCTGCGGTCCTGGACGACCTGCAAAAGATCATGCCCAGGTTTGGGTTTTTCTCTATTCACACCGGAGCGGCGACCAAAGTGTTATCGGACGGCAGGAATGCCCATTTAATCCAGAAACCCCCGTCGTGGTGGCTTCCAAGGCTTTGTGAGCGGTTTGAAATCCATCACCTCCAAGCGCATAACCTGATGGGTCAGGGCTTCTGGGTGGTCGTCAGCCGCGCCTGAAGAAGCCACGCCACGGTGTCGGCAGGGTCACGGGCCAGGTACCACATCCCGAGCGGCTCAAACGCCGCCTGGAAGCGTTCCTGACCCGCTCGCAGTTTGCCCCTAGGTGTTTTGATTTCGAGGAAGGCCGCGAAGCCAGGGGCGGTCACCAGTTTGTCTGGGACTCCTCGACCGGCTGCACCTAGGTCGTGGACCGCGAACCCAGCCGCTCTGACGGCCTCGGTGATCGCCGAGTCATTAGCATCGCGGCGTGCGGCGTAACGCATCCCTCAAAAAAGTTGATTTTGTGTCGATTGATAAGGTAGGCCACATGAGCGCCCGCGTGGAGCAGGGCGTCATTCTAGCGCGGCCACCTTTGCAATGCGCTCACCGATCCACCGCATCACGGGCACAGCCATCGAATTGCCCAAGGCTTTGTAGCGCGGGCCGTCCGGGCTCTCGGGCTTGCCGCGCCACGGGATATTGGTGTAGTTGTCGGGGAAGCCTTGCAG
>Ga0194121_10004768_pt1 | contig 19430 bp, 19 predicted proteins | sample TA2MahCa50mmetaG_FD_148609 | JGI IMG/M metagenome (GOLD analysis project Ga0194121, IMG submission 148609) | Freshwater microbial communities from Lake Tanganyika, Tanzania - TA2015020 Mahale Deep Cast 50m | ecosystem: Environmental > Aquatic > Freshwater > Lake | place: Tanzania: Lake...
CAGAGCCAAATGAACATGCACGAGGTCACCATCGCCTACGGCATGACCGAAACCTCTCCCGTCTCCACGCAATGCGCCACCGACGATCCGGTCGAGCGCCGCGTCTCGACGGTCGGGCAGGTGCTGCCGCACATCGAGATCAAGATCGTCGACGGCGAAGGCAAGGCCGTGCCGCGCGGCGAGACCGGCGAGTTCTGCACGCGCGGCTACTCGGTGATGAAGGGCTACTGGAACGACGCGGAGAAGACCGCCGAGGCGATCGACGAGGCGGGCTGGATGCACACCGGCGACCTCGCCACCATGGACGCCCAGGGCTACGTCAACATCGTCGGCCGGCTGAAGGACATGGTGATCCGGGGCGGCGAGAACGTCTATCCGCGCGAGATCGAGGAGTTCCTCTATCGCCATCCCAAGATCCAGGACGTGCAGGTGATCGGCGTTCCCGACCCGCGCTACGGCGAGGAAATCTGCGCCTGGATCAAGCTGCACCAGGGCAGCACCGCGACCGCCGAGGAGATCCGCGATTTTTGCAAGGGCGAGATCGCCCACTACAAGATCCCGCGCTACATCGAGTTCGTCGGCGACTTCCCGATGACCATCACCGGCAAGATCCAGAAGTTCGTCATGCGCGAGCAGACGATCGAGAAGCTCGGCCTGAAAACCGAGAAGACGGCGTAGTCTCCTACTGGGCCGTGGCTTCTCAGTCCCGCTCGTGCCGAACCAACGTCCGATCGCAACCACCTCCAAGCGCGATGTGGAATGCAGGCGGCCCGCCCGAGCCTCCAGGTGTTGAAAAGGATCGTTCGATCGGGCCCAATCCGGTGGTTCGTGGAACCGAGAAAAAGTGAGAGATGCGACCATGCGACAGAACAAGATCAAGCAGATTTGGCGTGCCGGGCGATGTGCAACCCTCGGCTGGCTTTCCCTGTCGCACGGCTTCACCGCCGAGATCATGGCGCGCCAGGGTTTCGATGCCTTGTGCGTCGACCTGCAGCACGGCACGGCCGAAATGAAGGACGTGGCGCCGATGCTGCAGGCGATCTCGCAGATCGACACGGTCCCCGTCGTGCGCGTCGCCTGGAACGAGCCCGCCGCCATCATGAAAGCGCTGGACCTCGGCGCCTACGGCATCATCGTGCCGCTAGTGAACAACGCCGAGGAAGCCGCGATGGCGGTTGCTGCATGCCGCTATCCGCCGGTCGGCATGCGCTCCCTCGGACCGGTCCGCGCCGTCCACTACGGCGGCGCCGACTACTTGGCCAACGCCAACGACGAGATCGTCGTCATGGCCATGATCGAGACCAAGGAGGGGCTGGCCAACCTCGACGCCATCTGCGCCACCAAAGGCCTCGATGCGGTCTATATCGGGCCGGCCGACCTGTCGTTCGCCTTGGGGCTGGCGCCGCGCGGCGACAATCCGGATCCGCTCCATCTCGCCACCTGCGACAAGATCCTGGCCGCCGCCCACAAGGCCGGCATCAAGTGCGTCATGCACTGCGCCAGCGCGGCGTTCGCGGCCGGCGCCGTGAAACGCGGCTTCGACATGGTGATGCTGACGTCGGACCTGTCGTGCATGATCGCCGGCGCGCGCCAACAGCTCGACGAGCTCAAAGCCAAGACGGCCTGAAGCCGTACGCCGTGCCGCGGACCGATCGGCGCCGATCGGTCCGTGGTGCGGGTCAGTCGGCCGCTGCGCGCTGCGCCATTGCCGCCGCAGCCGGTCGATTGGCTTTCAGGAACATCCGGATGTGCCGTACTGCCAGCGGAATCTTGTCCGGCGTGTCCTTCCACGGGTACATGCTCACTTGCGAATTGGGCGCGAGCATCGCCACCTCCATCGCCACCGCGTAAGGGTGCGGCGGGATGTCGTCGGGCAGCACCAGGATCGGCGTCTGGCAGGCGCGCACGAAGTCGCGCGTCACGGTGAAGACGAAGTCAGGATTGGCGCGGTACATCTTGGCGAGGAAGGCGCTCACCTGGTCGATGGTGATGTCGGGCCGGCGCGCGACCAGGGTGGGCCCCCAATTGTTCATGTTGTTCTGATAGAACTGGTCGGGCAGCTCACGGCGATGCCCGCTCGGCTGCGTCAGCACGGCGGCGACGACACGCTGCGGCGCGCGCTTGATCAGGTTCCAGATGAACGGCTGGCCGATGCAGTAGCCCAGCACCAGGAAGCGATCGATGCCGAGATGATCCATCAGGCCGATATGGTCGTCGGTGTAGGAGTCCCACGGCCGGTCGATCTCGAGCGGTCCCGATGACTGGCCACCATTGGCATTGCGCAGGTCCGCGCCGATGCAGCGAAAGCCGTCCCGGGCGAACTCCTTCATGGCGTTGAACGGATGGCTGGCGTCGAGGCCGGCGATCGTCGAGTTCAGCCCGCCGCCCGGGATCACCAGCAGCGGAAAGCCTGCACCCATCTCCTCGTAGTAGATGCGGACTTTGCCGCGTTCGTAGATCGGCATGGCGGTCCTCCTTGGCAGCGCGCGAGTTTGGCGCGCAGGCCGCCCTCGCTCAACGGCTTTCCTGCCTTCAGATCCTGCTCGTCCAGTCGTCGTCGCGAACGGGACTGCGGCGCTGGCGGTCCCGCATAGCCTTCACGGCAGCCTGTACGTCGTCCTGCCATTTGCGAAAGCTGGCCAGTGCCCGAGGCTTCATGATGCGGTCGCCGGCGTCGGACAAATATGGCGCCGGATCGACGAATTTCTCGTCGACGATCGTCGAGAAATGCAAGTGCGCGCCCGTCGACCGTCCCGTCATGCCGACATAGCCGATGATCTGGCCCTTGCGAACGCTGCCGCCGACGGCGGTATCCGCGGCGAAGCGCGACAGGTGGGCATAGAGCGTCGTGAATCGGTCGGCATGGCGGATCTTCACGGTGAGGCCATACTCGAAGTGAGTCCCCTGGAGCTCGACGACGCCGTCGGCGGCCGCGAGGATCGGTTGACCGACGCGCGCCTCGTAGTCGATGCCGTTGTGGAAGCCGCCGCCCGACGGCCGGCCGTAGTAGCGTCGAGGTCCGAACGGCGAGGAAATGCGCGATCCTGGTCTCGGCGTAGCAAGGGCGGGAGCGCCCAATCGTCTGCCGTCCTCGTCGAACCATCCCTCGGGCTCGTCGTCCGGCGCAAATCGCCAGAATGTCTGTCGGGTGTCGCCCTCTTCGCCGAAGGAAACGTAGAGGGGACAGGGCGCGCCGTCGGGCGTCACGCCCTGGGCGACGCGCACGACGTCCAAGGCGGCCGGGAAGGCCTCGACAAGGTCGAGCAGCTCCCGACCAGCCGCACCGAACTGGCTAGCGGCCAAAACGACTTCGGCCGACGATGGGTCTATTCCGCGCGAGAAGTCGCAGGCCTGGCGGCGTGCTGCAGGGGCGGCCTCGGATCGGCTGAAGCTGTCAGGCTCCGGCTGAACACGCTCGGGAGTCCGACCGAGGCGGCCATAGTCCGGTGTCCGGACATGCGCCATGGCGTCCACGGCCGAAAGGCCGGCCAAGCAAAAGGCGATGATGGCAACCCGCATCATCGCGAACGTAGCGTCCGGCGAACGCGGGCTCCACCTGGAATCTCGCGGGCGATTCACAGCGACTGATTCAACGGCCGATCCCGGTCAGCCGCTGCACCACGTCGAACTGGATCTGTGCCGCCTCGACCATCTCGGCGATCGGCACCGATTCGTTGGCGGCGTGACCCTGTGCGCCGGAGCCCGGCCCGAAATTGATTATCTCGATGCCGTCGTCGGCGTAGTAGCGGCCGTCGCTCACGCCGGTGGCGTTGAGGAACTTCACCGTGCGCCCAGCCTGCTTCTTCACCGCCGCCTCGAACGCCGCGACCGCCTGGCCGTTCTCGGGGGCGTAGAAGCCGTTGGTGCCGGTCAGGAACTCGACGGCGTAGGTGGCCTTGGGCTCGCCCGCCTTGTCGATCACCGCCTTCAGCTCTTTGAAGGCGTCCTCGACCTTCTCGTCGGGCAGCAGACGGCGATCGATCTCGACGGTGCAGGCCGAGGGCACGACGTTGGTGTTGTGTCCGCCGTGGAACATGCCGAGGTTGACCGTCGATCGCATGGCGCCCCTCACGCGCTTGGGCAGCACCTTGTCGTAGTGCGTCTGCAGCGCACCGACCAGCCGCATCATGCGCAGAATGGCGTTGTCGCCGGCCGACGGATTGCCGGCATGGGCGGCGCGGCCCTTGGTCGTGATCTTGGCCCACATCACGCCGCGCTCGGCCACGATCAAGTTGTTCTCGGTCTGCGCGCCCAGGATCAGCGCGTCGGGCCGCACCTTGCCGCTCTTGCGCAAGAACGCCATGCCGTCGGGGCCGAGATTCTCCTCGTCGGCCACGAAGGTGAAGATGAGCTCGCCCCTCTGAGGCCCGCCGCGTCGGGCGATCTCCTCGGCGAGCCAGAGCTGCACCGCCATGCTGCCTTTGCAGTTGCCGGCGCCCAGGCCGTAGACCAGCCCACCCTTGACCAGCGCCTTGTAGGGGTCGCTCTTCCAGTTGGCGCGTTCGCCGACGCCCACCGTGTCGACATGGGCGTTGAAGGCGACGACCGGGCCTTTGGCTTTGGCCTTGCGGCGCGCCACGACGTTGTCGACGCCCTTGGTCTTGGTCGCGATCCCGACTTTGTAGCCCGCCTTGGCCAGCCGTTTGGCCGCATAGGCGCAGATCTCGACCGAGGTGCCGGGCGGGTAGGGGCTCGGCAGAGCGATCAGATCGGACAGGATGGAGACGAGATCGGACGCGAGTTTCTTGGACACGAGTTCTTCCTTGATCATCGGTTCGCCAGCTCTTCCAGCACTGCGACCAGCACGCGGGCGCCGGCGGCGAGATCGGCGGGAGTGGCGTTTTCGGCTTCGTTGTGGCTGACGCCGCGCTCGCAGGGCACGAAGATCATGCCGGCCGGGCAGAGCCGGGCGATGTGCATGGCGTCGTGGCCGGCGCCGGACGGCATGTCCATGTTGGAGAGCGCCAGCGCATCGGCCTTGGCGCGCACCAGGTCGATCACTTTGGGATCGAAGTCGGTCGGCGCGACGGCGGTCACGCGATCGATCTTGGCCTGGCAGGGTGCCGCCCGGCTGGCCACGATGTCGCGCAACGTCTTCTCGTGCGCTTCCAGCACGTCGTTCGAGGGATGGCGCATGTCGATGGTGAAGCTCGCCTTGCCGGGCACGGTGTTGGGCGAGCCGGGCTGGACGTCGACTCGGCCGATGGTGAAGCGCAGCGTGTCGTCGGCGTCGGCCGTGGCCTCATACATGGCCGCAGCGATCCGCGTCGCGGCGGCGAAGGCGTCCTTGCGGTTGGCGCGCGGCGTGGTGCCGGCATGGGCTTCCTCGCCCATGGCCTGCACGATGAAGCGCCGGCTGCCCTGGATGCCGGTGACCACGCCGATGGTCGTGCGCTCGCTCTCGAGCCGCGGGCCCTGCTCGATATGGGCCTCGACATAGCCGCCGAGCGCAAAGCCGGGGTCGCCGTCGCGCATCGGCGCCGGCGCGGCCCTGAGCGTCTCGGCGAGCGCATCCTTCAGCACGACGCCATTCCAGTCTTCGACCAGAAGCATGTCGTCGAGCTTGTAGTGACCGGCGAACACCGCCGAGCCCATGGCGCCGGGCTGGAAGCGCGAGCCTTCCTCGTTGGTCCAGGCGACGGCAATGACCGGCCGCCTGGTCTTGATGCCGGCATCCTCGAGCGCTTCGAGCGCCTCGAAGGCGGCCAGCACGCCGTACATGCCGTCGAACCTGCCGCCCGTCGGCTGGCTGTCCATGTGCGAGCCGCTCGCCACCGGCGGGGCGTCGGCGTCTTGGCCTTCCCGGCGCACGAAAAGATTGCCGATGGCGTCGGTGAACACCGCGAAGCCGCGGGCCTCGGCCCAAGAGGCGAGCAGCTTGCGCGCCTGCGAGTCCTCGCGCGACAGCGCCTGGCGATTGACGCCGCCCTTGGGCGTGCCGCCGAGTTTTGCCATGTCGGCGTGCCGCTGCCACAGACGGTCCTCGCGAACGGCCTTGGCCCCGCTCATGTGCTCCCTCCCACTTGTTGGCTGAGCTATAGCGGCCCCATAGTCGCGCATCAATCGGGAGGCCCGTATGCACAATCACCTCGACCGCAATCTGATCGGCTACGGCCCCAACCCGCCCGATCCGCAATGGCCGGGCGAGGCGCGCATCGCCGTGAGCTTCGTGCTGAACTACGAGGAGGGCGGCGAGAACACCATCCTGAACGGCGACGCGGGCTCGGAGGTCTTCCTGACCGAGACGCCGGGCGGCACGCCGATCGTGGGCGGGCGCGATTTGTCGACCGAATCGATGTACGAGTACGGCAGCCGGGCCGGCTTCTGGCGCATCCTGCGGCTGTTCGCCGAGCGCAACATGCGCTTCACATCCTGGGCGGTCGGCCGCGCGCTGGAGCTCAATCCGCTGGCCGGCAAGGCGATGGCCCAGGCCGGCCACGAGGTGGCGAGCCACGGCTGGCGCTGGATCAACTACAAGGATTTTACGCTCGAGCAGGAGCTGCTGCACATCAAGCGCGCGGTCAAGGCGATCGCCGACACCGCGGGCAAGCCGCCGGTCGGCTGGTACACCGGCCGCTTCGGCATGAACACGCTGTCGGCCGTGATCAAGCATGGCGGTTTTCTGTATTCCAGCGACTCCTATTCCGACGACCTGCCCTACTGGGTGAGCGTCGACGACAAACCGCATCTCGTCATTCCCTATACGCTGGAAGTGAACGACATGAAGTTCGCCGTGCCGCCCGGCTTCAGTTCGGGCGACGGTTGGCTGCAGGCGATGAAGGACAGCTTCGACGTGCTCTACGGCGAGGGCGCGCGCGCGCCCAAGATGATGTCGATCGGGCTGCACTGCCGACTGGCCGGTCGGCCGAGCCGGGCGGCGAGCCTGGCGCGCTTCCTCGACTATGTCGCGTCGAAGCCCAAGGTGTGGGTGGCGACGCGCGAGGAGATCGCGCGACACTGGATGACGGTGCATCCGAGTTCTTGACGCCGCGTGCACCGGCCGGTGGGCGTGGTAGACATCAGCCATGCGTAGTTCGACTGCCGATTCGCCTACCACCGCCACCATGACGCTGCGCGCGCTGGCGCGCTTTCCCGGCCGCACGGCCTTCGTGTGGGACGGCGGCCGCTTGACCTACCGTGGCGCGCGCGATCTGATCGGTCGCCTGCAGGCGGCGATGGCGGCGGCCGGTCTGAAGAAGGGGCAGACCGCGGCCTTCTTGAGCGCCAACAGTGCGGAGACGTGGTGCGCCGGCGTGGCGGCGCAAGCGCTGGGGCTGGTTTGCACCTGGCTGCATCCGCTGGGCGCACTTGCCGACCATCTCGACGTCATCGAGGATGCCGGCGCCACGGCACTCGTTGTCGATCCTAAGTCGCATGCCGGCCGTGGCGGCGAGCTTGCCGCTCAGGCGGCCGATCGTTTGGCTGTCGTGCTCACCATGGGAAAAGCTGATTTCGGCCGCGATCTCGTGGCGGCGGCGGAGCAGGTCGGCGCGGCCGAGCCGGTCGACCTCGCCGACGCCGACGACTACGCCATCATCAACTACACCGGCGGCACCACCGGCAAGTCGAAAGGTGCGATCCGTCGCCATCGCTCGAGCGCTGCGTCGGTGCTTGCGACGGCGGCCGACTTCGAGCTGCCCGAGGTGCCGCGCTACCTGGCGGCCGCGCCGATCACCCACGTTTCAGGCACCAAGGTCGTGCCCTCGCTGCTCAAGGGCGGCACCGTCCACCTCTTGAAGGGGTTCGAGCCGGAACGCTTTCTCGCCACCATCGAACGCGAGAAGATCAACTTCACCCTGATGGTGCCGACCATGATCTACGTGCTGTTGGATCATCCGCGGCTGCCGCAGACCGATCTCTCGTCGCTGGAGTTGATCCTCTACGGCGCCTCGCCGATGTCGCCGACGCGCCTGGTCGAAGGGCTGGAGCGGATCGGACCGGTGTTCAGCCAGCTCTATGGCCAGACCGAGTGCTATCCCGTGAGCGTGCTGCGCAAGGCCGATCACGACACCAAGCGGCCGGAGCTGTTCGCCTCGTGCGGTTTCCCGATCGCCTCGTGCAACGTCAGCTTGCGCGACGACGACAACCAGGAGGTCGAGCCGGGTGAGGCGGGCGAGATCTGCGTGCGCGCCGCGCACGCCATGGAGCAGTATTGGAGACGACTCGAGCAGACCGCCGAGACCTTCAAAGGTGGCTGGCTGCATACCGGCGACATCGCGCGCGCCGACGAGCGCGGCTATCTCTACATCGTCGATCGCAAGAAGGACATGATCGTCTCGGGCGGCTTCAACATCTTCCCGCGCGAAGTCGAGGATGTGCTGTCCGCGCATCCCGACGTGGCGATGGCGGCGGTTATCGGCGTGCCGCACGACAAGTGGGGCGAGGCCGTCGCCGCCTTGATCGTCGCCAAGCCGGGCACCCGACCCGAGCCCGAGGCGCTGATGCAGCACGTCAAGGACCGCAAGGGCAGCACCCATGCGCCCAAGCAGGTCGAGTTCGTCGACAGCCTGCCGCTCACCGCCGTCGGCAAGGTCGACAAGAAGGCGTTGCGGGCGAAGTACTGGGCCGGACGGTCCCGGCAGGTCGGCTGATTTCGATCACGCAGCGCGCCGGGTCGCGTGCACGATCGGCCGTCGCTGGCTCTTCGCGATGGTCACAATTGTAACAATCTTGGAACTGAATTGCTTCGTGCGATGGAGTAACGACGCCGCCTAACAGTTCAAAATAGAAGAAAATTCCTCCTTGAAGTTCATGGCGCGTTCCGACTCCCATCGAATTCGAAACGCTGTGCGAATCTCGACGATGCAGGGTTTACCGCTCGCCTCGAATCGTGCCAGCAATGGCTGGTTGTGACCGCTTTGCGCTCCACCATCGCGGGCCTCCGCCTGCTCGCCGCGGCTCTGCTCGTCTCCGGATGTCAGAACATCCTGGGCGGCACGCCGCCGACGACAGCGGCCTTCGAGCCGCCGGTCGACCTTCACCAGAAGGAGATCGACGATCGCAAGGAGGAGATCATCCGCCAGCTCGCGCACTGCGAGAGCGGTGGTTGGGGACCGTCGGAGCGGCGGATCTATGGCGGCCGCGGCGCCTATCATGGCCGCCTGCAGTTCACGATCGGCACCTACATCGCCTACTCCAAGCGGCGCGACGGCACGCAGCTCACGCGCGCCGAGGCGATCGAGGCGATGCACGACTACGAGAGCGCGGCGTCGCTCGCCAAGTACATGATCTTCGATCTCGAGGAGCCGTGGCACTGGCCGCTGTGCGCGCGCAAGATCGCGCTGCGCAGCCAGATGGCGGCGGTCAAAACGCTGTCCAACCAAGCCTACGCTTGGTGACCGTTTCTTTGCTGTGATTTGATTTGGCCTCACCGCAAGGAGCGGGCCGAAGGTCTACGCCTCGAAGGGTGTCGCGCGCTCCTCGATATGAGGATGTCGTCGTTGGAACGGCCGGTCTTTCCCGCGCGATGGTGACGACGAAATGTGAGCGCGACAGCGTCTGACGGGGCGAGGTCGGACGCTACTTCAATCCGCTACAGAATTCCTGGATGCGCCGGCAGCCTTCGCGCAAGCTCGCGATGTCGGTGGCGTAGGAGATGCGGAAATAGGGGCTCATGCCGTAGGCCGCGCCCTGCACCGTGGCGACGTGCTTCTCCTCCAGCAGCGCCGTCACGAAGTCGGTATCGTTGGCGATCCTGCGGCCGGCTGGTGTCGTCTTGCCGATGCAGCCCGCCATGTCGGGATAGACGTAGAAGGCGCCTTCGGGCTTGTGGCAGGTGATGCCCTTGGCCTGGCGCAGCATGCCCACGACCTCGTCGCGACGCTTCTGGTAGTCGGCGGCGCGTTCCTTCAGGAGGTCCTGCGGCCCGTCGAGTGCCGCCGTCGCCGCGGCCTGGCTGATGGTCGAGATGCCCGAGCCGATCTGGCCCTGCATGTTGGTCATGGCGGCGATCATCGGCTTGGGACCGCCGGCGAAGCCGACGCGCCAGCCGGTCATGGCGTAGGCTTTCGACGCGCCGTTGACGGTGAGCGTGCGCTCCTTCAGCCGCGGCTCGATCTCGGCCAGGGTGCAGAAGCCGAAGCCGTCGTAGGTCAGGTGCTCGTAGACATCGTCCGACATGGTGAACACGTGGCGATGGGCGAGCAGCACGTCGGCGATCTCGCGCATCTCGGCGCGCGAGCAGACCGCGCCGGTCGGGTTGTTGGGGAAGTTCAGCACCACCCACCTGGTCTTGGCCGTGATGGCGGCGTCGAGGTCGGCGGCGCGCAGCTTGAACTGGTTGTTCTCCGGACACGACACCGGCACGGGCTTGGCGCCGGCCAGCGTCGCCTGGTCGGCGTAGGAGATCCAACCGGGCGCCGGAATGACGACCTCGTCGCCCGGGTTCACGCTCGCCATCAGCGCGTCGTACATGATCTGCTTGCTGCCGTTGCTGACCATGATCTCGTCCAGCGCATAGTCGAGATTGTTGTCGCGCTTGAACTTGCGCTGGATCGCCTCCTTGAGCGGCTTCACACCGTCCTGCGGCGGATACTTGGTGTCGCCGGCCAGCGCCGCTTTGTGCGCCGCCTCGATCGCGTGCGTGGGCGTGGGGAAGTCGGGCTCGCCCGACGACAGGCCGACGATCTTCACGCCCTGGGCGCGTAGCTCGCGCACCTTGCGTGTCATGGCGGCCGAGGCGGAGACCTTGACGTTGCGCAGGCGCTCGGCGACTTCGAACATGATCGGTCAACCCTTCCTTTGGATCGTGAGCGCGATGCCGCCCAGGATCGCCGCCGAGGCCAACACCAGCCGCGCGGTGATCGGTTCTGCGAGTAGCACCACGCCGCCGAGGGCCGCAATGGCCGGCACGCTGAGCTGGATGGTCGCGGCGGAGGTGGCGCTCAGGGCCGGCAGGGCGGCGTACCACAGGACGTAGCCCAGGCCCGAGGTGATGGCGCCCGACAGCACGGCATAGAAGGCGCCCAGGCGGTCGGTCGTCTCGTGGCCGGCCGCGGCCAGCATGAGCACGGCAGCGAAAGCCACCGAGCGCACGAAGTTGCCGCCGGTCGCAGCGATCGGCTCGCCGGCACTCCTGCCCAGCAGAGAATAGACGCCCCAGGCGATGCCTGCGCCCAGCATCAAGGCGGCGGCAAACGGTGGCGGCGCGGCAAGGCCCGGGATCAGCAGGCCGATCAGTCCGACGACGGCGATCAGGAGCCCGACCAGCCGAAGGCCGCCGATACGCTCGCCCCGTGACAGGCCCCAGCCCATCATCGTGAGCTGCACGGCGCCAAACAGCAGCAGCGCGCCGGTTGCCGCGGTGAGATCGCGATAGGCGAAGGAGAAGAGCGCGGCATAGGCAAACAGCATCGCCGCCATCGGCCAACTGCCGCCCGCCGTCGGCGTGACGCCGCGCCGACGCAGCAGCAGGACGAGCAGCAGCGCGCCCGAGGCCAGCCGGATCGCGGTGAAGGTCGCAGCATCGATCGCCGTATCGCGCAGCGCCACACGGCAGAGCAGCGAGTTGCCGGCAAAGGCCAGCATGGCAAAGATGACAAGAAGCGGAACGTGCAGGCTTTGGTTCATGGCTCTTGTCATTGCTGGCAGCGCGGCACTCCAGTACCGCTTACGGAGACTCACGGCGCGAAGGCAGAAGCGCCACTGGAGTGGCGCGCATCCAGCAGGTGAGATCAGTTGCCCAACCGATAAAGCCTCATCGCGTTGTCGCGCGTGATCTTGCGACGTTGCTCGGCGGTCACGCCCGTCAGCTCGCGGTCGAGGAACTCCTGGCTGTCGGGCCAGATGCCGTCGGGGTGCGGGTAGTCGGAACCCCACATCACGTTGTCCTCGCCGAGATGGTGGAGCAACTCGATGCCGACCGGGTCGGTCTGGTAGGTGGCGTAGAACTGGCGATGCCAGTATTCGCTGGGCTTCATCTTGAGGTCGAGGTCCTTGAACTGGTCCTCCCACTCGAGATCCATGTGCTGCAGGACGTAGGGAATCCAGCCCAGCCCGGCCTCGCCGATCACCACCTTGAGGTTGGGATAGCGCTCGGGCGCGCCGGAGAAGATCAGTCCCATCAGCATCGTGCTCATATGCATCTGGAAGCCGGTGATATGGACGGCGAAGACGCGGCGCTGGATCGGGATCGGCAGCTTGGTCACGTCGGGCGAGCGGCCGCCGATGGTGTGGAAATGCACCGGGATGCCGGTCTCGTGCGCGCACTTCCACAGCGGCTCCCAGAACGGATCCCACAGCGGCGTCATGTCGGGCCGGTTGGCGACGTCGAAGCCGCGCACGCCGCGTCTGGCGCAGCGCATCATCTCGGCGACCGACTCGTCCATGTCGTAGTTCGGGATGTTGGCCAGCCCGATCAGCCGATCGGGCGCGGCCTTGCAGAAATCGTGCAGCCAGTCGTTGTAGATGCGCAGCATCTCGAGCGCCGCCACGGGGTCGTTCAGCCGTCCGCTCGAGCCCAGGATGCCGTACAGGACCTCCGCCTGCACGCCGTCACGATCCTGGTCCTGCAGCCGCAGGCCAGGCTCGGTGAGACGGCGCACGCCTTTCTTGCCGTCGTCGTAGAGGCCGGTCGAGGCCATGCGGTCAGAGCGGTGGATGATACCGGGCACGTATTCGCGGCCGGCCGAGCCCATGCCGTTCATCAACCCGAACTTGGCGCCCTTGGCGCTCACCCACTCGGGTCCCTTCGGTCCGTCGACGACATGCGGCATGCGATCCTTGAGCGACGCCGGGGCATTGGCCGTGAAGAGGTCGGGCGGCAGCCAGATCAGGTCGACATGGCCGTCAGCGGAGATGACGTCGTATTTCATGAGCGCATTCCTCCGCGCCGATCATCCTCCCGCGCGCAGCACCTTGCCAGCCCCCTCGCTTTGCTCAGCGATACATGCGCGCCCAGCTTCGCGACGGCGTGGCCAGCAGCACGGCCGTTGCGGCAAGCGACAGGGCAAGCCCGGTCGGCGTTATGGCGTCGGCGCCGGCCGTTTGGCGCAGGTGGAGGTTGTAGACTTCCAGGGCGATCACCAGAGCGCTGCCCGCCGCGTACATGCGCAGATCGGGCAGGGTGCGGAACTGCCGCTCGCCCAGAAGGTCGATCACGGCCACGACCGCCGCCAAGGCTGCCATGACCAAGCCGGCGATCAGCAGCCATTCGGTGATGGCGGCGAACTCCGGCGCGCCGTTGCGGGCGAAGATCAAGGCTTGCGAGTAGACGAGGTCGCAGGCGCAGGCGGCCAGGAAGTAGCCGACTGCGAACGGTCGCAGCAGGGGATGCAGGGCGTGCCCGGCGATCTTGGCGGTGATACGCGGCTTGGCGGTCGTCATGCGGCGAGGGACCTGTCGGACGGGAGCGGGTTGCGGATGCCTCTCCCTCGTGTAGCAAATGGAAAATCATATGCTGTGCGACAGTCCGTCCGACTGCCGCTAGAGTATGGTCGGCTGAATCGCCACAATGGGTAGGGGAGATCGTCGGCTCGCGATGCGTATGTCGGACGAAAGGGAGATCATCGCATGATCGCCATCCTGCGCGCCGGCGCCCTTGCTGCCCTGTTCCTGGCGGCTGCCTGCTCGGCCTATCTCGGCGAGTCGCGCGTCGCCAAGACCGATTTCCGCGCCTCGCTGAGCGGCGCCGCCGAGGTTCCGCCGACCGACAGCCGCGGTCTCGGCTATTTCGAGGCGGTCTATCGGCCCTCGACCAAGGTGCTGGAGTACCGCCTCAACCTGGTGGGGTTGAGTGGGCCGATCACCATGGCCTGGCTGCAAGGCCCGGCCGGCGCGACCGAGACCGCCGAGCGCATCGTGCCGATCAACATCCCGATCTACGACTACACGATCTGGGACGGTGCGACGCTTACCGAAGGGCAGGCAGCCGACCTGCTGGCTGGCCGCTGGTACGTCAACGTCATGACGCTCAAGCATCCCGACGGTGAGATCCGCGGCCAAATCCTGCCGCTCACCAAGTAGTGCCGTCGCTTCAGTCGAACTTGAAGTCCCACCCGATCCACTTGGCTAGGCTGCGGCCCATCACCTTCTCGAGGTCCTGGCCCTTCAGCCACGGCAACTCCTCGGTGAAAAAGGTGACGCACTGCCGATAGCTGCAGGGCATGCGCGTGATGTCGGTGCCCCAGAAGAAACGGTCGGGGCCGTAGGCATCGAAAATGCGGTGCAGCCCGTCATGCAGGTTCTTGAACGGATAGGGATGGGTCGAGTAGCCCGGCGCGCCGGTCGCCTTGACCGCGACGTTGGGCAGCTTGGCGAGGGCGCAGAGCTCGTCGAGCTTGCCGAAGGCGGCGGCGTCCTTCTCCAGCCGGAGCAGGCCGCAATGGTCGATGATCAGTTTCAGCCGCGGATGCGCCTCGGCGATCTTGCGGAATTGCGGCAGGAACAAGCCGGCCATGGTGGCGACCGGAACGCCTTCCTGCTCGGCGGCCGGCCACACCCAGTCGAGCTTGCCCTCGTGCAGCGCCTTCTGTTGGTCGGGATAGAGCAGCGCCCAGCGCAGCCCCATCATGCCGGGCTGCTTGCGCCAGCCCTTGATGCGCTGGCGGCTCGCCGGATCGTCGAGCTCGAACTGGCCCATCACGGCGAAGCGGTCGGGATAGTCGCGTGCCGCGTCGAGCGCCAACTGGTTGGAGGTCGGATCCCAGCTGTAGGGCGGGTGGATCAGCGCGCCATCGACACCGGCCTCGTCCATCTCGTGCAGCGCCCGCTCGGCGGTGAACTTCTCGACCTTGCGATGCAGGCCGCTCGGCGGCACCACGGTCTGCGACCAGATGTGAATCTGCGCATCGATGATCTTCATGCCGTCTCCCTCTCCTTCAAGTCGGCGCCGACCGTCGGCCAGGATGCCCGCCGTCGCTGTGATCGTCTCGAACGGCAATGACCATGGGCACTAGTTGGGCGTCGGCGCGGCCGCGTCGAGCAGCTTCTCGCGCTTCAGCTCGCTCCACAGCTCCACCGGGATCTTGGCCGACATCCGTCCGACATTCTGCCCGACCTCCTCGGTGCTGAGCGCACCCGGGATCACGGCGCAGACAGCGGGGTGGAACAGCGGAAACTGCAGCGCCGCCGCGCCCAATTCGACGCCGTGGCGGACGCACACCGCCTCGATCTTCCGAGCCTTCTCGATCAAGGGGACGGGCGCCGGCGCGTAGTCGTGGGTGGCGCCGGGCTTCACGCCGCCGGTCAGGATGCCCGAATTGTACGGGCCGCCCAGGATGACCGAGACACCGCGCTTGCTGCACTCGGGCAGGAACTCGGCGAGGCCGCCCTGCTCCAGCAGGGTGTAGCGACCGGCCAGCAGCATGCAGTCGAAGTCGCCGGCCGCGATGAATCGCAGGCTGGTGTCGGCCTCGTTGATGCCAACGCCGATCGCGCCGATCAGGCCTGCCTTGCGCAGCTCGTCGAGCGCGCGGTAGCCCGAATCCATGACGGTCTTGAAGCGCTCGTCCAGCACGGCGCGGTCCTTCGTCGTCCAGAAATCGACGTCGTGGATCAGCGCGATGTCGATGCGAGCGAGCCCGAGGCGCAAATGCGAATGCTCGAGCGAACGCATGACGCCGTCATAGGTGTAGTCGAACGTGGGCGCGAAGCCCGGCAGACCGCTGTCGCGGAAATCGGCCGGCTTGGCTTCGCCGGGCTTCATGACATGGAAGAGGCGGCCGATCTTGGTCGACAGCACGAATTCGTCGCGCGGCCGGTCGCGCAAAGCGGCGCCCATGCGCAGTTCGCTGCGGCCGTAGCCGTAGTAGGGCGAGGTGTCGAAGAAACGCACGCCGCCGTCCCACGCCGCATCGCAGATCGCCATGGCCTCGGCCTCAGAGATGGTGGCGCGAAAGCCGCCCATCGGTGCGCCGCCCAGGCCGAGTTCCGTCACTTCGAGTTTTGTCCGCCCGACCTTACGGCGTTTCAGCGTGGTCATGTCGTTTTCTCCCTGCGGATGCCAGCGTAAGGCCGGCCCGAACGGACGACCAGACTGGATCGCTCCGGTCAGCTCTGCAGCAGTCGCTGGAGCAGCCGCGCCAAAGTCGCCGCCTGCTCGTCGCCGAGCTTGGCGCCGACATGGCGATGGATCGCAGCGCGATAGGTGGGCCACATGCGGCGCAGCAGGTCGCGGCCGCTATCGGTCAGCTCGACCAGCTGGCCGCGGCCATCCTCCTCGCAGGGCTGGCGCGCGACGTAGCCCTGGGCTTCGAGCCGATCGACCAGCCGCGAGACATTGTGCTGGGCAAGCAGCAGGCGGCCCTCGAGCTCGACCGGACGCAACGGGCCCGCGGCGCGGCGCAGTTCCAGCAACGCGTCATACCAGCCGAGCGGCGGCAGGCCGGCCTTCTTGAGGTCGGCCTCGACCGCCGCCAGGGCCAGCCGGCTCGCTTTTATCAAACGGGCCCAGGCGGCGACGACCTCGTCGGAGGGATGGATCGGCATGCCCGATGGCTATCAGATCGATGCGTATGCATCAAGATTGACAATGGATGCTTATGCATTGAATGTCCATGCAATTGCATAAAAAAGCCAGCCAGTGACACCCCAGCCCGTGGCCGCCCCGTTGACCCTGGTCTCGTTCGATCTCTGTCCCTATGTCCAGCGCGCCGCCATCGTGCTGGCCGAGAAGGGTGCTCCGTTCCGGCGGATCGACGTCGATCTCGCGGCCAAGCCCGACTGGTTCAAGGCGATCTCGCCGTTCGGCAAGGTGCCGCTGCTCAAGGCGGGCGACCACGTCCTGTTCGAAAGCGCGGCCATCGTGGAGTACCTCGAGGAGACGCAAGGCAAGCCGCTGCATCCCGCCGATCCGCTCAGTCGCGCTCGTCATCGCGGCTGGATGGAGTTCGGCTCGTCGATCCTGGCCGACATTTGGATCGTCGAGACGACGGCCGATCGTGCGTCATTCGATGCCAAGGTGGCGATCCTGAAAGAGAAGTTCCAGCGGCTCGAAGGAGAATTGGGCGGCGGTCCCTACTTTGCGGGTGATCGCTTCTGCATCGTCGATGCCGTCTTCGCGCCGGTCTTCCGCTATTTCGATGTGTTCGACGGCATGGTCGACCTCGGCGTCTTCGCCGCGACACCCAAGGTCCGCGCCTGGCGCCGCGCCCTCGCGATCCGGCCGTCGGTGGCGAACGCCGTGGTCGCCGACTATCCGCGACGGCTGAGCGCTTTCCTCGAGCGCCAAGCCGGGATCATCACCCGGCAAGCGGCCGCCTGACGTGGCCGCTACGCGGCTTCCTGCGCCGCCGTCGGACCGTCGCCGCGCGTGGTGGTGCGCCTGACGTCGCGCACCAGATTGAGGTCGTCGTAGCGCCGTACGCGATGCATGGTGGCGCGGTTGTCCCACATGACGAGGTCGTGTTGTGTCCAGCGGTGGACGTAGACGAACTCCGGCCGCGTGGCGTGCTCCATCAAGTCGCGGATGAAGGCCATGGCCTCGGGCTGCGGCCAGCCGACGATGGTGCCGATGTGGGCCGACAGGAACAGCGATTTGCGGCCCGACACCGGGTGCGTGCGCACCAGGCGATGGCGCACCGGCCTCATGGCCACGCGCTCGTCGGGCAGGAAGTCGGTGAAGCCGAGCTGGCCGCGCGAGTAGATCAGCGAATGCTCGCAAACGACGTCCTCGATCTCGGCCTTGGTCGCCGCATCGAGCGCGTCGTAGGCCGCGCGCATATCGGCGAACTCGGTGTTGCCGCCTTTGGCCACGACGATGCGGCCGCTCAGGATCGAGTACTTGGCCGGCACGACGCGGAACGAGGCGTCGGAGTGCCACAGCCGGTTGCCCAACGACGCCATGCGCCGCTTGCTGTCGCGCGCGAGCTTGTCGCCCGAGTTGTCGAGGTTGGAGACATCGGCAAAGGCCGGATCGAGCCGCAGCTCGGCATTGCGCACCGTCGAGTTGGCGCCTTCCTCCAGCGCGCCGAAGTTGCGCGTGAAGGCGAGCTGCTCGGCATCGTCGATCTGCTGGCCAGGCAGCACCAGCACGGCGTGCCTGGCCATGCCGGCGTCGACCGCCGCGATCTCGGGGGCAGCGAGCGGTTTGCGGACGTCGACGCCCGTCATCCGCGCGCCGATATGGTGGGTCAGCGGCTCGATCAGCATGCGCCCCAGTCAACACCAGCGACCGACCGAGGGGAATGCCATTCCCGCAAGGCAGGGCTGCGGGTGGCCGCCGGTGGACGGTCGCTGGTGGTTGGGGCGAGCTCGTTACGCCGCCCTTTTGGCCGACTTGCCGGCGTTGCGGGCCCTGGCCCGGAAGGCTTGGTTGACAGGGCTCAGCGGCTTCGCCGCCAGCCGTTCATTGGCCAGCGCCTCCGCCACCTCGCGCATGCCGCCGCGCAGGGCCGCTTCGATCAAGGTCCAGTCGATGATGTCGCGCTGAGCATGGCTGCCGCCGAAGCTGTTGGTGATGAAGCGCGTGCCATGCAGCAGGTCGACCGCCGTTCCATAGTCGCCATGCCAGAAGGCGGAAAAGCCTTCGATCAGCGGCGCGGCGGTGGCGCGTCCCCAGGCGGCGACCTCGCCGCTGGCCGACTTGCTCTCATGGTAGCCCTTGGCGACACGGGCGACGTCCTTCATGCGGCCGGCGCCGAGATAGGCCATGACGGCGTGCCAGTCGTTGAACGGGTAGGTCCGACCGTCGGCATGGCTGTCCCAAGCCGCGGCAAGCTCGCCCCACCGGTTGCCGACGTCGAGCCCGGTCAGATGCAACCGCCATAGCAGGGCCGAAGCGTCGATGAGGTCGAGGGCGACGGCGCTGCGGTACTGGCGGATCGGCCCGTCATAGAGAGCCATCACCTGGTCGATCTGGCCGAGGTCGAGATGGAAGACGGCACGGTGCCACTAATTGTGCACCTTGAAGAAGTTGGCGTCGGCCGACCAATGCGGTTCGCGGGCGATCATCCAGCCGATGCCGTCCTGGGCGCGGCCCTGCATCTCCATGACGTGGGCGACGGCATGATGGGCCCAGCTGTCGAGCGGCTCGAGGCTGACCGCCCTCCGCCCCATCTCCTCGGCGCGCAGGTAGTCGCCGGTTTCCTCGAGGCCGAAGGAATACATGCCGAGCAGGATCGAATAGCCGGGCAGGTCGGGAGACCAAGCCGGCAGAGCGCGCGCGATACGGTCTCTGAGGTCGCGCGCATTGGTGCGGAAGAAATCCATCTGATGGCCGACCTGCAGGGCGACCAGATCGTGCGGAAAGGACATGCTGTGTCGGTCGAGCGCTGTCGCCGCCGCCGTCCACTCGCCGGCCACGACATGATCGAGGGCAGCGATGTGCCCGGCTTCGCGCTCGTTGAGGCGCAGCTTCTTGACCTCGGCGATCGTCGCCTTGGCCTGTTCCACGGCATCCGGCTCGGTCGCAAGGGCGAGCAGATGGGCCTTGAGGATGTACGCCATGGCGAAGTCGGGAGCAGCCGACATTGCCTCGGCCAGCAGCGCTATCG
>Ga0194121_10004774_pt1 | contig 19402 bp, 17 predicted proteins | sample TA2MahCa50mmetaG_FD_148609 | JGI IMG/M metagenome (GOLD analysis project Ga0194121, IMG submission 148609) | Freshwater microbial communities from Lake Tanganyika, Tanzania - TA2015020 Mahale Deep Cast 50m | ecosystem: Environmental > Aquatic > Freshwater > Lake | place: Tanzania: Lake...
GAGCGCGACGGTGGCGGCGCGCGGATCTTCTCCCAGGACCGCGTTTTTGCCGGGCTTTCCGGGTTCGTAGAGATCGGTCCGCACTAGTTGGGGGCGCGCCGTCAAGAGTTGCGAGGCTTCGTGCAGGCCGGCGTGATCGAGCAGGCCGTCATCGAGTAGAATCTCAAGTGGCGAGGCGGCGATGACGCGCAATTCGTGATTCTTCTGCATCGCGTCTTGCGCGACGCGGTACATCTCCCACTCGTGGCCATGCGCGTAGTGGCCGGTTACGATACAAACGGACTTTGCGCCAACGCGAGCGCATTCGACGAGCATTTCGGTCCATAGCGCGCAGAGCGTGTTCGTCGAGATTTGCATCGAATAAGCGTGCGGCAGTGTTGTCATCGGCCACCAAGTCGAGGGGAGCAGCACAGCACCGAGCGTCTCGGCCAATCGTTCGCAGAATGCTTCGGCGACTATTCCGTCAAGCCCCAGCGGCAGGTGCGCGCCGTGCCACTCAAGCGCTCCCCACGGCGCGATGAAAACGGGATTTGCCTTCAGAGCCGCCTCCAGTTCATCGGGCCGCATTTCGGCGTAGCGCTTGATCATTGTTGTTTGTAGAGAACGAGGTTTTGCGTCGCCGAGCCGATGCAGGCGATATCGGGTTTCCGGTCCGCGTTCAGATCGACGACGACACACGCGGCGGCCGAGACATCGCCCTCGCTGATGACTTGGCGGATCCAACGGCCGCTCTCCTCATAGTAAACATAGACGCCGCGCTTGCCTCCGCGGAAGCCGGCGACGATCTCTTCCTTGCCGTCGCCGTTCAGATCCGCCGTGAAAACGGTGTGGCCGTCGGTTAGGGAATCGTCGATGACCATGCGATTCCAAGCGCCTTTCTTCTGTCGATACACGGCGACCTGATTGCCGTGCCAGGGTTCGATCGCGGCGAGGAACCGCTCAGCGCGAAGGCGGCCGACCGTAACGTCGGACGCGCCGGACTTGGGCCACGGCGCCGGATCGCCGTCGACGATCTTCTCGCGCTTCCAAGTACCATCGGCCTGCGCGAGATTGACGTGAATGCCCCGAAAGCTGGCCGAAAGAATATCCTCGCGTCCGTCGCGATTCCAGTCGTTGATGAAGATGCCGTGCACCACGCCCTCATCGTCGTTATTTATGAGTTGGCGATTCCAGTCGCCCGGCTTGTAGGCCACCAGCGGAGTGTGATCGCGGTACTCGGGCGCAACCGCCGAGGCCCCTGTCAGCGGTGCGTTGATGAACAACCCGTTCGCCGCGCGAATGCGATGCGATGTCGTGATGCGGTCGATCTCTTTGACTGACCACGGCTGTTTCGGATCGCCGTTGTGCTTCAGAAAACTCACGATGCCGACCGACCGCGCCGCCTCATTCTCGAACGCGTGTGCGACCAGCAACTCGGGCACCCCGTCTTTATCCGTATCCAGCGGCCACGTGTTGATCATGCGGGATAGCTTCGGCGCGATCACACGGCGTTCCCACGTCGGATTTTCAAGCCAGATGAGTTCGGTCATCCCAGAGGCGAGCGCGATGAGATCGGGCTTGCCGTCGCGATTGAGATCGGTCGCGGCCACCTGATAGCCGCCGCGCAGGCCGGTGGCGAGCACCTGCTTTTCAAAGCGAACGAAACGCGTCTGCGCCGCGAGCGGCAGCGCGAGGAGTAGGGAAAAAAGTGATCGCATGGCGGTCTCCATATAAAATGAATGGTGAATGTCCATCCTAACAACGGTCGTCGGCAGCTATCCCACGCCGCAATGGCTCCACGGCAACACATCGCGCGGTGCGCTGCGCGATGCCATCATGGTTGTCCTCAAGACGCAGGAACTCGCCGGCATCGACGTCGTCGCCGACGGGGAGTTGAACCGGTTCGATCCGAGCCATCCCGAAACCAACGGCATGATCGACTACTTTATCAGCCGCATGTCCGGGATTCGCACCAAATTTTCCATTTCCGACATCGACCAGTTCCGCGCCGACGCCCAGTTAACCTACCGGACCGATCCGGCGGGCATCGTGACCGAAGATGTGGGCGACGGTGTGCTGAACCTCGCGCGCGACTACGATTTCACCCGCGGCCTGACAGGACACAAGTTGAAGTTCACCTGCACCGGTCCGCACATGTTGACCAAGGTTCTGACCGATCGCCACTACAAAACGCGCGACGAACTTTGCATGGCGATCGCCCGGGTGCTGCGCCGGCAGATGGAGCGCATTGGCGCCGAAATCGTTCAGATCGATGAAGCCAACATCAGCGGCCATCCGGAAGACCGCGAGTGGGCGCTGCCGGCGATCAACCATGTGCTCGACGGCGTCAAGGGCAGGCGCGGCGTGCATATTTGCTTTGGCAACTATGGCGGGCAATCCGTGCAGAAGGGTTTTTGGAAGGACCTGATGGGCTTCATGAACAGTCTGCATTGCGATCACCTGATCCTCGAATTTGCGCGCCGCGGTTATGACGAACTCGACGCGTTCCGCGAGCTCGATCCGAAGATCGGTCTCGGTCTAAGCGTTGTCGATATCAAAGACAACGGCATCGAGACTCCGGACTTGATCGCTCGTCGAATCGAACACGCGCAAAAGATCCTTGGACCGGGGCGCATTCCCTACATCCATCCCGATTGCGGCTTTTGGATGTTGCAGCGGTCTGTCGCCGATGGCAAAATGCGCGCTCTGGTAAATGGCCGAAACCTGTTTGAAGGGAAATTCTAATGCGAGCAATCCTCTTCTGCACGCTGAGCGTGTATGCACAATCGTTGGGTGAGCCGAAGCAGTTGACCAGCGGCGGTCAAAACGCCGAAGCGTATTGGGCGCCCGACGGCAAACGCATCGTCTTCCAATCGACCCGCGATCCCTATCAGTGCGATCAGATCTTCGTGATGAACGCCGACGGTTCCGATCAGAAACTCGTCTCGACCGGTAAAGGCCGCACCACCTGCGCGTACTTCCTTAAGGACAACAAACACATCGTCTACGCATCGACGCATGAAACCAGTCCCGCCTGCCCGCCGCCGCCCGACCGCAGCAAAGGCTACGTGTGGGGCGTTTTTCCAGGTTATGAGTTGTACGTCGCCTCGCTCGACGGCGCGATCAAGAAAAAGCTGACGGCCATGCCGGGCTATGATGCCGAAGCGACGGTGAACTTCAAGACCGGGCTCTTGGTCTATACATCGATGGAGTCTGGCGACCTCGACCTGTGGACGATGAAGCCAGACGGCGCCGGCAAAAAGCAGATCACCAGGAGCAAAGGCTACGATGGCGGGCCCGTGTTTTCTCGCGATGGCAAGCAGATCGTTTGGCGCGCGAACCATCCGCAAACGCCCGAGACGATGGCGCGTTATGACGCGCTGTTAAAGGACAACCTCACCGCGCCGATGAAGATGGAGTTGTTCGTCTCCGGCGCCGCCGGTAACAACGTCCGGCAAATCACCAGGAACAATTGCGCGAACTTCGCGCCAACCTTCACGCCCGATGGCAAGCGGATTCTGTTCGCGTCGAATATGCACAAGTGCGACGGGCGCGATTTCGAATTGTTCATCGTGGACGTGGACGGCAAAAACCTGAAGCAGGTTACTAAATACGGCGGCTTCACTTCGTTTCCGGAATTCTCGCCGGATGGCAAGACGCTGCTGTTCTCCAGTTCGTTGAACGCAAAGGACCGCTTCGAGTTCAACATCTTTACCGCGGAGTGGCGGCAGTAAGCCGCTACACCTGCTGCGAATCTGCCGTCGGTCCGTAGACGCTGGGCACTTTGCCTCCCATCGCGCGCAAGTAGCTGGTCAACTGACCGCGATGGTGAACGGAGTGCTTCGCGGTGATCGATAGAAATCCGAGCGCGGGGAGTTGAAACATGCCGAACATGTCGATGGTTTCGGTAAGCTTTTCGGCGGGTAATCCGCGCACGCGTTCGACCGCCGCGGGAACGCTCGCTTTGTAGCGGGAGCCCGCATCGGCGGCGTTGTGGATGCCGCAAGCGGCGGAGTCGTCTGGCGGCGGCGTGAACGCGCCGTCGGCGATGCTGTTCAACAACCATGCGTCTTCAAGCGCGAGGTGCCGCAGCAACCCGAGCGCCGTTTTCGATTTCCCGTCGGGGCGATAATCCAGACTGGCATCCGGCGCCGCGGCCAGAACGTTTATCGTGGTCTGCATCTCGCCTTCGAAATCGGCGAGCAGGTAGTTGGCGATGATTTTGGCTTCGGTAGGGTTCATAGGATCTACCCGGATGTGTACCCACCCGCCTCTTCGTTACAGAAATTTTTGGCTTATCTCTTCGCGGCCGGTTTAGCCGGCGGCGCCGCGCCGGTCTTGATGAGTGGCATCAATAGTTCGCGGAGGTTCTTTTCTTCGTGCTCGAAGAACCGGTCGTTGCCCGCGTACTGATAGCGGACAACTCCCTTGCGGTCGATGATCACCAACTGCGGCATCATCAGGCTCATCATGACGTCATGCTGAAGAAACGAGAGCACCGGTTCGCGCGGCGAGAAGCCCACCGGATAGGTGATGTTGAACTGCTTGACGAAGTCGTTGACGAACATGTTGGCCATGTTGTTGATGGCCACGGCGACGGGTTGAAATCCTTGCGGACCAAGTTCCCGATGCAATTTGTTGAGCGTCTGCGAAGCCTTCTGGCAGTGCCCACAGTCGGTGAGGATGAACTCGATCGCCACCACCTTGCCTTTATAGGAGCTAAGGAGGATGTCCTTGCCATCGGTCATGCGTACTTGAAAATCGGGAGCGGTGCGCGGGATGTCGGCGCCGGCGAGAGAGAGCGCGGCCAGAGCCAGCGCGGCGAATCGGACAGTCATCGTAACTATTCTAAGCCTTCGGTGATCTGGACCGCCGCGCCTTTCCGCGCGAGTCGCGCCGCTGATTTCGAAGGCGCCACTTTGGCCTTGTAGAACGACTCGAACTGCCCGGCGGCGTCGGCGGAATCAAACGCCAGCGCGTACGTGAGCGCGGGTTTCTTGGATGACTTGTGCTCGCCGACGCGGTAGCGTCCGCCCCGCCAGCGTGGCGCCAGTTTATCGGCGGTCTCCTCGTCGGTGTGTTGCTGAATGAGCACGTGAATGTCAAACTCGCCAAAATCGCCATCGGTCAGTTCCGTGTAATCGCCGGGCAACTTCGGCGCGCGCGCTTTGGCCGGCTTCGCCTTTTCGAAGTACAGCGCCGGATGCAGAATCTGGCGCGTGTTCGATGGAGGCCGCGCAAATACTTCGCGGAAGCCCTTGTTGCCTAGGCGCTCGATGACTTCCTGCTGAAAGACGAGCCCCTTGGTGTATGGAAACAACAGGCTCTCGCGAATGTAGAGCGGGGCCTTGGAGAGTTCGGGGTAGTCGGAGAGGCCAACGCTCGATGCGTTAACAAACATGCGGACCATCGACTGATCCTTTCGCAGCGACTGGCCTGTTTTCTGCGCCATCACCTCGTACATCAACCATTGCGCCTGGCCCTCCATCACGGCCATGCGCGCCGTGGCTGAATCGTCGTTACGTCCCTGCTGGATATATTTTTCAAGCGTGAAGTGCTGGTCGGCTAGCGCGTGCGCGAGTTCGTGAATCAGCACGAAGCGTTGCGAAATTTCCGGCGCGCCTTCGAGAAGAAACATCTTCTTCTTGCGGTAATCGTAAAACGCCGCCGCTTGTTCGGTAAGCAGCGAAATCGTCGAAGCCTTGAGGTCATAGCTTGGCGGCACGAAGCCGAAGAGCTTAAGCGTCAACTCTTCGATGCGCAACTCTTCGGGTTTGATCGACTCGTTGATGCGGGTCTGCAAAAAATCTTTCAACTTTTCACGTGTAATGAATTCGCGATCGACCGTGCCCTTGACAGGCAGCCCGGTGACTTTGGCGAGGTCGGCGAGCGTGTCGTCGATCTGGCCAATTAATTCCCGATTGGACGGCTGCGCGGCGAGCGCGGAGATGTAAAGGAGAAGGCAGCTTAGGAAGCGGCGCATTCAGAAGACCCCATGGAGCGAGTGTATTGCAGAAACGCGGCCGCTGCCGCGCCTGCCAGAATTGCGGCCCCGCCGAGGACCGCGCGCGGACCGTACGCCGCCGCCCCCGATCCCGAGATCAAGCCGCCGATCGGCAACATGCCGACGGCCATCATTGTATACAGCGACATCACACGGCCGCGGTAAGATTCGTCGAGCACCGACTGAATCAGCGCGTTGTTGGCGGCGTTCTGCCGGAAGAACGCGTAACCCGCGCTGGCCGACGCCGCGACCGCAAACCAAAAGGTCGGCGCGACCGCGAACGCCGCCAGGGAAAGCGCGTATAACACCGCCGCTCGTCCGGCCACGCCGCGCATGCCGTCGCTCGACGATTGCGTTGCAATGCGGACAACGCCAAGCGTCGCGCCCGCGCCGAACGCCGCCATCATATAGCCCAGCCCCGTCGAGCCGCGCTGAAAAAGGCCGTCGGTGACGAACGGACCGAGCACCAGCGGCGGCGCGTTGGTGAGCGTCATCATGCCGCAAAGTAGCAGCGAGTTGCGGATTACGGGCCGCGACCACGCGTAACGAACTCCGGCGAGTATGCCGCTGCCGGCGTGTTTCGACGGTTCGGTGCGCGGCATGCGTATCCGCAATAGCGAATAGAGAACAAAAAGGAAGCTGACCGCATTCACGGTGAAGCAGAGGCCCTCGCCGAATTGCGCCACAAAGACGCCGCCAATCGTCGGACCAAGCGTGCGGGCCGTGTTGAATGCGACCGAGTTCAGCGAAATCGCGCCGAGCAGATCTTCTTTCGAAGTCAGCAGTATCATCAGCGACTGGCGCGCGGGAATATCGAACGCGTTCGCGCATCCTAGTAGCGCGGCGAGCGTCAGCACATGCGCCGGTGTCACTCGTTCCGTCAGCGTTAACCAGGCCAGCGTTGCGGCTTGAAAGAGAAACAGCGACTGCGTAATCAGCACGATCCGATGGCGGGGAAACCGATCGGCGGCGAGTCCCGCCAGCGGGCTCAGTATCAGTACGGGAGTATGCGCGCAAAACGTCGCGACGCCGAGGTAGAACTCCGATTTCGTCAGGCGATAAAGCAACCAGCTCTGCGCGATGCTTTGTATCCAAGTGCCGATCAGGCTGACCGCGAACCCTGACATGAACAGACGGAAGTTTGGATGCGACAGCGCGCGCAGTGCGAGCGAGCGTTCGCTCACTTCCCGCTCGAAATCGCCCGGACATCGAGCGACGGCGTCGTGCGTGGATCGGGAGGCACGGGAGCGATCGCATCGACGACAATAATCTTGCCGGAGTTCTGTTGCAAAGTCTTCAGCGTGTCCGCGCCCGAAGCGGTAAGGTTGAACTGCTGCCCGGTAAGTTCGACTGTGAATCGCCACTGTCCGGCGTCGGTAACAGGTGTGCCCTTCACTTTGACATGCGCGGTCTTGGGCGTGAACCCTACGCCTTTGATCGCATCGCGGAGCCGTTCGAGCGTCAGCTTGTTGCCTGGCTGCAAAATCATCTCCGCCCCGTTTTGTTGCGACAGCGTGACCTTCTCCACTCCGCGGATCCGTTTGAGTCCGGATTCAAGCGACTGGGCGCACGAGGCGCAGTCCATGTCGGAGACCTCGAGCCGAACGGCCAGAAACTCCGCCGCGAGCGGAGAGGCGGTCAAAAGCGCACAGGCCGCGAAGGCACGGCCCCAAATGGGCGAGCAACTCGCCCGATGGCCGAGCCGGAGCGAGTCCGTTGTGCGCGATTCCCCCAGAAGAACGATCGGCGCGAATCGCATCTTTCTATTTTATCCCGCGCGGCGATGTTAGACTTCATTCTTTGATGACGTTGAAGCAGACTGTGTTGTGTGCCGCCGTCGGGGCGATCGTATTCGCGGTGCACGCAGTGAGCCCGGTTACACAGTCCTCGGACTCGCGGTGGGCCGTCCCGGCGATGATCAGCCTCGTCGAGCGCGGCGATCTGACTCTCGACGAATACACCGGCCTGTGGACAGAAGACACGCTCTACGGCATCGAATGCATCGGGCCGGGCGGGGAGGTGCGCAAGCCCGCGTTGGCGGGCTGCCCGGAGTTGTTCCATGCCTACCCTCGGTATCCGATTGCCACACCGGTGCTGTCGATCCCGCTGTTTTTGGCCATCGACAAATTCACGCCGGTGTTGCCCGGGGCCTCGCCTGGATTGCAGTTGTTGCAACAGCGAATGTATCTGCAGTCGCACCGGCAGTTGGAGATTCTGGTCGCATCGGCAACGGCGGCGCTCGCGGCGGTGCTGATTTTTTCGTTGGGCGGTGGGGGATGGCAGGGTCTGCTCTGGGCTTTGTCGTTCGCATTCGGCACGAGCTTGTGGTCGACGGCGAGCCGAGCGATGTGGCAACACGGCCTGTCGGTGCTGTTGATTCTGGCGGCGTTGTGGCTGCTTGTCGATGGACGGCGATATCTGCTGTGTGCGGGTGTCTTGCTCGGCCTCGCCATTTGGAACCGGCCGCTAAACGTAATCGCGCTCGTGTCGATTGCGATTTGGCTGCGGCGCGATGCGGTGCGTTTGCTCGCCGGCGCTGCGATCGCGTCCATACCGTTCGTGCTGTGGTGCGTGACGGTCTACCGCATGCCTCTGCAGCCCTATTTCCTGCAGGGCAATCGCTTCGTGTGGGATGCGTCGCGCTTTGGCGGCGTGCTGCTGGGGCAACTGTTCAGCCCTGGGCGCGGACTGCTCGTCTACAGTCCATTTCTAGCAGTGGGAATTGTCGGCATGTGGCGATTGTGGCGCAAGGAGCGGTGGCTCGCGGTTGCGCTTGCGCTCTGGATCGGAGGACACACTCTGGTGATTTGCCTGTTCAACGATTGGGCGGGCGGCTTCGGCTACGGACCGAGATATTGGACCGATCTGTTGCCAGCTGCAGTGATGCTGATGCGTGGTGAGTGGCCGCTGCGGCGCTGGATGATTCCGCTCGTGCTTTGGGCCGTGCTGGTGCACGGGCGCGGCGCGATCGACCCGCGGACGCAGCGATGGAATCAGCGGTGGGTGAGCGGACAGACATCGGTATGGGATTGGGGCGGAGCGCCGTTTCTGGGCGGGATCACATGGCGCGATTGATTGCCACCGATGTCGAGTACATTTGGCTGACGTTCTGTTTGATCGCCCTGTTCCTTCCCTCGTTGAGGCTGCCTCGCCGCGCGATCGCGTGGATGGCGGCGTCAACGGCGCGCGCGGTACTCATCGCGTCTTTGTTTCCCGTCGTGATTCGACTGCTGCTATTGCCTTGGCTGCCTGTGCGCGTGCCAGGCATTCACGATGAGTTCGGCCATTTGCTGACGGCGGAGACGTTGTCGCTCGGGCGATTAGCCAATCCCGCGCCCGAACTCTGGAGCCACTTCGAAACGTTCCACATCTACTTCCAACCGGTCTACGCATCGATCTACTTCCCGGGAAACTCGATTTGCATGGCGCTTTCGTTCGCGTTGTTTGGGCATCCGTGGCCGGGCGTATTGCTGTCGATGGCGCTATTGTGCGGCGCGGCGGTGTGGTCGCTGGAGCGATGGCTGCCGCGCCACTGGGCGCTATGGGGCGGCGTCTTAATGGGCTTGCGATTCGGCGTCGTAGGTTATTGGATGAACAGCTACTGGGGCGGTGCGATGGCGGCGCTGGGCGGTGTATTGTTGATTGGCGCAATCGGCCCGCGGCGGCCGTTTCATGGCGTGGCGTTCGGGATCGGCTGTGCCGTGTTGTTGTTCACGCGCCCTTTTGAGGGGTTGATTGCCGTCGTTGTCGTCGTTTTGTCCGCCGGTGTGTGGCGCTTCGGCATACGCTTGGTTCCCGCGTTCGCGATCGGCGCCGTCGCAATGACGGCGTTCGGCTATTACAACTTCCGGTTGACAGGCGATGCGCTGACGCCGCCCTATCGAGTAACGGCCAAGCTCTACAACGACGGCAACGTGTTGCCGGGCTTGTCGCGTCCCTCCATGTCGAGTTTCGACACGCCGAACTGCGTCGGTCTGCCGATGAGTTTGAGGCGGTAAACGGACGGGTATTTGCAACGTGGGAGTCGGGCCTGAGGTACTCGTGGCAAAAGCTTTCGGTGTGGCGGATCAAGCTACTCGGGCCGCTGTTGATGATTCCGCTTCTTTTCGGCATGTGGCGGGAACGACGTTACGGCGCGGCGCTTGTGTGCGGACTCGCCGGATATGGCGCACATCAATTCATTGCCGTGCATTATTTCGCGCCGCTACTGGGCCTGCAGTGGATGCTGCTGATGACGGGATGGCGAGGGATGGCGATGTCGCCGCGCGGCGCGCGGGTTGCTTTGTGCATTGGTCTCGGATGTGTGGTGAGCTCTCTTTGGCCGTACAATGGCGGAGACTCCGAGCGTACCTGGGGCTGTTGCACCGCGCCCGGCAACATGCGGCGCGCCGAGTTCGTGCGTAAGCTCGAATCGATGGGCGGCCGGCATCTGGTGATGGTACGCTACAACGCCAATCACAACATTCATGTGGAGTGGGTCTATAACGACGCGCACATCGATTCGTCGGAGGTCATTTGGGCGCGCGCCATGTCGGAGACTGACGACGCGCGGTTGATGAAGATGTACGAGAATCGCGCGGTGTGGGCGATCAATCCGGACGAAGAAGGACTAGCGTTGCGGCGCATCCGTTGATTTTGGCGTCGGCAAATTCTACCCGATGACCTGGCCCGCCTTCAACAGCCGCGCCCGCGGCAAATTGTAGTCGACCTGTTGCAAAGACTTCTTCGACTCCATCGCCAGCAGCGACCCCATCGCCGCGGACTCGCCGAGCGCCATGAACGTATAGGGGATGTGCGTTGCCGACGGGCAAGTCGGCGTGAGCAGATTCGTTAATTCGGACTCGCTTGGCAACAGCGCTCGCCACGCCACGCCGAAAGGCCCCCACTCTTCGCCGCCAAAGACGAAGCCTTCGTTGTAGACGGCGCCATCGCGCACGATGCGTCGGTCGGGAGGCCGGTAGGCCATCGCGACGGGGTCTTCCACCAGCGTAGGATTAATGCGGCGCGTATAGTGCTCGGTGAGCACGAAGTCGCTCTTCATCCGGCGGCCGTCGCGCTCATAGAGTTGCCGCGGCCAATTGCCATTGTCTTTGAACTCCTCGGCGCACAAACCCCATTGCCGCCACGGCGCGCGGATGGACTCGCGTACGGCCGGGTCGTTCGATAGAAACCACAATAGGCCCTCGGAGAAATTTCGATGAAACTGGAGAATCGCCGCGCGCGCTTGCGGCGTTGCGTTGGGCCATGCGTGATTGGTTCCGTAGAGATTCAGCGAAAGATCGTGCCAACTCCCCTTATCGGTTTTGCCGTTCGGCAGATTCGCCGTCGGTTGCCACAGCTTGCCCCCAGCGGCAATGTAGCGGAGATAGATCTCGTAGTTGGCGCGATCGAAATCGGCCGACTTCGCCGAGCGCCTCGTCTTGTATCGTCGCGATGAGTCCGCTCTTTCGATCCCCGGGAGTCTTGTACGGATCGACGCGCACTTCGAACTGGCGGTACGTGTTCGTGTGACGGATGCCGTTGCGCGTTTCGTTGTATTCGCGATTCGCTTCCCGGCCCACAGCCGTGCGAACCCCGGCCATGGCGAGTAGGTCTCCTTCAATCGTCGCGTCGATGTACTGTCCGCACGTATAGCTGGCGCGGTTTGTGACTATCGACCGGATTTGTGCGCCCCGCTTGTCGACGCCAATCAGCGTCTGCTCCCGCTGCGGCGTCACATGAGATTCGCGCAGCCACGCTTCGATCTTCGACTCAAATTTATAGACGGGTTCCCGTTTGCCATAAACCCTGCCGATCCGCCGGTAGAAATCGAGCGCGAGTCCGCCCAGCTCGTGATCGTTTCGAAACCAGTGATTGTTGATGTCGGAACTTCCCAGTCCTTCCGACGGCGTGTTTCTCCGGACTAATCCACGCAATGTTGAGGCGGCGCGCGCCGCGGTAAGGCCGGCCGAAGTCCCGCCGTAGATGCAAACGTCGGCGTCGATGGCGAACGTTGGAATCGCGAACAGCAGCCATGCAAATCGCATGTTTCCACGCTACCATTGGCCAATGCCGGTCCTCTATTGGGCGCTCATCGTCGCGGTGGCGATCGTCGTCTTCTTCCGCAAGGCGCGGTTCCACTACGAACGAATTCCGAAACTGCCCTACGAGCCGGGTCTCGACGACCCGCCCGATGGCGAGTGGATCGTCGAAGCACCGTCGAACGTAACTCTGGCCCGCGTATTGCTGCCTTCCGCCGTCGAATATGCTGAGACCGAGAAGCTGGATCGGCTGGCGCTCTTGCTCAACAACGAGCCCGTGGGCTTTCTCGATAAGATCGTCGCGCCCTATGCCGCTGCCCTTGCATTCGCCGGTCTGCGTTCCGGCGATCCCCCCTACACCGATGTCGTTGTAAAACGCGCGCGCGGCGGAACACGCAGCCGCGTGCTGCGCGCCGAACATATGGGGACGATCTCGGGCCGCCCGCCATTCTTGCTGGCCTACATGAAGGCCGGAGTGATGTCGACGGTCGTGATTGGGTTCGCGGGGCTGTTGTTCGCGATGTGGCTGCCGCTGCTTGTGTTGATGATTTACACCGGACTCTATCGACATGCGGCGCTCTTCGGACTGTTGCCCATCGTGGTGTTGTTTCCCTGGTATCGCAGCGCCGTCGGACTGTTCGCGCCGTTCGCCATTTATTTGGTCGTGAAATCGCCGTCCGAAAACGGCGTATCATAGCGATGATGTTGACACGCACAGTTGTTCTCGCGGCCCTCGCGGCCTCTCTCGTTTTCGCCCAGCGCCAGCAGCGTCCGAAGCTGCCCGGCGAGGATTGGGTGCTGCTTTTCAACGGCAAGGATCTCAAGGGCTGGGTCGAGATCGGCAAGGAGAAGTGGGTCGTTGAAAACGGCACGATTCACGGCCAGGCGATTTCGAAAGAATACGGCTACTTGAAGACCGAGAAAAACTACAAGGACTTCCACCTCTCGCTCAAGTTCAAGTGTGAAGGTGACGGCAACAGCGGCGTCTTCTTTCACTCCGAATTCAAGCCGGGCACGCCCACCATCACGCAGGGCCTGCAGTTTGAAATCGACTGCCGCATTGGCCAGCACACCGGCGGACTGTACGGCGATGGCCGTGCGTGGATCGTTTGGCCCGCGCCGGAAAATGAAACCGTCGTTCGCCACAACGAGTGGAACGAATACTTGTTAAAGGTCGAAGGGAATCGCTACTACTCGCGGCTGAACGGCGTCGTGATGGTCGATTTCACCGATCCGAATCCGAAGAGTTTCGACGGCGGCATTTCCTTGCAGCTTCACTCCGGCGGAGCGGGCAACATGCGTTTCAAGGACATCATGATCCGCGATCTCACCAAGCGCGACGAACCCGCGAAGTAGTTAGCGCGCGGCCGCCGAACGCTCTACCTCTCGATGGGATCGGCGATCCACAGATTCGCCCGCATCTCCTGCAACGTGAAATAAACGGCGTCCTTCGTCACGCAGCGAACCGAAAATGTCGGCCGGTCCGATTCCGAGAACTGCTTTACCACGAAAGGCTCGCCCAACGGCTTCCTTGTTCTCGGATGCAGTTGGCGCGCCCACAACGTGTTGTCGATCTGATAGTAGATTACGTCCCCTTCTGGCGGCCAAAACGCGCCCGGCATGAATCCGGTTGTCTCCGCAAGCAGCATCCGCGTTTCCCGTTTTCCCTTGCTCTCGAAAGGGAACAGATAATACCCTCGGCGTTCTTCGCCGAGAAATGCTCCGACGTCCCAACGTCCGTCGGGCGAAATGTTAAGACCGAGCCAGTATGGGACCTCCTCTTTCTTCCTGGTGGAGACCTCTGCCGTCGCGAAGCGGCGGGGTACGCCATATTGGTAAAGCACCTTCTTGCCGTCGGGGCTCCAGTTGGAGACAACGCCGCACTTCTCACAAACAAGTGTCTCCTCGCCGCCTTCAAACGGGATGGTGTAGAGATCGGAAGCCTGGCGCGCATAGAGAACGCGGCTGCCGTCGGGGGAAATGAGCGCGCGAAATTCGTCTTCCCGGCTAAACGTAAGTTGCCTGTCCTGACCGGTTTCGAGGTCGCGAACCCAGATGTCGGAGTCGCCGTTCCTGTTGGAAACGTAGGCCATTCGTTTGCCGTCCGCGGAAACGTTGGCGTAAGCGGCGCGGGCGCTTCCGCTCCAGACACGGCGCATCTCGCCGGCGACGCGGCCCGTAGACGCTTCCAGGGGCAACATCCACAGGACGGCGCGGGCTGAGATCCGGCTATAGGCGATACGGCCGGTACGCGCCACCGAAGGGTGTGCGGCCAACGCGCCAAGCGTGACTTGGACCGCCGGGCCGGAGGACTTGCCCCCGCTCAGCGGACACAGCCAAAGGTCGTGCATGTCCCTGGCGCCGGCGGCAATCACCACTCCACCGCCGCCGGTCGAAGCGGCGGGCGCCGGATGCTGCGCGGTGTATGTGAAGGGCTGGAAGAGCATGGAGCGTACTCTCAACGGCACTAATTGGGCCGTCGTACCGGGCGCCAAGCTGAGCATGCTGAACGAGCGCACTCACGTCCGCGTGCATGCGGAAGCAGGCGGAGATGGCTTCTACGTCTTCGCCACGCTACAGCCTGGGATCTACACACTGACTGCGGATGCGCCGGGCTTCAAGAGCTCGATCATAAACGGCATGGAACTGAACGTGGGGACCGTCACACAGGCGGTCACGTTGGAGTTAGGCCTCGTGACCGAGAGCATTTCAGTAGCGGCGAACTCCATACGCGTGCAGGTTACCGATGCGACCGTACCGCGAGCGATCACGCTTCGCGATATCGACACCTTGCCGCAACTGGGCCGCGATCCCATTTTCATTACGCTCTACCAGCCCGGCATTCAACTCAATGGTGGCAACTCTCGCGTCAATGGCCAGCGGAACGGATCCAACAACAATACTCTCGACGGGATCGACGACAACGATTCCGTACTGCCTCGACTGGGTTTGACGATGAGCCCAACCAACACTGACTCGGTAGAGGAAATCCGAGTTGTGACCAGTGGAGGCAAGGCCGAGTTCGGCCGCAACGCGGGCGGCCAGGTGGAACTAGTCACACGCTCTGGAACCAACCGGTTCCACGGTAATCTGTTTGAATACCTCCGCAACACGGCGTTGAACGCGAATAACTTCTTCAACAACAGCAGCGGACAGGCCAGGCCGAAGTTCATTCAAAACCAGTTCGGCGGATCCCTGGGCGGACCGGTCGTTGTTCCCAAAGTCTACAACGGCCGGGAGAAGTTCTTTTTCTTCTTCAACTACCAGGGTGTCCAAAGCGCTCAGCAAGTCGTCCGCAACCGGGACGTGCTGACGCCGGAAGCCAGGAGCGGATTGTTCCGCTGGAGAGTCCCAGGCACGAATGAGGTCCGTGGCTTCAACGTCATTCAGAACGATCCGCGCGGGAAAGGAATGGATCCTGCCGTTGCCCAGCAGATCAACATGCTACCGGCGCCCAACAATTTCGACATCGGCGATGGATTGAACACGGGCGGGTTCCGTTTCAATAGTCCGGCGCCCTCACGGACCTCTAACATTACCGCCAAGATCGATTACCACCTCACCGGTTCGCACCGCCTTTGGTATCGGCAATCGGTGTTCAAATTCTACTCCAACGATGCGTTCAACAGCGCCGATTCGACGTTTCCGGGCCAGCCATCTGGAAGCCAAGTCGCTCTTGCTCTCGGGTTTGCCGCTGGTTCCAGTTGGACGATTACACCTTGGCTGGTCAACGAGTTTGTCACAGGCCGCAACGAGGCCGCGGTTAACTTCACGCGCGTTCGCCCGCCCGCCGCGGTGATTATGCCTAATCTTTACTCGGCGGTTATTCCCTCGGCATTTGGATCGCGGCGTAACTCCCCGGTCAACCAGTTCACCGACAATATTTCCATTCTCCGCGGCCGCCACAGTCTCAAAACCGGAGCCCGGATAAGCTTGACCACCCAATTCCAGTCCGCCGACGGCGGTATCTGGCCCAACATCAGCCTGGCCCGGGCAAATGGCAATATTGCTTCTTCCATCGGGCCCACCGGCACGGGTGTGATTTCCGCCGCGGACCGCCAACGCTTTGAACTCTACTACAACGACGTATTAGGCAGAATCAGCGGCATCTCGACCACGTACTTCTCCGACCTTCAGTCGTTCCAGCCTGCGGGCACGCCGCACGTCCGCAATTTCAAATTCAACGATTACGCATTTTTCGTTCAGGACGATTGGCGCGTTGGCAAGGATCTCGTCGTGAACTTCGGCTTGCGCTACGAATTCTTTGGTGTACCCTTTGAGCGCGATGGCCTTCAAGGAACGGTCGTGCAGGCGGCTTCGATTAACCCGGTAAGCAACATCCGGGATGTGACCGTGCGCAAGGGGTCGCAGTGGTACGCCAACGACCGGAACAACATCGCTCCCCGCATCGGCTTTGCCTGGGATCTGCGTGGCAACGGCCGCACCTCCATTCGCACATCCTGGGGCGTTTATTACGACCGGGTCATCGGCGCCACGGCCAACGACGTAGACGCTCTCATGCCGGGGTTCTCGTTCCTTGGACAGGTTTTTCCGAATCAAGCCTCCGGAGCCGACGTCCGGCTAGCGGACGCGCCCACGTTCCCGGCGCTTCCTCGAAGTCCCGCTTTGACGCCCGCCGTCATCAGAACTAACACACTGGCTTTGTTCGGCTCCGGTTTCCGCACTCCGTACGTTATGCAGATGAATTTTACGGTGCAGCAGGAACTCCTGAGAGGCACGGTGCTGGAGGCTGGTTACGTCGGTGCCAGAGGTGTGAAGTTGCTTGCCGATGTCAACATGAATCAGTTCAAAACCGGCGGCGCTTTCCTTTCCGATTTTAATCAGATCGCCGCCTTTCGCCGTTCGGGCGCCTCGGTTCCACCGGGGAATGTTTTCACGCGTTTGTTTGGTTCGCCCGCCGCCGCCATTGGAGCAATTGGCGGAACTGTCTTCGATCAGGGCGCCGTTAACACTGCCGCCAATACCGTCGACACAAACAACTTCGGCAGATATCCTGCCGCCGGTCTCAACGACTTCTTTCTGCGCAACTACCCCCAATTCGGAACACTGGTGGTGGCGACCAACGGAGGGCGTTCCTGGTACGATTCGCTCCAGCTCAGCTTGCGCCGCCAAGCGGGCGCGGTCCGTTTCAGTACCAACTACACATGGAGCAAGTCACTGGACAATATCTCTGTCGACGGAAGCGGCTTCACATCCCCGATAGACAATTTCAATCTGCGCTTAAACAAAGGCCGGTCTGACGTGGACCGAACCCATACTCTCAGTTGGACCGGAAGCTATTTCTTGCCGTTCGGAACGAAGCGCGCGATTGGCGGTTCGGCGCCCGGATGGCTGGATAGAATTATTGGCGGCTGGGAGATCGGTACTCTCGGCTTCTGGACTTCTGGCCTGCCCATGACCATCACGTCGGGAATTCCGACCTCGGCGGCCAATCTAAACAGCCGCGCCGATTTTAGTGGTTCTCGCCGCATCGGGACAGTCCAGCGTTTGGGCAACGGCGTGAGTTACTTCACGCCGGACCAAGCCCGCAATTTCACGGTTCCTGCGGCGGGCGAAATCGGCAACTCGGGGCGAAACACATTTCGAGGTCCGCGGAACTTCAATATCGACACGTCCCTGATAAAGCGTTTTCGTATCTACGAGATGCACGCCATCACCTTCCGCACCGAGCTATACAACATGGTCAACAAGGCGAACTTCGCGCTCCCAGGCGTCAACCTGCAAACACCGCAGACGTTTGGTCGTATTTCGGGCCTCGGCGGCAGTCCTCGCGTCGTGATGCTGGCGCTGCGCTACGATTTCTAGCCTGGAACGACATCATGATCCGCGATCTCACCAAACGCGACGAACCGGCAAAGTAGTCAGCGCTTCGTGATCGTCACGGCGGCGTTCGCTGTTTTCGCCGGATCCGCGTTGCTCGTCGCCGACACGGTCGCCGTGCCGGCGGCGCTCGGAGCGCGGTAAAGTCCGGAAGTCGAAATCGTTCCCACGGACGAATTGCCGCCGGTGATTCCGTTCACTTTCCAAGTCACCGAGGTATTCGTCGTATTCGTCACCGTGGCCGTGAACTGCCGCGTGCGGCCGGCGCGCACGTTCGTCGAGGTGGGCGAAATCGTAATTGCCACCAGGGGAGGCGGATTTACGACGGTCACCGCCGAGGTTCCGATCGCCGACGCCTCCACGTCGCTCTTCGCGCGAACGCTGACAGTCACAGCCGCCTGCGGCGCGGTGTACAGGCCCGTAATCGAATCGATAAAACCCACCACCGAGTTTCCGCCCACAACGCCGTTCACATCCCAGGTCACCGCTTGATTGGAAGTTCCGGTCACTGTTGCCGTGAACTGCCGCTGCGTGTTCACCTCAACCGACGCCGACGCCGGGCTGACCGACACGGACACTGAGGTCTGCCGCGCCTCGCCCGAGTTGACGTCGATCATAAGCGGCGCAGTATCGACCGCCTCGAAATTCGATCCCTGAAGCGCGCGAAGATCGGTATCGTTCCAGCGCGGGTCCGGCGCGCCGGAAATGAACCACGCCGAGCCATTGTCGGCCAGCATCATGCCGTAGCGTTTCAACGCCGTGAGGATGATCTGATTCGCCGGCGAGAAACCCGAGATATCGAAATTCGCCTTTAAGCGAAAGCGTGCTCCCATCGGTGGATACTGCGCGCCGGTAAGGCTCGACGCATAGTGGCGGCCAGGCCAAAGAAACGCCCGCTGCGATTGCGGCACGGTAAAGCGAATGGCGTGTTTGATCTCTCCAGCGAGAATTTCGTCGTATCGGACCAGCCCCGCGAAAATCGGAAGCCCAGCGGCGTCGGCCGACGTCCACGTCAGCGGACGCAGCGCGTGCGAGTTCAAATTAAAGATAGCGCCGGAATCGCCCTTCCAACTCGAAGTCTGTGGGAACGCGCGATAAAGCTCATACAAGAGGCAGTTGTCCGTATCGATCGCGATCGCGTGCCGGTCTCCCGTACTCGCGCTGCCGCCCTCGATCGGCGCGTTCAGAGGAACCGCGTATGGGCCGGGATCGCTCTCGGACTGATAGAGAAACGTTGCCGGATACTTCGTCTGCGACCCTGTCACCGTGACAAACGGAATTCCGATCGGTCCGCCGTTCCACATTCCCGCACCGAAGTCGGGATGCAGCACCGCCGTCGATCCGATCGTCGTCACCCACGATGCTGAACTCGGGTGGACCGCCAACTGATCGACCCTCGTGTTCCAGATGTTGTTCGCCGGAAAGACGGGGCAGTTGCCGATCTGCTGCCCGAATGCCGACGAGCCGAAAAGCGCCGTGAGTAATAAGAGGATGCGGTGTGACATACGGGTCTAACCAATGGTAGTTCTCGTGGAGCATCCGTTCAATTAGGGCTTAA
>Ga0194121_10004775_pt1 | contig 19400 bp, 18 predicted proteins | sample TA2MahCa50mmetaG_FD_148609 | JGI IMG/M metagenome (GOLD analysis project Ga0194121, IMG submission 148609) | Freshwater microbial communities from Lake Tanganyika, Tanzania - TA2015020 Mahale Deep Cast 50m | ecosystem: Environmental > Aquatic > Freshwater > Lake | place: Tanzania: Lake...
CTCCAAGCATTTCTTGAAATTCGCCAAGCTGAGGCAGGGGATCATAATGAACGGTAATCAGGTGATAGGGAAAGATTACAAAATCGAGTTCTCGGCTGCGCGTGGCTCGTTCGCGCTCATCAAAAACTGGAAAATGGAGAACCAAAAAAAGATGGTCGTCATATTCTTCAATTTTCGGACGGTAAGTAACCGCCTGAAGTTCATGAAGAACAAGCGGATGAATGGGATGTTTTTTTTGAAGTGACCGAATATGATCCTCGGTGGGATTTTCAGCGTCAGTCCACGTAACATGTCTCGACGACACAATGTCCATACCATAGTATTGTATCAATAATTTTCCTTGCTACCAATATTTTTTTGCCCTATAGTACTATCATGACGCCGAACAAGCGCTTTTTTATTGTATTGACTGCTGTCGTGGTTCTTGCGGCCTCGTTTGGCGCAGGAACGCTTTTTGGATATGGATCACGCTCTGAAGTTGAGAAAATAATGAGCGTATTCAACAAAGAAACTCCCCAAGAATTCAAAGAGATCGATTTTGAGCCATTTTGGAAGGCGTTGCGGCTTGTTGAATCAAAACATGTGGGCGATGAAGAAATTGATCGTCAGGCGCTGGTGTGGGGCGCCATTGAAGGCATGGTGGCATCACTCGGTGACCCCTACACGGTTTTTTTGCCTCCCGTTGAGCTTGAAGATTTTGAAAGCGAAATCAAAGGTGAATTTTCCGGTATTGGCGCAGAAATCGGAATCCGACGCGATACGCTTACCATTATTGCGCCCATCAAGGGGTCTCCTGCCGAACAAGGCGGCTTGAAGGCCGGTGATCGGGTTTTAAAAATTGATGACGCTTTTACCGGCGAGTTGACGCTCGATGAAGCGGTTCATATGATACGCGGCGAACGCGGTACCAAGGTTGTTTTGACAATTATGCGAAATGGGGAAGACGAGCCCCGAGAAGTTTCTATCACCCGCGACCTGATAAAAGTTCCCAATATTATTGCCGAAAAAGAAACAGACCAGGTTTTTCGAATTCAGCTTGCGAGTTTTTCACAGACATCAGGCCAAGATTTTGCCAATGCCGTCCGTGACTTCCGGCGATCGGGTGCAAAGACGCTGATTCTTGATTTGCGAAATAATCCGGGAGGATTTTTCTCGGAGGCGGTAGAGATTGCAAGTTGGTGGCTGCCTGAAGGCGAGGTGGTGGCAAAAGAAGAATATCGCGATCGCGCCCCGACCGAACACACGAGTTATGGGTTCAATGATTTAAATGGTGTAAAAACCGTCATTCTAGTAAATCGCGGCTCTGCTTCCGCATCTGAAATTTTGGCAGGCGCGCTTCAAGAGCATAAAAAGGCAACCTTGATCGGCGAAAAAACATTTGGAAAAGGATCGGTTCAAGAACTTGAGCCGGTTACCAAAGAAACGTCAGTAAAAATTACCGTTGCAAAATGGTTAACGCCATCGGGGAAATCAATTTCGAAAGAAGGGTTGACGCCCGATCGGGAAATTGACATACCCCAGGATGCGGAGCCCGATGAGGATACCGTGCTTGCGGAAGCCATCCGGTTTCTGGAAGAATAGGCGTATGAAAGTCATCTTCCTGAAAGACGTCTCTGGGCTAGGCCAGCGCGGCCAGGTAAAAGAGGTAAAAGACGGCTTTGGGAGGAACTATTTGGTGCCGAATGGGCTTGCGGCGCTGGTAGATAGTCAAGCGGTAAAACGTATTCAAAAAGAACGGCACGATGCGCTTTCTCAGAAAGAGAAACACGAGATGGAGCAGGCGGCCGTAAAAAAGAATCTTGCAAGATCGACGCTTTTCTTTCAAAAACGTGCAAACGAAAAGGGAAGCCTTTTTGCAGCCGTTACCGTCGAAGAAATACTGGCCACGCTTGAGCAAAAAGGGTTTCGGACACTTTCAAAATCAATGATAACGGGCTTGCCGCTCAAGTCAGTGGGCAAGCACGTTGTGTATGTGCAGTGTGGCAGAGAGGCAATAGCAGTACAGGTAACCATACAAGCATCATGAATAAAATAATTTTTATAACCGGTGGCGTTATGTCGGGAATAGGGAAGGGGATTGCAACTGCTTCGCTGGGCAAAATATTGCAGTCATACGGCTTTCGCGTCTCGTGCATGAAAATAGATCCGTACGTGAACGTTGATGCGGGAACTATGAACCCTACCGAACACGGGGAAGTTTTTGTTACGGAAGATGGTCTTGAGTCTGATCAAGACATGGGGAACTACGAGCGCTTTTTGAATACCAATCTTCATCGCGCCGATTATATGACGACAGGAAGCGTGTATCTTTCATTGATTCAGCGTGAGCGCAATCTTGAGTTTGGCGGCAAGTGCGTTGAAGTTGTGCCACATATTCCGGAAGAGGTCATTGCCCGCATTCAGAGGGCGCAAAAACTCAACAAGGCCGATATTATGCTTGTAGAAATTGGCGGCACGGTGGGCGAATATCAAAACCTTCTTTTCCTAGAAGCTGCCCGCTTGTTGCGCCAGCGCAATATGCGTTATCCGAAAGATGTTTTGTTTGTGCTTGTGAGCTGGCTTCCGATTCCTGAAAAAGTAGGAGAGATGAAAACCAAGCCGACCCAATACGCCGTGCGCACGCTCAACTCTGCCGGTATTCAGCCCGATGTTATTCTTGCGCGATCATCACAGACGGTTGATAAGCCCCGAAAACAGAAATTGGCAGCTGCAGCAAATTTGGCCGAAGAAGATATTATTTCGGCTCCTGATATTACGTCGGTCTATGAAGTTCCGCTCAATTTTGAAAAAGACGGACTTGGCGAAATTGTGCTCAAAAAAATGGGACTCAAAAAACGAACCCGCGATCTCAAAGAATGGAGGCGTCTTGTTTCAGTCATCCAAAAACCAAATAAACCCGTAGTCAAAATTGGCGTCGTGGGCAAATATTTTGCTACCGGCGATTTTTCGCTTGCCGACTCGTACATTTCTGTCATCGAGGCGCTCAAGCATGCTTCTTGGTCCCACAAATACGAGCCAAAACTTGTGTGGCTTGATGCTGAACGATATGAGAAAAATTCCAAAACTCTCAAAGAGCTGAAAGAATATGACGGCGTCTTGGTGCCCGGCGGCTTTGGCAAAAGGGGAGTAGAGGGGATCATCAAAGCGATTGAATATTGTAGGAAAGAAAAAATTCCTTATTTTGGGCTTTGTTATGGCTTGCAGCTTGCAGTAATAGAGTTTGCGCGAAACGTTGCAAAAATGAAAGATGCTCACACGGAAGAGGTGAACCCCAAAACTCCGTATCCGGTTATTCATGTGATACCGGAACAAGGCGAACTAATCTCGCAGAAAAAATATGGTGGATCAATGCGGCTTGGGTTGTATGACTGCAAAATTGCCGCAGGTTCCATTGCAGAAAAAGCCTACAAACTTCCAAAAATCAAAGAACGCCATCGCCATCGCTACGAAGTAAATTCAAAATTGCTTTCGCGGCTTGAAAGGCGAGGGCTTGTGGTCTCGGGTATAAATCCACAGCGCAAGCTTGTAGAAATCATTGAGCTTCGCGACCATCCATTTTTTGTTGGTGTGCAATTTCATCCCGAATTTCTCTCGCGTCCCACAAACCCACACCCGCTTTTTCGTGAGTTCATCAAGGCTTCTATAAAAAACAAAAAGTGATATTCTAGATCACAGAGGTGATCTTCATGAGAAATCGAGAGCCTGGCAAAAGATGGCCCCTGTGTCCACGTAACGAAATCTTTTTCGGGTTTCTGTTTATGGACCCGGCGATACTCGTCTTGAAAGAAATGGTGCGGGCAATCGAGCAACACATGAGAGGTTGTACTCCGTGCAGGGAAACTGCCGAACGCGTAACAGCGTCAATACTCATCACATACAAAGGGGCTGCCTAAAGCCTCTTTTTATATTACGCTCACCTGTTTTCGGTAGACGATGCTGCCGTCAAAGTGGTTTTTGCGTCTGTTTTTGAATTCAACTTTACCTTCGCGAATTGCGTAGATGGTGTGGTCTTTGCCAACCCGCACACCGGCGCCAGCTACAAATTTGGTGCCACGCTGGCGAACAATAATAGCGCCGGGTTTTGCGGCCTCGCCGCCATAAAGCTTTACACCGAGATATTTCGGGTTTGAGTCGCGTGTATTACGTGTGGATCCGCCGGATTTAGTATGGGCCATATTTGTGCTAACCTAATGAAAGCATGATACCCAAAAGCGAGAAAAAAATCAACCCCCCGGTGGGGCATGGAATAGCAGGGCGGGGGAATGAGATTTTTATTGTCCTCATTATGGTTTTGGGGGTAACGCTTGTAGTGGGAGCTTTTCGTTTGTATCAGATGCGCGATGAAAAAATTGATATTCAGTATGAATCCCAGGCATTTAGCCTCGGCGCCCTGGAACAAGGTAGAGAGCAGGCAACGAGTACCGAACAATTTGTGGCATCAAAAAATGGTACAAAATATTATCCTGTGGGCTGCAGCTATTCCAATAGGATAAAAGAAGAAAATAGAATCTTTTTTGGTTCAGAAGAAGAGGCGCAAAAAGCGGGGTTTGAAAGAACCGTGCAGTGCTGATAGTCTGCTAGTTAGGAGGATCTTTCTATGGCATCAATAATGCTCGCCATGATGATGCTGATGGCGTCGAATGCGTCAGAAGTTCCTGATTGTAGGACCTGGACGAGGCTTGATAGTCCGCCTGTCCTGCTCTTCAATCTCGGAGGGAATGTATACGGCGCCACGAACATTCACAAAGAATCATATAGAAATCCTGATGATGGCGATTCGTGCACAATTCTTTCTTTTTCGGATACAGGAAAAGTACTTCTCCAGATTATCATCGATGATGATCAGACACAGATAATCAAGATAGAAAAAGAAGGTGGAGACGGATACGAGGTTTTTTTCGATGCGCTACTCGTGGAATACATGATGGGCAAAGAAGGGGAATTGCAAGATGAGCATATCACTGCTGAGATTCCCTTTATTATAAGAGACATTTCGAGTGGGAAGGATCTCTATCGTCGTTCGGTCGTCATTGAAGCCAGAAAGATTGACAACTTTTGTCCCGATCAGCGTCGCTTTCAGCAAGATGTTGTCTAGGGCCCGCGAAACTTTCCGGGCTTTTTTATTTCTTTTCTTTTTTCTTGGAAATTTTGAGTGCCATAAATTTTTTCACAATGCGCGCTTCGTTTTTCAATTTTTCCTGAATCTCGTAGGGGAGAGAAGGGAGTATTTTTCCAAGCTTTTTGGTATCAACGGACAGTATCGATTCCCATTCTGGCAGGGGAGATAGTATCGCCTGAACATCATCAGCGTTCCAGTCGCTTCGTTCTTGCAATGAGCGCATAATGCTACCTTGGTCGCCAAAAACGCGATCCAGTGATTCTTTTTGCATATATTCTTGAATCACGCCTGAGAGCATAGCGGCACGCTTTTTGCGCTCATCTATTTCTTTTTTTACTTCCAAGTATTCGCGTACGGCGTCATTGATCTTTGGTTTTTCTTCTTGTTCGTAGAGATGCCGCCAGGCGGGGCAGACGGGCTTGTACCCGCACCAGTCGCAGAGGGCAGATGGAGTTGGCGGAAATGAGCCCTCTTCGATTCTTTTTTCGATTGCATGAATGCTTGAGAGGAGACGTTCTTCAGCTTCTGTGAGTTTTTCATCGGTCCGCATGGTAGAAAATTTTTCCTGTGCGCGCAAAAAATACATCGAAAGTTTTATCTTCGAAGCATCCAGATGCGGCCAGCGTTTTTTGAGGCCAAGCTGATATACCGCAAGCTGGGTATTTTTATCAATATCGTCTTGAGAGGGTAGTTTTCGGTTAGTCTTGTAATCAATAATTTCGTAGGAGCCGTCTGAGAGTTTATCAATGCGGTCAATCTTGCCCACAAGAACATGAGTTTTTTCGTATACTTTATCTACGAGCAGCGCCTCAAAATGAGATTCGAGGTCCACAATGTCAAAATTCCAGGGCGGATTTTTTTCATAAAAATTTCTGATCATTTTTTGGCCGATCTCGACGTAGCGCGCGCGGTCAGCATCGGGCAGTGTACTTTTTTCTTCAAAATGTTCTCGAAAATGAGCAAGCACTTCTTCGAGCGTTGGAAAGAGGGGATCTCGCGAAAACATAAATTCGAGGGCTCCATGGATTGCAGTGCCAAAAAGCGCTTCCTTGGACTTGGGGACACGGATCTTGTCTATTTCTTGAAATTTATATTTCTGCGGACATTGTTTAAATGTCTCGAGGGCAGAATATGATACACGCATGGAGACATTTTACCTGACATTTTTTATAAGGGGAGGCATATCTTTGCCGAATATAATGTGTCGCACAACATAGATTTTGCGACCTCTTTTATTCTGGAAAAGCTACCCTCTTTTATCCTCATCTTTTTAACATCTTTAACACATAGTGGTGCACAGATATGTCACCCTCACCCCACAGTTTTATGAAAAATCCTCTTGCAAGAGGTCCTTACCCTTTTAGACAATATATGTTAGAGACACCCTCGATCCTTACATGCGGCTTTACACGAGGGCCTCCCCCACACACCACAAAAAAATTAATAGTCTTTCTTGGGCAGTACCTGGGAATCATCTATGACTCTCATGGAATCTTGCCAGAGAGAACACGTTCAAACAAAAAAATATAGTAGTGTCGGGAGACTCTCTTGTAATGCCGCATTAGAACCAGCGCGCAACGTACATTTGCCAGAGCCGCATGACAGTATTCCACAAGAATGCAAAATTTTCTTGCAGGGTTTTATTATTGATGACTGAGCTGATAGAAACCCCAAGCAAGCTCAAAATAATGACAATCAGTACAAGAATAATGAGTAGTTGTACAAATCCCCCCTTGGTATTCATAAAAAAATTATAACACGTGCGGCAAATATACGAGCGGATTGAGATAACCGCCCGCGGGTACCATGCCGCAGTGATTGGTTTTTGCGAGCTTATAGGTATTTGAAGCGTATACCGTAAAATGCAAATGCGGTCCCGTCACATAACCGGTAGCACCGCTATAGGCAATCGTATCGCCTCGCCTTACTGCTTGCCCGCGCTGTACAAGAACTTGCGACAAGTGTCCATAAATCGTCATGAGATTGTTTGGATGTTCGATGAGTACCCACTTGCCGTACGAACCTCCCTTGCAAATAGGATCGGTATCGCCAAAATCTTTGACGATGCCATCTGCTGATGCAAGAATGCGCGTCCCCATCGCGGCGCGAAAATCAATTCCGTTGTGCCCCTTTCCTTTATAAATGTCAGAACCATACGTTGTTGCAAATTGGGTAAAACCAAAACCCTGTGTGATTTCAGGTTTTTCGGTCGGCCAGCCGAGAATGCCGTTTATTTCTTGCGGAAGCGATGATGGGTCAATCTGGCGCCGAAGCTCTTCTTCAATGCCAATCAATTCATCTTGGATGAGTCTTTGCTTTTTTTCCCGCTCGTGGACAAGTTTTTGGAATTCAGATTCTTGGCTTTTGCTTTCTCGAAGAAGCTGGCTTTTTTCGCCGGTGATTGACTCCTGGATAGATTTTTTGTTTGAGAGATCCCGACGATATGCCTGATAATCTCCTTCTTCTTTTTCTCGTTTAATTCGTTCTTCTTCAAGTTCTGTTTTGCGTTGTTGTTGTTTTCGGATTTCATTATCAAGTTCTTCGTTGAGACGAAGCGTATACTCGCGCTCATTTAAAAAATCAGAAAGCGTCGGATACGAAATGAGCGCCTCTACAAGCGAAATATCATCATGCTCATCAACTGATTTGATAAGACCTGCAAGAATAATTTTACCGTCTTCAATATCGCCGGTGCGAACATCAATTTCATTAGTAAGTTCGCTAATTCGCAGGTTTGTTTTATCAATGTGCGCCTCTGTAAGCCGGATGTCAGAGTTTAGTCTTTTGATTTGAGTTTCGAGCTTTGCGACTTCATTTCTGAGTGTTCGGGATAACACGGCTTGTTTTTCAAGTGATCCCTGAAATTCTTTAATTTCTTTCTCAAGCGCGGCTATTTGGGCTTCTTTTTCTTTGATCTGGGCGCGGAGATCGTCGGCAGGATCAGCGAGCGCCGTGTATGCCGGAATAACCAAGAAAACAAAAAGTATTAATAAGGTGTATTTTCTCATTCGTCTATGATAGCTTTTTCTGAGCAATTGTGATCCTTTCAAGCGATTTTTCTTTGCCTAATACTAATGCGAGCTCAAAGGGTCCCAGAGATGCCCTTTTGCCCGATAAAGCGGCCCTCAGAGGCCATAAAACGCCTCCCCTGGCTCGTTCTTGAAAAAATGGGCTTATAGCCGCCTCGAGTTTCGAGAAGTCCTCAAAATGTGATTCGCTCAATTCAGACAATTTTTTGTATAGCATGTCAAGGGTTTCGGAAACATTATTTTTTTCTAACTTTCCGTTCCACAAAAGGAGGTCGCCCGGGTATTCAGGGGGTTCAAAAATAGATTTTAGCTCGTCAGATATTTGAGAAAAGTATGAGATACGCCCTCGAAACACCTTTCCAAAAATATCTAACGATTTCCCCACTTCGGATGTAACAAATTGCCGCGCATGATCCAGAAAGGCTTCGTCGGAAAGATTATCGATATAATGTTTATTGATCCAGTTGAGTTTTTCGAGATTCATCATGGCGCCACCCTTTTGGATCCGCGAAATATCAAACGATTTGATTAATTCATTGAGCGAAAAAATTTCCGGTTCTTTTTCGCCGTGAGTTCCTTCCGGATGCCAACCCAAAAGTGCCAAATAATTTATCATGGCTTCTGGCAAATATCCCGCTTTGCGATATTCATTGAGCGAGACGGCGCCGTGGCGTCCTGATAGTTTTGATCTGTCGCTCCCGAGCGTGAGCGGAACGTGCGCGTATTCGGGTCGTATGGCACCGATAGCTTCTTGGATGAGAATTTGCCGCGGCGTGTTAGAAATTCCGTCATCACCCCGAATGATATGGGTAATTTTCATTTCGTGGTCATCAACCACGACCGTAAAGTTATACAGCGGTTCATTGATATTTCGAGCGATAATAAAATCTCCAAGATCAGTAGTGTCTATGGTGACTTCGCCGCGGATATGGTCTTGGAAGGTGACTTTTTCGTTTCGATTTTTGAGACGAATTACCTTTCCCCCACCCTCGGTTGATTCCTCCGCTTCATAGGCGTTCCCCTTTTCAATAAGGTCATGGATGTATTTTTGATAAAGAGCTGTTCGTTCCGATTGCAAAAACGGACCTTCGTCGTACGCGATACCAAGCCAATCAAGTCCCTGTAAAATATCTTCCTGGTATTCTTTTTTACTCCGTGCTTTATCAGTATCTTCAATGCGGAAAATCATTTTTCCGCCGTACTTTTTTGCAAAAAGATAATTAAATAAAATGGTCCGCGTTCTTCCGATGTGGAGAAAGCCCGTTGGTGATGGCGCAATGCGCACCCGAACATTAGTCATGAATGCCAAGTTTGATTATTTCGTTTGCAATTTTTTGGGCAGCATCGATCTTTGCAAATGATTCGGCAGCTTGCTTCATGCTTGTTTTTCGCTCAGTGTCATGAATAATGCGGGTGATTTCAGAAACTAAAAGATGAGGCGTTAAATTTGCTTCCTCCATAACTTCTGCCGCTCCTTGGCGCGCATAATTATAGGCATTTTCACGCGCATGATTTTGCGGCGAGTTTGCGATAGGTATGAGAATTGCGGGCTTCCCCCATGCAGCAATTTCAAAAATATGCCCAGCGCCGGAACGCGACACGATAATGTCAGCAGCAAATGAAGCATTGCGAAGTTGGCCAACATCAAGAGATCCAAAAGGATGATATCGCTTTTTTTGTTGTGATTTGGCAAGCGCTACATTCGCTTCGTTTTTTACGGATTCAAAATGTAAAGGACCCGCCGAATGAATGATCTGAACATGTTCGACAAGCTCAGGAAGCGCCGCAAGAATTGCTTCGTTTATTTTTTGGGCGCCCTGCGACCCGCCAAGCACCAGAACAATGGGAACGCCACTTTCAAGCTTGAACATGTCAAATGCTTCATCGGATGAACCCCCAAGGAGGCCGCGGCGGATAGGGTTACCCACGAGCGCAGTTTTTTCGGGTGGAAAAAAACGAACCGCCTCAGGAAATGCCACGCCAATGCGAGAAGCAAATTTGCTTGACCAGGTATTTACATATCCTGGTACGGCATCAGATTCGTGGATCATGATTGGAATTCGATAGATTCGTGCAGCCCACAAAATGGGATAGGCTCCGTATCCCCCTTTTGAAAAAACAAGATCAGGCGGGCGCATCGTAAATTTCCAGAGTGCACTTGCGATACCGCGTATGGTTTTAAAAATATCAGTAATATTTTTAAGAGAAAAATATCTTCTCATTTTTCCGGCTGGAAGGTATTCGTAGACAATTCCTTCTTCATCGAGCGCATGTTTGTCAAAGGGCGTATCTCCCATATACATAAGATCAAGCGAAATGATCCGCTCTTCATCGGCAATATCGCGCAATGATCGCGCAACTGCCATGAGAGGATAAAAATGACCGCCTGACCCACCGCCGGCAAGTATTATTTTCATGCGAGTTCTTTAACGCTAGATATTCGAAGAAGTATACCCATTTCAAAAAGGAGAAACGCGAGCGCCGTACCACCATAACTCAAAAACGGAAGCGGAATACCGGTAAGCGGTATGAGGCCTGAAAGCGCGCCCATATTAATAGTTGTTTGCATAATGACCAGCAATGTCAGCCCCGCTGCGAGAAACCGTGCGAACTGAGTTTTTGCCCGCGCTGCACTTACCATACCACGAAGGAACAGGAGAAAAAAGGCGCCAATGAGGACGAGAACGCCCACAAATCCAAATTCTTCAGAATATACCGCAAAGACCGCATCACCCGCGGGCTCTGGCAGATAATAAAATTTTTGACGCGAAAGCCCGAGACCCCGGCCAAAAAATCCCCCTGAGCCGATTGCGATACGTGCCTGGGTGACCTGGTAGCCGCTCCCGCTCGTATCAGCATCAGGATTGAGAAATGTTTGTACGCGCGCGCGAGCATAGGGCACTGCGGCGATGATAGAGCCCAAGAGTAAAAAACCCGCTATTCCTGCGATCACGATTTGTTTTGTTTTTCCGCCGCCAATAAAAAAAAGCGCAAAAGAAGTAAAGATGAGTACGCCAAGTGTTCCAAAATCTGGCTCGGCAACCAGCAGCGATCCGACGAGAGAGACCATGAGCAAAAACGGTGCAAGGCCCAGCCAGGCATCACCTACATTTTTTTGCTTTGCCTGAAGCCAGGCGGAAAGATAAAGAACAAAGGCAAATTTGAGCATTTCTGATGGTTGGAATGACAAGGGACCGATGAGGATCCACCTACGCGCGCCACCCGCCGAAAATCCGATGCCAGGCACGAATACGAGGGCAACCAAAAACATGGCTGCAACAAGGATCACAAATGCGTATTTTTGAAAGAGCGCAAGGGGTGCGCGGAGGCCAAGATAAAATAAAATGCCCCCTACCCCAACACCAAGAATGATTTGGCGCAAAAGATAATAGTACGCATGCCCAAAATGTTTGATTGAAATTGGCACCGATGCGGAACCAAGGGTGATGAGCCCGGCAAGAAGCAAAAAAGCAATAGTCCAGAACAGAGTTTTATCTACTCCCCGCAGTACCCCTTTCATAGAAATATAATACTAGAAATAAGGCCTTTTGAGGGCTTGACAAACAGTCTAGAAGATGCTAATATGAGCACAGATAACAGAAGGTAAAAAGCCCCCCCACAACCCCGGAGTTTTCGGGATTCGAGGAGAATATGCAGAAGGCAAAGCGAGTGAGAACGAGACGTCGGCAGTTCGCGTCGTTGTACACGGCATGCGAGAGCATTCGCATGAGTGGGACGATGACCGGCAAAGGCATTGTTCGGAGGAATGGGCATGACTACGAGGTGCGCCTCGTCTTCAACCGCCACTTCCGAAACGGCGTCTTTCAAGACGCAGCCGGACACAACTACCAGGTGCCGCGCTAGTCTCAGAGCAGTTTTGCGCGATAACGTGTGCCACGACCTCCCTAGTCATCAAGATAGGGAGGTCGTATTTATTTGGAAAAACTATTCCTACTGGCCGACACTCGGTGTTGGACACACGATCTTTCAGATATTGTGTAGAAATTTTTTTGAGGCTCTCGTAAACTTCTCTCCCCGATCAAATTCGTTTACAAACATATTGAAACTTGCAGCGCCAGGGATGAGTGCGATAACTTTGCCTTTTTTCGTTGCTTGTTTTACGGCTGATTCCATTGATACTGCGCATTCGAACGATGATTGTGGCAAGAATTTTATGAGCCGATCAGAAAAAGATCCCGGCAAAATAATTGCATACAACCTCAGCGCGCGTAATGCATCCGCATATTCTTTTATGGAGCTTACTGGAAAGTTCTTATCTTCCCCACCCGCAATAATGACGGCCTTTTTGAAATGCCCTATGAGTTGGCCAAGGCTGAACGAAGCAGAACCTGGATTAGTAGACGTTGTGTCATTCACAAAGGTGTAGCCTTTGGCTGAGGCTACGATCTCAAGACGTCCGTGTGGAGGCTGAAATGATCGAAGTCGCCGTGCGACAAGCGCCTTTGAAACACCAAGCGTGCTCGCAACGGCAGACGCCATAATAACCGCATGACGCGAAAGATTCCACGGGGCGTTGATCGTGCCCTCGCTCATCCAAAAAATTTTTCCTTGCGTCTTTGGCAGATATTTTTTTGTATTTTTTGATTTCCATACAAATGCCCTGTCTCCTTTTTCTTGAAATTGGATAATGCGCATTTTTGCACGCGCATATTTTGCAAAAGAGATGTAGCGGTTCAAGTGGTCAGGAAAAAGCGAGGTAAACACAGAAATATGCGGACTCACTTTTGGTATTTCAAGATCAAAGCTTGAGAACTCTGCAACAATCCATTTATATTTCTTTTGAGTAAAAAAGCATTCAAAAAACGAGATACCCGGCGTGCCAACAAGTATTGCTTCGTTCCCGAGCAGGTGCTGGGTGAGCATGGAGGTTGTTGTTTTACCCTTGGTTCCCGTGATGCCGATTATTTTTTTACGATCTGCTACCGTTAAAAAAATTTCAGCGTCACTGGTAACCCGTTTTGCTGATTTGAGAAGCGGATGAGAATGCGGAACGCTTGGATTTTTTACTATCAAATCTGCGTGTTGAAAATCACGCGCGTTATGTTTTCCAAGTACGTACTGGATTTTGTAGCTTCTGAGCGCTTTTAGAGATACTGCAAGTTCTTTTTTTGTTTTTGTATCGGTAACGATGACCCGATAGCCGAGTTCTGCAAAAAATTTTGCAACTCCAACTCCCCCTCCGCTTGTGCCAAGGCCAAAAACAAGTACCGTCGGATTTGATTTACTTTCCGCGAAGAATTTTTCCTGCAAGCGTTCCCGTAAGCTTGCCTGGTTCAAGGGCGCAATTTCCATTGATAAATACGTATTCTATTCCTTCCGGATACTGATAAGGCGTTTTATACGTGGCTCGATCCTTAATTTTCCCCGGATCAAAAATGACCAGATCGGCATAATAGCCAGGGCGAACGAGACCGCGTTTTTCTGATAATCCAACGAATGAGGCAGGTTCAAACGTCATTTTTTTGACGGCTTCTTCCCACGACAAGATCCCGTTTTTTGCTACCGCACGGTTGAGAAAACGAGCCGTAGCGCCATAGGAACGCGGGTGAGTAAGGTCAACAGCGCGTTCCATCTCTCCCACCCCGTCAGATGCAAAAACGCTGTACGATTCTTTTGCGATGCGAACGATGTGCTTGCTTTTGAGAGTTTTTGAAAAAATAGTAACACCGAGGCCATTGGTAATCAAAAGCTCGAGCATCGTTTCTTCTGGCGAAAGTTCTGCAGTATGAGCAATTTCTGCAATAGTTTTTCCCACGGCGTGTTTATCTTTTTGCGCCTCGGCAATGGTGATGGCATCATAATGCAATGTCATCGCCTTGAGAGAATCAAGAATATCGGTTTTTCGTGAAGGATCAGAAAGAGTTTTCATAATAGTATCGGTATCTCCTTCAAGAATCCAGTCGGGTAGCAAACTATACAAAAGTGAGCCTGTCGATAGATATGGAAAAAAATCAACCGTGATCCTGAGCTTTTCTGCTTTTTGCGCCTTTCGAATCATGATGAGGGCCTTTAGAAAGTCACCCCACGCGCGGCGTCCAATCGCCTTGAAATGGGAGATGTGAATATGCGCACCCGATTGCCGCGCAAGCTGTAGCACTTCGGCAAGCGACGGTAAGAGACGGCTGCCCTCATTGCGCATGTGTATCATCGTAATTTTGTTTGCTTCACGAATCGATCGTGCTATTTCAATAATTTCGTCTTGGGTAGAAGTCGAATTTCCCGTATGGGCAAGGTTGAATGACAGGCCTAAAGCGCCTTCTTCAAACGATCGCTTGAGCATCATTTTTATCGAATCAATTTCAGGGCGAGTGAGCTCTTGTGCGGAATCAGGCGTAATATTGGCGCGAAGCGTATTGTAACCCACGCAGGTTCCAAAATTGACGCCAATTTTATGGCGTGTTTCAAGCTCAGTTAAAAATTCCCCTACACTTTGCCAGTTGATATTGGCGCGCGAAATGTCAGTCCACTTGCGGATGGGTTTGAGTGCGCGGGTATCGGCAAGCGGTGCGAGCGATGCTCCGCAGACACCACCAACAATGGTCGTGATGCCTTGCGCGATCAAATTGGCTTGTTCGGGAAAAGTAAACAGCGTCCAGTGAGTATCAGAATGATTGGTAATGTCGACAATGCCCGGCATGATGTATTTTCCGGTAGCATCAATGACGATGGGCGCCGATGAACGCCCCAAATTTCCAACATTTTTTATAAACTCACCTGAAATACTAACATTGCCCTTTGCCATCGGGGCACCGGAGCCATCAATGATGGTTCCCCCTTTGATAAGAAATGAGTTGCTTGCCATGAGTTATCCTATGAGATGGATTACCATACCAACGAGCGCCATAATAAGTCCGACAATCCAAAACCGCATCGTGACTTTATAATGCGGCCAGCCGATTGCTTCAAAGTGATGATGAATCGGCGCGGCATGGAAAAACTTTTTTCCAAAAAACTTTTTCCACGCTATTTGTATGATAGCAGAGAGCGCTTCAAGTATTAATGGAAAAGCAATGATAGGAAGCACTACCACGGCGCCCGTAAGAAATGCGACCACGGTCAGCATGACCGTAAGGCCCAAAATGCCCGTTTCTCCCATATAAAACCGTGCGGGCGGTATGTTGTACCACAAGAATGCCAGAAGAGCTCCCGCAATGACCGCGAGAAACGCGGCAAGGTCAATTTGTTGTTGGAAAAACGCGATGCCTGCATATGCGGCAATGATGGATGCAAGTACTCCTCCGGCAAGACCATCAAGGCCATCGATAATACCGCCAGAAAAAATACCAAGCATGGTAAGCATAAAAAATGGAATAAAAAGTATTCCGAGGTCAAGCTCTCCCCAAAATGGAACCATGATACTGCTTGTCTCAAGCGGTCCATAAAACCACCATGCGCCGCAAGCGCCGATAACAAGTACGAGCGCTATGCGAATGCCCAGCTCAAGCCCCCCGCCTCGATATTTTCCTTTTCCTCGAACATGCATCCAGTCATCGACAAGCCCTACGAGTGATGCCGCAAGAAGCGCGGCAAGCGGAAGCCATGTTTGGTTTCGGGAAAGATACGTGAGTTTATCAAAAAGCGGATACGAGGTTGCAAATGACAAAAACCAAAGTACGAGCGTGACTACAAGCGTTGTTCCCCAGATCAAAATGCCGCCCATGCGCGGCGTGTGCCCCCGCGAGCGTTCTTTCATGATGCTGAGTACTACCGATGCTTTTTCGCCATCGAGTGCGCGACGCTCATCTTTTTTGATCCAAAATTTATTTTTATACAGAAAATGCGTGAGGATTGGAGTGGTAAAAAATGCGGCAAAAAAGGAAAGTGCCGAGAGTCCAAACACCTTCATGACATTGAGAAATATTACCTGTTCGTCCATCAAGGCAAGATGCGCGTTATTTGTGCGAGTAATGCAAGTGCTTCCGGAAAACGACGTTTGGGGGAAGTAGCAAGCAAGATCAGGCCTTTTCGAGAACCGAGCGGATTTTCAAATACAATCACAAGTGACTCACCGGAAGCGCGTGTGGTACCCGTTTTACTGCCCACAAAGTATGGAATCTTGCCTACAAGTTCGTTGAGATTCGTAATGTAGTGCGCCTCGTTTTCATATGAGTAGATGGTGCGATCAGCTTCACGTGATGATTCCCACAACAAGGGAGATGACTTGGTGGCAATGAGGAGTTTTGCCAAATCTTGGGGGCTTGAGTAGTTGCTGATGACTTGGTTTTCGAGATCCAGGCCGGTGGGAGTCCGAAAAGTTGTTTGCGTCATCTCAAGTTCTCGTGCACGCTGGTTCATTTTGCCGACAAAGAGTTCAATGCGTTCATCATAGGTCCGGCCCCCAAGGCGCTCCCCCACGCTCTCGGCAATAGCCATGGCGGCATCGTTTGATGATGACATCATCATGGCGCGCATAAGATCTTTGAACGCAAAAAGCTCCAGCTCTCGAAAATTTCCCGTGAGCCCTTCGGTAGCAAGCGCCTCTCTACTCATCACAATCGGGTCGTTTGGATCAAGATACGAAAGAGCAACGTAACCTGTCATAATTTTCGAAAGGCTTGCAATGCCAAAAATTTTGTCGCGATTGTTTTCACTGATGATGTCTCCGGTTTCGAGATCAACCAACAAAACACCCCCCGCCGTATAGGAACTATCGACAATGATACGCGGCGGTGGAGGTGGTGGCGGTGGCGTAGATTTGGGTTCCCGGTGCCCAAACGGAAGAGTGAGGCCAAAGGCAGAAAAAACAGTGACAAGAAACATTCCGAGCGAATTATTCATATTCTTTCATTTTTTCTTGCATTGTCTCAAATTCTGGTAACTTGTGCGAGGAAGAAATGCCGAGGTATTTATAAAGATCAAGCGTGGGGCTATACAAAAATACTCGCGCATCGTGCGCGTCATGGACGCGTTCGATAAGGCCGCGTATGAGAAGCGAGCGCAGGGTAAATGCCGAATTTACGCCGCGAATATAATCAATGCTGGCGCGGGAAACTTTTCCTTTCCAGAGAATGATGGTGAGTGTTTCGAGCTGTGAGCGCGAAAGATCACCTTCAAGCCGTTCCTTGGCAATGCGCGATGCAACCTCGGCGACGTCGGGTGCTGTTGCGAGTGACACGGAATCTTGATGCCGAAGAACGCACAGGCCCCGCCCTTCAAGGCGTTTTTCAAGCTCGACAATGGCTTCGTCGAGAGTTTTTTTATCAATGCCAAGAAGTTTTGCCGCTTCTCGCAGCGACGAAGGTTCGCCAGAAATAAATAAAAGCGCCTCAAGAGCTTTTGCGTGATTCATGTTCTATATGAATAGCATCAAATGCAGATGATTGCCGTACCGCAATAACGCCGATTTTTATAAGTTCGAGCATGGCGAGGAAACTTACCACCACATCGAGTTTTTCTTTCTTTTTATGAACAAAATCATTGAATGTTTTTACCATTCCCTGCTCGATGCGGTTTTCGAGTTCTTTGATCATGGTTTCGATCGAAACAATTTTTTTCACGGTTTTTTGAGGCAGCTCGATAGTTTGCGGTATGGCAACGAGCGCTTCTTTCAAAATGACGAGCATGGCTTGAAGATCAAACCCGCCTTGAGGTGGAGAGAATGAAGGTTCATTTGAAATGAAGGCCGAGCGAGTAAAAAGTTCTTGGCGGTTTTTTGCAAGCGCGCCAAGCTCTGCTGCGCGTTCTTTTACCATTTTGTATGCGCGAAGGCGGTTTTCCAGTTCTTTAATATCGCTTGTTTCTTCTTCAGAAATCCAAAAGCCGGGCAACAGCGAACGTGATTTGATGAGTATGAGAGTTGCCGCGACCACCAAAAACGAGGCAATGTCTTCGTGGTAATTGTTGCCTGGATTTTCTTTGACGGCGTTGATGTAGGAAAAATAATCTTCGGTAACGAGGCCGAGTGAGACTTCATTGATGGAGAGTTTGCGGCCCTCAATGAGTTCAAGGAGCAATTCGAGCGGGCCTTCAAAATCTTTCGTTTTGAGTTGGTAGGACATTATGCTTTTTTGCGGATTTGTATGCCAAATTCGGCAAGTTGTTCGGTTGGGATATCTGCGGGAGCATCCATGACAGATGTTTTTCCGCCTGCTGTCATGGGGAATGCTTGTACTTCCCGAAGTGCCGTCTCGCCGGTAAAGCACATGAGAAGTCGGTCAATGCCCGGTGCAATGCCTCCATGCGGAGGGGTGCCTCCTTGGAATGCCTTGAGCATATGACCATAATCGCGTTCTATTTTATCCTCATCAAAACCCATTATGCCCAAAACTTTTTTCAAAACTTCAGGTTTGTGTGCGCGAATACTGCCTCCGCCCACTTCATAACCATTCAGAACGAGGTCATATTGATCGGCAATGATTGATTCTATTTCTCCGGCAAGAAGTTTTTCTTCGTGTTCAGGAATAGGCGCTGAAAATGGGTTATGGGTAAACGTCCATGCTCCGCTATCAGTTCGCTCAAAAAATGGGAAATGCGTTACCCAGGCAAAAGCCAGTACACCAGCTTCCTTCTCTTCTGCGGTGCGGAGGTCAAATTTATCAGCGCCAAATTTTTGTATTGCTTCTGTATAGGTATACCGAGGAAATGGAGTTTCTTTTATCTGTTTGCCAAGTTTTCCAGCGATATCAATCATTAAACCTTCCGCCAAATTGAGAACATCTTCACGAGCGACAAAGCTCATCTCAAGATCAAGTTGTGTGTGTTCAAAACCACGGTCAGCACGAAGATCTTCATCACGAAAGCAACGGGCGATCTGAAAGTACCGTTCAAAACCCGACGCCATCAAAAGTTGTTTGTATTGCTGTGGGCTTTGAGGAAGAGCATAAAATTTTCCCTCTTGGAGGCGTGAGGGCACCAAAAAATCACGTGAACCTTCCGCAGTCGCCTTCGTAAGGTACGGAGTTTCAATTTCGACAAATGATCGAGAAAACAGGTACTGACGTATTGTATCAACCAGCTTGGAACGTAAACGGATGTTATGCTGCAACCGTGGTCGTCTTAAATCAACGTGGCGATATTTGAGACGAACCTCTTCCCCAATTTGTTTGCCATCATCGTGTATATCAAAGGGCGGCGTTTCGGCTTCATTGAGTATTTCAAGACCCCCGGCCTCTATTTCGATGCTTCCGGTGGGGATTTTGTCATTGCGCATATTTTCGGGACGCTCTTTTACGAGGCCCCAAACGGTAACTACCCACTCGCTACGGAGGCGGTCGGCATTTGAGAGGAGTTCT
>Ga0194121_10004782_pt1 | contig 19380 bp, 15 predicted proteins | sample TA2MahCa50mmetaG_FD_148609 | JGI IMG/M metagenome (GOLD analysis project Ga0194121, IMG submission 148609) | Freshwater microbial communities from Lake Tanganyika, Tanzania - TA2015020 Mahale Deep Cast 50m | ecosystem: Environmental > Aquatic > Freshwater > Lake | place: Tanzania: Lake...
TTTTTCGCCAGACTTCGTTGCTTGCTCCTTACAGATCCACTTCGGGATATGCTCGTCGCTCGCGCCTCGTCTGGCCGAAAAATCCCTTGCCGCGAACGTGAGCGTATTTATGAAATGGACCACTTAGTAACGCTCCTCTTCGCGGGCCAGCAGCACCAAATTAGGCAGAACCTTGTCTCCGAAGATTCTTCGCCGCCGCGCCGCCGCGTCAGGCCAGCGAACCGGTTTCTTTCGCCAGCGCGACCCTTGGAGGCTCTCTTCCAACTCATGGACACCGGCGAGGAATTTGCGGCGTTCACGAGCCGGCAGCGACTTTACCTTTTCAAGCAACTCGTTCGCACTCATGATGGCAGTATAGCCAGGCGGGTGTTGGGAGCAAGCCAGCGTGAACGACGTGACAGAGATGGTGTTTGAGTCTTAGGCCGCCTTCGTTGCTCCGAACTGATATGCCCGGCGCCCGGCTTTGTCTTTGCGGGGGCCGCTCTTGACCTTGATTCCGTGAGGATCATGATCGCTCCATGAAACGCCCCGTCGAGTTCCAACGCGTTCAAGTGGCCTTCGTGGTGGTCGTCTCGCTGCTTTTGTTGCTCGCCGCGGCGTTGGAGGAACCTGTCACGACAGTCCGGTTTCGACTGCTTGCCGCATCGGGCCAACAGACGCCCTCGATGGTCTGCATTACCAGTGCCGAGGACAAAGCGCACAGACCGCAGTGCGGACCTTTACAGAAGGAAACAAAGAGAACAAAGAACCCTGTTGCCTTTGTGTGACCTATGCAGGCGAACGCTGGCCCATTGTTGGATTGGGTGCTGCGAAAGCATCCGGACACGCCAAAAGGCCGCGCCAAGCAATGGATTCTGGCGGGGCGCGTGAGCGTCAACGGCGTTGTCCTTCGCAAACCTCATCAAACCATCCCGGACCCCGGTGATGCGCTGGAATTGCTGGATCGAAGCGTGACCACCTTGGCGTGCGCTTCCGGTTGGAAGATTCATCCCCGCGTTTCCTTGCTTTACCTGGACACTTCCTTCGCCATCGTGAACAAGGGGCCGGGCCTCATTTCCGTGCCGGCGCCGAATTGCGGCATTTCCGCGCTGAGCATCCTGGCCGACTTCCTGGCGGGCAAACTCAAAGCCCAGGACCGAGGTGTCGCCGGAAGGTCGCTGCCAACGGCGTTTCGACGGCTGAAGCCGTTGCCGGTCCATCGCCTCGACCAATACACCAGCGGCGCCTTTTGCATGGCCACCAGCGTGGCGGCGCGGCGCCACCTCATCGAGCAGCTCAAGGCGCGCACCATGAAGCGGGAATATGTGGCCTGGGTGGAAGGCCGTTCCAGCGCGTCCAGAGGCACGTGGCGGCACTGGCTGCTATTGAGCAAGGACGAACTTCACCAGCGCGTCCTTTTGGAAGCGCCGGCAAAAGCCGCCGGGGCCGACGCCAGCGAAGCGATCACCCACTACGAAGTCATCGCGGAGTATCCGCTGGCCGGCGGCAAAGGCTTCGTCACGAAATTGCGGCTTCGTCTGGAGACCGGCCGAAAGCATCAGATTCGCGCGCAGGCGGCGCACGCCGGACTTCCGTTGATCGGCGACCGCACGTACCATCCGGCGTATCGCGGACAAGACCGCGTGAAGCCTTTGATCGATTTTCCGCGTCAGGCCTTGCACGCGGAAATCCTCGAGCTCGAACATCCGGAAAAGCCCGGCCAGTGTATGGCCTGGACCGCTGAGTTGCCCAAAGACCTTCGGCAACTTCAAAACGCGTTATCGCGAAACCGATACATCAAACCCTGAGCGTGAGGCGTCTGATTTCACCGCGGGCCGCGGTTGGCCTGATCGCGATGTTGGCCTTATCAGGCGGCTGCGATCCAAAATCTCCCGCGCCCCGGTCCTTGAACGGCCAGGCGCTGGCTGAAATCGCCTGTGCGCGGTGCCATCCGAGTCCGTCTCCGTCTTTCCTGCCTCGCGAGGAATGGCCTTACTTGCTCGCGTGGATGGGGAACTACCTGGGTTATTCCGCTCCCCCTGACATCGAGCTGCACCCGCTCCTGGTGGATCGCACTCTGGTTCCGCCCAAGCCGCTCGTCACGCGCGAGGAGTTTGACGCGATCCGCGCCTATTTCCTGGACCGGGCGTCCGGTCAGTACCAGGAACCGGAACTGAAGCCGAAACCCGCGGCGTCACCGTTGTTTGAACCCTTGCCCTTTGCGATTCCGGCTTCGGTGATCACGCTGGCCTGGATTGATCCATCGGATCAGACGCTTGTGATTGGATCGTCCCGTCCGGCGGAATTTCGGATTCTGGAGCGCGGCCAGACCACGGCGATCGAAGTGCATTCGGAGCCGATCGCTTACGAGCGCGTTGGCCCGGTGCGGCGCGTGGCGTTGATGGGCCACTTCGGACGGGACTTCCGCCTGGGTCGAATCGTGGATTTTGGGTTGCGCGAGGGAATTCAGCAGACCGTCGTGGACAACCACGCGCGCATCACGGCGCATCGCACCGCCGATCTGGATGGAGACGGCAAGGACGATTTATTCGTCTGCGGCTTCGGCGATTACCCGGTGGGACGCGTGGGGCTCTGGTGGGGGGGCGGAGAAACTCTGCAGGAGAATGTCTTGTTCGAGGAACCGGGCTCCACCTGGGGCGACGTCGCGGATTTTGACGGCGACGGCGACTTGGATGTCATGATTGCCGTCGCGAACGCCCGGCCGCGTCTGCTCGCGTTCGTCAATGAAGGCCCGCGCCGCTTCGTGCCGCGCGTGATTGTCGGGAGGCCGGTGGGTTGGGGTTACAACCGGTGTTTAATCGTTGATTGGGACAACGACGGCAAACCCGATCTGGTCGAATTGGCCGGGAACAACCTCGAACTCCGGGGCCGGCCTCTCAAGGCCCATTACGGAGTGCGGGTTCTGCGCAATGAAGGAGATTGGAAATTCGCCGAAGTTTTGTTCGAGCGGCTCGACGGTGCGATGGACGTCGCAGCGGGCGACTTTGACGGCAATGGCCGCATCGATCTCGCCGCAACTGCATTCTACCCGGACTGGCGTTCCACGATCCCGACGACTTTTCTGCTTCTCATGCAACGAACCGACGGCACGGTCGAGCGCGCCGGCCTCGAGGACCGCTATTGGAATCGCTGGATACGGGTGGGTGCCGGAGACGCAGACGGCGATGGCGACACGGACCTGATCTTGGGCGCAGCCCAGGTGCCGATGGCGATTCCCGCCGAGCATCTCGCCCGTTACGAAGAATTTCTCAAGGAGAAAGCGAGCGTGTTGCTGCTCCGGAATCGGAGCGTGCCTTGACCGGAAATTTTTTGTGGCCCCCGATGAGCCACGAATCTCGAAATTTCCCGTGCGGTAGCGGCATGAACGCGGCGTTCCTCTGCGCGCTTGAACCTTAATCCGACGGTTGGAGAGCCCAAAAAAAACGAATAAAGGAATTCCTGAAGCCGGCCCCGTCGGAAGTCAGTGCGTCATCAAGAAGAACACCAGATTGATGCCCAAAGGATAGGCGATCTTCTCGGAGTAGCGGTTGAAATAGAGATCGTTTTCCCCTTCCCGCTCCCAGCCATCGCTCACGTCGCTGTTGTGAATCGCCAGGATCATGATGCGCCCGGCGTCGTCGAGCAGCGCGCGGACGTGCATTTCCTCCCACCCCTCGCCGCGCGAAACCCGCTGCGGCGGTGATTGCGGATCGTCCGGGTCGTGGCCTTCGTTCCAGAACTGCATCGTCGGCACGCGCAGCCGGAACATCGGGCCCTGCAGATTGAAAACGCAGTGAAAGACCGGATGCTCGATCTCCAGATCCGTCCAGGACCGGTTCGGCAGAACGCGCTCGACCTGTCCGGCAAATCCGTCCCATTCCTGCGTGCCCCAAAAGTCGTTCACAAAGAGCGCGCCGCCGCAGGCCAGATACCGGCGAAGGATCGCGACTTCCTCATCGCTCAAGCGCATGTAACCCGCGTGCTCCAGGTAAAGGAGCGGATAATCGAACAGCGCCGGGTCGGTCAGCTTGAGCACGCGTGCGTCGGGATCGGTTCGGATCGAGGTCAATTGCTGAAGGCGAAACGAGAGATTCAGGTCGGCGTCGGGATAATCCACCCACCAACCGAGCCGGCGTCCGATACCCGCGCGCGGGCTGGCCGCCGCATCCGATTGGAAGATGACACGCGCAAACGTGAACACGTCCCGCTCGAAGCCGGGGGGATTGGTCCAGGCGGGCGTGTCGGTGCTATGGAAACCGGTTTCGCGAGCCGTGCGGACCGTGTCCTCATCGATCACTGCCCCGCCTTCGATGCGGATGAATCGGCCCGATTCAGAACTTCGCGGACTCGACCCGGACCGCGGCTGGAATTGCGCCAGGCAAATCCCGGCCGTCAAGACCGCGGTTGTCATCCAAAGGCTGGACATTTTTCTCGTCATCGTCACTCGATCATCCGTCCGCAGAATCCGCAATATTCTGGGGAGCGCACGCGCCCTCGCGTGCTGCTTGCGGCGCCTCGCCGCAAATCTGGCACCGGCTGCGCTAAGCGAACTGTCGGGCCAGCCAACGCCCAACCCATCGGCGAGGCGCCGATGGGAACACGCGCGTTTGCTCCAATATCCGGGCCAAGCCTGCCCGGTCAGCGCCATTTGTCCAACGAAACGATTGGCGACTCGCTCCTTGCGGCCATCTGGGTTCAAGCGTAATTTCGTGCCATGAGCTATCGGACAGTTGAAGTCGAAATTGACCACGGCCGCATTTCACCGAAGGGTGCGGAAGCCTTGCCAGAGAAAGCGTCCGGCCTGCTCACCATTCTGAATCCGCCGCCACTTTCGCAGCCGCGCCCCATCGGCTTGGCCAAAGGCCACTTTACCGTCCCCGATGACTTCAATGCCCCCTTGCCGGAAGACGTGCTGCGCACGTTTGAAGGCAAATGAGGATTCTGCTGGATACCTGCGAATTCCTCTGGCTCGTGACCGGCGACGCCAAATTGTCCATGGCAGCCGTATCCGCAGTGCGCGATCCCCAGAACCAGGTGTTTTTGAGCGCCGTCTCGTTCTGGGAAATCTCCCTCAAACACAGCCTCGGCAAACTCCCATTGCCGCAACCACCCGCGCAGTTTGTCCCGCTGCAACGCGAAAAGCATCTCATCGCGCCGCTGGCATTGGATGAAGCTGCCGTTGGCCAGTTGAGCGGATTACCGCTGCTGCATCGCGATCCCTTCGACCGAATGTTGATCTGTCAGGCGTTAGCTCATGGGCTGACGTTCGCTTCGTCCGACTCGCTCGCAAGGCAATATGCAGTGGCGTTGCTTGTTCTGAGTGCATTCTTTTTTTCCAAAAAGTGGCCCAGGGCGGAACTGGACGGATTATTCGCACTCGAAACAACTTCGAGGAAGGTGATTTTACCCGTTTGGAAGGATGTTTCGGAGGATGAGGTTCGAAAATATTCACCAGTTCTGGCAGGGCGCTATGCCGCCAAAGCTTCTGATGGAGTCGATTCGATTGTGGCCCAGATCAAGCAGGCGGTCCAGGCCGCTGACCGTGCGCGCGAAATCTCTTCACTGGATGCGGCAATGAGCCGAATTAAGAAACTCGACCAAACCTTAAAGGAAAAGGCCGATTCCGAAACCTTTTTGGCGACTCCCAAAGGTGCGGTCGCGGTAGAACAACAATTTGCCGCGTTGCGTCAGGCCCTTGAATCGACGGTACTGACACTTAATTCCAGCGCAACCGCGCTCGCACTGAAACTCCACATAACTCAACAAGGGTTTTTTATTCGTTGTTCGAATGCTCTCGACCTTCACTTTCGCACGAAGGATCTGTATATCAACTCAGCATCCGACTGTAGCCTGTTGATTGACTTATCTTGTCCACAATTCGACGACGCGGGTAACTGGGAGAGTGCAAGAAAGCTCACGGCATTCGAATTCAAGCCGGTCTTACGCAACTCCGGATTGATTTGGGCCAACACCACCGGGATGCAGCTTTTTGGGAACGACGATCTGGTCGCATACTTGCTTGATGTGGTCGTCGACGGATTCGAGAGGCTGAACAATCGCAGGTAGTCACGTAGCCCTGATTGTCGCAGTTGTGGCGAAAACCTTAAATACTTCAGGACTTCTCCCTTCGGCCACGTGCATGGCAGCTGTGCATATTCGCAAGATCATGAAGAAAGTCGTTCGCGTCGCGGAAACGTTTCCCGCGTGTCCCAATGGCCAGACTCGCAGCATTACCCGCGAAACAGCGCGCGCTGAGGCAATCGAGAGGATCAGTTGCGCCTGGAGCAACCGGTGAACGCGCAAGGCCGAGCCGAAAGAAGTTTTAATTCCCGGCGAGCAATTAAAGGATGGAGGCCTATCCCTTAATTGTGCAGCGCCAAATTGAAGGTTCGGTCCGGGGTTGACGATGCGCCCGTGCTATTTCCCTTCCGCCCATTTCCGAAACGTCGTCTCATTATAGAGCCATTCTGTGAGCCGTTGATAACCTTCCGTCAGGGGATGACTCGCATCGGCGTAGAGTTGAGACGGCAGGACCTCCGGCACGACATGAGCCACGCGATTCTTGGCCAGCCAATCCGCGATGGTATCCCGAATCCGCCGAAACGCGGGGCGATTTTCCTCCGTCATGATGTGTGCGTTGAACGGGCCCAGCACCACGAGAACGTCGTTGCCGCGCGATTGCAGGAGTCCCGCCAATCGTTGAAAGGCCGCCCATTGCAGGGATTGATTCAGTTCGACCCACTCGAAGCGCGTCGAACCCTGTCCGGTCGTGGACCACGGTTTGTGGCGCGGACTGTCCGGGCCGCGTTCGGGATCGACGGCGGGTTCCTCCGGGAGTTTGAACGTGATCTGCGCGAACGGATTCTTATACGCGTTCGGATGCCGCGGGGGATCGCTGCCGTCTTCCTCAAGCGTCCAGGCCAGGAGGTTCTTTTGCCCGAAGTAAGCGCTCTGCAAATGGGTGGCCCATTGCGAGAAGGTGAAATTCCGTTCCACAATCGCCGCGAGGCGCTGGTTCAAGTCCGCTTTGTAGCTGGGAATGCGCGGTGAAAATTGCGGCACGAGATCGGCGTGGTTGAAGCGTTCCTCCTTCGTCGTGTTCAGGTCCGCTTTGGGACTCGTCATCCAAAGGACATTACAGTGCAGAAGGACTTTCCGATTGCGCAACGGCGCGCCGTGGTACCGGATCAGCCCCTCCAGCGCGAGCGGAAACATGCCGTTCACCCCGGCGTTCACGAACTTTCCGGGCTGGCCGGACTGTTCGTTGAGGAAATGCGACAGCGTGCCGTCGGGCCGGACGTATTCGCCCCAGATGACCGAGTCGCCGATGACGCCGATGTTCGTCGGGGCGAGCAATTGCAGCCGGCGTTCGTAGAGCCAGTAATCTTTGCTCAAAGCGTATGGGATGCGAAAATCGCGGCCCGGTTCAAAGCGCTCGACTGTTTTCCACAGCGCCGGCGTCAGCGCCGTGACGATTGCGAGGATGGTGAAAGCCGCCGCCCAATGCCGCACATTGAGCCGCATTTCATTCACGAACGGCGTCTCCGGTAGCTCAGGTATTGACATTCAAAACTGGAAATAGATGAACGCCCCGCCGCCGGACGCGCCGAGGCACAAATACAAAAGCATCAACACCGCCACGCTCACCCGAGCGAACCCGGTTTGCAGCAGATGCCGAAAGCGCGATTCGTAACAGAACTGGTAGAGCCAGATCAACGCGACCAGTCCGATCATCAGCGCGGGAATTTGGGGATCTTGCCACGCCGCCGTCACGATGCGGTGGACGATCAAAAGCGCTTCCGGGAGCGATTCGGCGCGGAAGAAAATCCAGGTGACACTCACGAAGGCGAACACGCCGAGTTGTTTCAACAGCTTCGGCACCTGCGTTCGGTAGAATTCGGACCGCTCCAGTTCGCGGGTGATCATCACGCCCAGGGCATGGAGCGTTCCCCAAATCACAAACGTCCACGCCGCGCCGTGCCAGATGCCGGAAATGAAGAAAGTCAGGAACAGGTTCCGGTACATCCGAAACGTCCCGTCCCGTTTTCCGCCCAACGGAATATAGACGTAATCGCGGAACCACGTGGAAAGACTGATGTGCCAGCGCGCCCAGAAATCCCCCAACCCCGTCGCGAGATAGGGATTGTTGAAATTCAAAATGAGATTAAAGCCCATGAATTTCGCGACGCCGCGCGCCATGTCCGTGTAACCGCTGAAGTCGAAGAAGATTTGCCAGCCGAAAGCGACCGTCGCGAGGATCAGCGCCGGCGCGCCATGCGCTCCGGGATTGTCGTACACGCGCTCGACGTAGAACGAGAGGTAATTCGCGAGCGCCAGTTTCTTGAACAAGCCCACCAGAAACAACGAAGCGCCGTCGGTGAAATTCCGGAGACGAACTGCCGGGAACTGGCGAAATTGCGGGAGCAGATGTTTGGCCCGCTCGATCGGCCCGGCCATGAGTTGGGGGAAAAAGCAAACGAACGTGGCGAAACGGAGGAAGTTTCGTTCCCGCTCCACGTTGCCGAAATAGAAATCAATCGTGTAACTCAGAGACTGGAACGTGAAGAAGGAGATTCCGACCGGCAGCAAGTACTCGAACCCGAACGGCATGAGCGTCGAGGGATCGGGCAATCTCACCGCGAGAGGAAGCGAGCTGAAGACGGCGTTGAGATTCTCGACGACGAAACGCGCATACTTGAAGAAGAGCAGCAGAGCGAGATTATTGACCAGGCTGATCAAGAGCCAGATACGACGGCTGCTGAAGAGCGCGCCCAGCGCCATCAGAAACACCAGCGCTCCGAGCGCCGTCAGCGCGGGCCGCAACGTGGCCGAGCCGAACAGCGCCGTTCCCAGGCAAACCGCCGTGGCGGATGAAGCGCCCGCAAAAGCCCACTTCAACACGCGGTCGTCAAACTTCAGCCGGGTCAGGCGCGCGAGCGGGTCAACGGTTTGGCCTTCACGCGGGCACCGCTCCATGAGGGCGACGAGGCTGAAATCGAGCAAGGTGGAATAGACGACCAGGAACAGGTAGTACGGATTCCACCAGCCGTAGAAAAAATACGAAGCGATCGTCAGCCACGGGAGCCAGAGCCGCGTCTTCCGCAGCGCGAAGAAGACGGGCAGCACGATGAGCAGGAAGACCAGAAACGGCCAGGTGTGAAAAAGCATGCTATGGTTCTTGCGAAGTCATCGAGCGGACGGATGCTAGTTTCCGGTGCGACGGCGCTCAACCCCAAAGGAGATCAGCACGGGGAGGCCGTCATTCGGTTCGCTGAGCGGCGTGGCACTCGCTCGTAGAAGAAATCCACGTCACCGGTCAAACGGGCGTAACCGTGGAAGATGACCGCCTCGCCACCGACGATGACGTATCGCACCGCGTGTTGATGCAGCAGGGCGATGAACTCGCGCGTGTCGGCGGAAAAATGCGCGGTCTCTATTTTTTCCGGTGGCATGCGCGCACATCCGGAGCGGCGTCTCCATAAACCCGGCGTTTCAACTCGCGGGCTATTCGCTGCCGCTCGACTGGCGAAAGCTCGGTGTGCTGGCGGACATCCCATTCGTCTGCGGCTTTGAAGTTGCGCGCTTTGTGAACGATTCGTTCCATGGAAAGAAGGCTGCCAGAACGGCGCGGATCCGGCAATTCAGCTCAGAGGAAGAAGGGAAACGCGCCCATACAGCCAGACCTCCGCAGGAATCAAGGTTGTAAAGCGCTATCCAGACAGAATAAGAATTCCTTTGAAAGCGCTTGCGCAGATTTCGGAAACTACCGTCTGCCGTCTTTATGAAGCCAAATCCAACGGTGAGTGGTCCTCAATCGCTCCTGCTGAAGCGAGCCATCTCCTTCACATCAACCACCGCAGCCATGCTTCTCGCGGTCCTTTGCGCGTCAGCCGCGAGCAATGTGATGATCTGGGACACGGGATCGCGCTTTGCGGACAGGGTTGAGCTAGCGAATAAAACCGGGTGGAAACTCGTGCCCAGGGACCTCCTGACCCTCGAAGCCGACCCGGCCAAGGCCAGTTCAGACCCCGGATATTACGGCCGGGAATACTCCTTCAAAGGCGACGCCGTCGTGGAGAATCACCGTTTGCTCGCGGTCTTTTGGTCGGCCAAGGGGCGAGTCGTTGTTTTCTCGAAAGCGGATCCTGGCACGCCAGCGGGCGGATCGCTGTCGAACGCAGCGGCCTTCAATCGGGTTGCCGAATTGGTCCCGCTTCAAGGAAGCACTCAGCCCGCGAACATCAACCGCCTCGAGATCGTGAGGAACGGCGGCGATCAGGCGGTGATCAAAGCCGCTTTCACCACCCTGGGATCAACGGATCTGTCGGCCACGTTCGCCATGGACCGGACCGAGATCGTGGAAATTCAGCCTGCCCAGGGCCTGAAGGACTTCCGATTGGCCGGTCAGATTGAGTATGGCGTCGCGCCGAGCTTCATCGGCGACGATCTGATCGTTGGCCCGGCGGATTATCCCTCCGCTCATTCGCTTTGTGTTTCTGCGGAGAGCTTTTTCCTGGGTCTGTTGAAGGGCGGCGACAGCATGCTGGTGATGACATGGTCGAAGGGAAAGCAGCAACTGAAACTCACTTTGGGCGCGGTTCAAGACGGCAAGCGGCTCGCGGATGCGATTGAGTTTGATAGCGGCGGCCAGAGCTTTTATCTGGCCGCACTGAGTGCTCCGGGCATCTGGCATCGGGAAGAATTAAAGCCGGTTCACCTGGAGAAAGACGTAGCGAGCGCGTGGAAAAAGCCGTTCCCGGCCAAATGGAAAACGCAGCTTTTGGAAGCCGGAGTGAAAACCTCTTTCGCCTTCCGGGAATCCAAAGGCCAGATCTGGCGCGGTGTGCCCGGCTCGTACAACTATCCGGTCTGGTTCAATGGCGACACCGCGTTCTTTCACCTGAGCAAAAAAATCCCGCCGAAGGGCGAAGCCTTGGTTTATTTTTTGGAAGGACAGGACACGCCTCCCTTGATCCCCACCCCGGTGGACATCCTGAAAGCCACGCTGGGCCGGCAAACGTCGGACTCCATCCTCGACGTGGCCGGACGCAAGCTCCGCACTCACCATCGCCGGCGCGACGGCCAGGTGCATCGCGCCTGCACTTGCGGCTATACCGAAGCGATCCAGGTCGTGTTCGAGTCGGGCGAGGAGGTCCAGAAGAAGCAGTTCATTGCCGAAGCCATCGACGACATGATTTATTTTGTCCGGCAACATCTCGAACGCATCGACGAGTACCGAAAATTCTCCGCCGAAATGACCCGGTTCCTGCAAACCCAAGGGAACTCCCCTCCCGAACTGAAGCCGTTCCTGGAAAACCTGGACGCGATCGTCCAGCAAATTCCCCAAGAATACGAAGTGCAAAAGGAGAATATGAAGTCGCTGGCGCACGCCGAGGAATTGACTCGCCAAACGATGAGCCTGACGAGGAAGAAGGATCCGAACAACCTGAAGGCTTACCTGGAACTCCTCAAAGACTGGAGGGCCATGGGCGGCGCCCAGGATTATGTGGTCGCGCAATGCCACACGATCACCCGGAAATTGTTCCAGGAAGCGGCGCGCGCGTGCCTCGAACAACCCAGGGCCGTCGAGTTGGCGAAGGAAATCAGGGCTCGCTGCCGCCAGATTCTGCGAAATCCGGACGGGTATGAGATTTGGGCGGATTATTGATCGCCATGATTCGAGGCGTTATTCGTTACAACGTTAAATCGTTAAATCGGTTAAATGAGTTGAATCGGCAAGCGGGTGAAGAGGCGGCGAAGCCTGACGAACCTCAACCGAGAGTTGTATGAAAGAATTTGTCAGAACTGTTTTGTTGTTGTCCCTGGTCCTTGCGCTGGTGAACGGGTGCGGGCGTGAAACGCCGGAGGCTCGTTCGCAAACTCAAGCTGGCGGCGATAAGCCGGCGCCAGCGAATCTCGCGGCGCCAGCGGCAGATTCGGCCAAGACTGCGCCGGACTCCAAATCGGAAACGGTTCTCATCCCGGCCGGTCGCTTCACGATGGGCGACAAAAACGAGGTCGATTCACCGCCGCACGAAGTTTCGGTCAGCGCGTTCTACATGGACAAATTCCTTGTGACTCAGGAGCAATTCCAGAGAGTCATGGGCTCGAATCCATCGCGCTGGAAAGGAGACAAGAATCCCGTCGAGCAGGTGCGCTGGTCCGATGCGGTCCGATTCTGCAACAAGCGATCCGAGTTAGAGGGCCTTCAGCCTTGCTACGACACCAATACCTGGCAGTGCAACTTCGACGCCAATGGCTACCGGTTGCCCACGGAAGCGGAGTGGGAGTACGCCTGCCGGGCGGGAACCACGACGGCTTATTTCTTCGGCGACAATTCCGCGAAGCTCGGAGATTACGCCTGGATCGAAAAGAATTCCAGCGGCCGCCCCAGGCCCGTTGGCCAGAAGCAGCCGAATCCCTGGGGGCTTTACGACATCTGCGGCAACGTCTGGGAATGGTGCAACGACTTCTACAAGGTGGATTATTACGCGGAGTCGCCCAAACAGGATCCGAGAGGCCCGCAGACCGGGGAAAACAAGGTGCTTCGCGGCGGAGCCTGGCGATTCGGCGACGAGAGCGCGCGCTCCGGATATCGCTACAACGAGAATCCGGGTTACTCGGACGTATGCTTCGGCTACGACATCTACGGCTTCCGCTGCGTGCGAAAAGCGTCCGGCGACGCGGCGCGCTGATTAGAAGCCGTGCATTTCAGTCGAAGGCAGGGCTGCGCTGCCGCGCAGCCGTGATGTTCCGTTTTCGATTCCATTCTGACTCAACGAAAGGAAGGCTGCGCGGCGTATCCATTTAGCGTAGCGCAGATTTTCAATCTGCCGTATCGCAGGATTGCATCCTGCGTGGCGCTGGCAGGTTTGGGCGCGGTCGAATAAGCCGACGCGCTGCCGATTGCAAGTCGGCGATACAGCAGAGTGCAACTCTACGCTACGGGCAGGCAGCGCAGCCCTGCCCGGGCTTCATTGCACCACGCGGTAGAACCGCTGCGGCCCGCCGGGAGCGACGCTAAACGGGCTGACGGCATTCGGCACATCGGTCCATTGCCCTGGCAGCACGGGAGAAGATTGCAGTCTTCCGCCGCCGGTCCACTCCAGAACGAGATTACCGCCCTGGATGCGATACCCGGTAAACTTCGGCGCCGGGCTGCCTGCTCCGGGATTCACAATAACAGGCACGGGTCGGGAACCCACGATGTCCCCCACGTCATCCGTGAGCCGCGCGGTGATGTTGTTCGTCCCCGTTGGCGCGTTCTGCCAGGTGAAATTGTACGGGCTGGCGGCTGACTCGCCGATCTTGGCCGCGCCACTGAAGAATTCCACTTTGGTGATCACTCGCGTCGTCTGCGAAATCGTGACGGAAACAGGAATATTGGCTCCCGCGTCAAACTGCGCGTTCGCCTCCGGAGAAGCAATGGCCAGCGCCGGCAACGCCGGCGATCCGGCTCGCGTTTCAGGCGGACCAAACGGGCCGTAGTCGTTCGGGTTGAACGCCGGGTCCGTTGTGATGACAAATTTGTCGAAGTGCGCATTGTTCTCGCGGCGGCCGAGTCCGACGATGTGCGGGCCGGCGGTATTGACGATGAAGGTGTACTGGCCGCCGCCGTCCTGCGGGGCGCTGCGCCAGACGAAATCCTGTTGGTTCCCAAACCCGGACAGGCTGGCTTGGTTGGCGGTCGCCCGATTTGCCGGGCGCGCGCCGTCGATCCAGAACCACGACGAGTCGGAGCTGCCGTCATTGCCACTGGCGCGATACCAAAGGATGTTGGTGCCGGTTTTGGTGAAATTGAGATCATATTCGAGTTGCGTCGCGGTCTCGCTCCCGCCCGTGGGAACCACCACCGAAATCCCGCCAGAAGGATTGCCTCGCGAGTTGTTTTCGACCCAAAGGTTGTCGAGATTTCGGTCGTAAGCTTCCGCTTCGAACACCAGCAACCCGTCCGCGCCTTGTGGTTGCAGCGCGCCCAGGCTGTAAAACTTCGCGGTGCCATTCACGATCGCGTTCGGCGTAGCCGCCTGATCGGTCACGCGCGACACGGTGACGGTGTACTTTGTGCCGACCGTTTGGGCGCCGGTCGCGAGCATGACGCTTCGCTGCCCAGGCAAGACCGTGGCCGAAGTGACCGATAACGCGCCGGGGGAGCCGGTGATTTGATAATTGGCCGCGTTCCCGGCGCTCGTGGCATTCAACGGTTCGGAAAAGCGCAAGGTCACGCGATTCTGCAAAGCCAGTCCGGTGGCCGCCAACAATTCCGGGGGCGTCGTTTCTGGCGTCACCGTCACCGTCGCCTCATCGGAATATTTCGTGACTCCGCTGCTGCTGACTTTCAAACGAAGCACCGCGCCGTTCCAATCCATGGTCAACCGGGAAATCGTGTTCGTTTGCAGCGTCGCGCCGGGGATGTCCACGAACGCGTTGCCTTGTTTGCGCTGCCATTGGGTGCTGGAGAGCACGCCCTGCGGCAACGCCACCTGGGCCACGATGGAAAGCGTGGAATGTTCCACCCCGGTCACACTCACCGGCTGCTGGGTGATCTCGAAACTCAGCCCGGGCGGAAGCGGCTCGCCCTGGCGCAGCGTGAGGGGCGGACCCAACGTGCCGAACACCGCCGTGGGATTGAAAGACGGGTTCTTCGTGATCACAAACTTATCGACATAAGATCCATCTTCGCGCCGCGCGACGGCGATGGTATGGACGCCAGGGGTGTCGATGACGAAGGTCATCTGGCCGCCCCCTTCGAACGGGCTTGAAATCCATCCCCAATTGCCCGCCAGGCTGGTTCCGGTGCCGCTCATGGCGGCCATGTTGCCAGCCTCACGGCCAACGGGACGCGCGCCGTCCACATGAATCCACGCCGAGTCGTCGTTGCCGTCGTTGCCGCTGAAACGCCACCAGAGGATGTTCGTCCCGGTCTGGGAAAAGAAAATGTCGTATTCGAGTTTGGTGTTGTTTTCCCCGCCCCCCGCGCCGTTGTAATTGACCATGGAAACTCCGCCTGACGCCACGCCGCGTTCGGTATCCGCGAACCACAAACCATCCGGGTTGCGGTCGTAATCTTCCGCTTCCCAAACGACAAAGCCGTCCTCGCCCTGGATCAACGGTCCGCGCGCGAAGAATTTCGCGGTCGTATTCGTGGCCACTGCGTTCGGCGCCGCGGCGGCAAGGTCCGTGACGTTGCTCACTGTGACCGTGTATTCGGTGCCCGGCGTCTGCGGCCCGGTCTGAAGCGTAACCTGGGTCCGGTCCGCGGACAACGCCGCCGCAGTCACCGCCAGCGCGGTGCCGTTCGGAGCGGCAATTTTGTAGTTCCCGATAGTCGTGGCGGCGGTGGTAGTGACTCTTTCCGAGAACGTCAGGATAACTTCAGGCCGGTTGGGACCGCCTTTGGCCGCGGCAATCGTGGGACGCGTTTTGTCGTCGGTAACCGTGGCCGTGACTTCGGCGCTGTTCACAGAAACACCCGGAGCGGCGATGAGCGCGCGGAACTTTGCGCCGTGGTCTGCCTTGTCCAGGAAACGGACGTAATTCGTGCCGGTCGCGCCCGGAATGTTGACCCCGTTGCGCTGCCATTGGATGCAGAGCGGGACGGCGGGAGCGTTCGTGGCCACACAAGTGAAAGTCACGCTGGAATTCTCTTCGCCAGACACGTCTTTGGGTTGCTGAGTGATCGTGATCTTGGAAGCCTGGGCATCGCTCGCCATCGTGGAGAGAAACGCCGCTGGAATGGGTTTGAGCAACAACGCCGGCGTCGTGTCCCCCACCTTGCGCCACGCGACCTGCGCGAAGTCCGTGCTGTTGCCGCCGCCGCTGTTTCCTTTGTAAAGCACCATGATGAAATAACGTCTTCCCGCGACGAGCGCGACGGGAGGCGAGGTCGCCGAGTCTCCGGCGTCCAGCTCCATGAACGGGTCGCCGCGATCCGGTTCCTCGGCGATCTGAGCCGCATTGGCTTCCTTGTCATCCGTGCTGAGCCAAAGCTGCGACTGCGAGTCGCTGCGCAGGAAAAAGTGATATTCGCCGGATTCCAGGGGCGTGAGAAAACCTTCGATGCGGCCGCCGAAGTCCTGGAGCGTGTCGTTCGGAATGGCGTCGCGCGTGTTGAACGCTCTGAGAAATCGAACTTCTCCGGGCTTCGCCGGATAAGTGGGGTCGCCGGTGAAATCCGCCACGGCGGCGCCGGGTAAATTGGTGTAGATCGACACCTTGAGGAAACAAGGGGTGAGGACGTCTGCCGCCGTTGCTTTGAACGCTATGGCGCTCAGACAAAGAACAGCGGTCCAGCAGGAGGAGGAGAGATAGTTTCTTTTCATCGCGGTACCCTTTCGGATTTTCATTCAGATTTTCTGCCTCGACAGAAGCGATCACAACTTGGATGGCAGGAGATTCTGCGAACCCATGGAAGGCTTCCGTTGGCCGGGCTGCACCGGCGCGTTGGGAACGCGCAGAGCTATAGACGACCGAGGAAGGGCAGCGCAAGAAGAAATGGCCGTCAGGAGTGTCCCCCAGTTAAGGTAGGTGAGGTGAGGCGAGACTCCTGCCGAGCTACTGTAATGCCATCGAAGAAAAAATCCGCAGGAGCGTCGCTCCACCGTCGTTAGCTGAGGGATTACCGTCAGGACTTCACCCCACTAAAAAAGTTGGCCGGAGTTGTGCCATTAATTGAAGCGAGTAAGCGGCGGTCGAGCGCCAACTGCGAAGGCCAAAGATGTATCGGCCATTTCGTAATCTGAAGTTTGAGGTCAGCGCAACCGACGCGCCGCTCGCGTCCGATTGTTCCTTCCAGACGTGCTGGCCTCCCACGAACCCGGTAGGGCGAGTCCGTCCCGGCGAGCCGCTCGACGCGCGTGGCACACTTCCGATTCGGCTCGCTTGGGACAGGCTCGCCCTACCGTCCGGTTCATGGGAAGCTCCCTTGGCCCGATCACCATGCACTCGGCCATTGAACCCGTCGATGGTAGAGCGGCGTTGCTGCGCCGCCGCATCGACTGAAAACCGGCTGTGCGGCAACGCAACTCTGCCGTGGTGTTCATGGCAAGTATTGCGGTCCGTTGCCCTCGCATTGGCCTTGGGATTTGAACGGAGCGTTCTGGCCCAAGAGCCTGTCATTGCCGAACCTTCCCCGGCCGCCATCGCGAAAGCCTCCGCGTCCTTCAGACCCGCCGTGAGCCGCAACGCTCCCGAAATCGTCGATCACCGCCTGGCGTACCACGCGACTAACTATTTCACGCTCCTCAATCTCATCGGCCCGTTTCAGGAAACCCTCCGGCAGCGCACGGTTTCATCCGAAGTTCTGGGCGAACCAATGGCGAACGTGATGAAACGCGCAGGCCGGGAAGCCGCGCGCGAAATCGCCCTGCGCAGCATGAGGGCCGAGGACCTCCTCGCGATGGGAAAACCCCGGCTGATTAAAATTTGGGCCGGCCACTATTCGGCGCTGATGTACCTGCCCTGCATCGATTCTGTCGTTCTGGATTTTTTGGATGAAAAGTCTAGGGAACCATCGACCGAGCGCGCGCGGGTTGGCGAAGCGCCGGAGCGCGGCGCCGAAGTCCTCGGCAGCCTCGGCATTTCGCCCGCGCTGCAATAACCTCGCGGCCTCCGCAAACTCAGCCGTGCCGCGCCGCGTGGCGGGCCTTGGGGGCATTGAACCTCACCTTCCCTCCAGCGGCCTGTTCCCTCCTTGTCTGTTCGGCGTATCGCAGAATTGTATTCTGCGGGGCGTCTCCCAGTCCGAGCACGCTGGGACTTGCCGGCGCCCTGCCGATTGGAAATCGGCGATACAGCAGATTGAAAATCTGCGCACGGTTCTCCGGTCGATCTGTCGTCAATCCCACGGTCTGCACAGTATATTGCTTCAGGACTGACAAAAAATGCGCCGCACGGCGAGGACAACCAGGACCGGCGACGGTCAGACCGAGACTCCCCCACGAGTCCGACCTTCATGTACCACGTGCTGCACCAGGCCGCCGAGCAAGGCCTGCACTGGGAAAATCTCCGCCGCATCGTTCTTGGCGGCGAGAAAGTCCCCGACGGCATGCGCTTGAAACTTCGCCGCTTGGCCGCTGAACTCGGATCACCCAATGCCGACGTGCTCGTGGTCTATGGATTCACCGAATGGAACACCTTTTCCGAGACTCGCGCCGCAAGCTTGATCGCCAGAATTATCGGCTGGCTCAGCAGATCCTGGAGAACAAGTTCGCTTCGCTGGAGTGCCGGCATGGGCAAACTGACTTAGTGGTCCGTTTCGTAAATACGTTCACGTTCGTTGCGCCCAATTTGGCCTGGGGCAAGGCGCGACGAGCGAGCATCCCCCGCCAGTGGGGCTGTGACCGAGGAGCAACGCAGCCCCAGGCAAAATTCGGCGCAACCCGAAGGGCGGCAGTTCTTTTTCGCCAGACTTCGTTGCTTGCTCCTTACAGATCCACTTCGGGATATGCTCGTCGCTCGCGCCTCGTCTGGCCGAAAAATCCCTTGCCGCGAACGTGAGCGTATTTATGAAATGGACCACTTAGGGTCCGCGCACCGGTGTGAATCACACATCGCAAACCTTCGCGGCGTGGCGCAAAGCCAGCACGCGGTCCGGCCAGGTCGGGATGAATTCCTGCGCGACGTAGCCTTCGTAACCAGTTTCCAGAATCGCCCGCAGGATCGGCGGGTAATTGATTTCCTGCGTCTCATCCAACTCGCCCCGGCCCGGCACGCCCGCGGTGTGATAATGCGCGATGAAGTCTTTGTACAACCGCAAACGCCGGATCACGTCGCCGTTCATGATCTGCACGTGGTAAATGTCGAAGAGCAATTTCATGTTCGGCGAGCCGACGCGCTTGATCAGTTCGACGCAGAAGTCCACGTTGTCGCCGAAGTAACCCGGATGGCCTTTCATCGGATGCGTGTTGTCGCGGCTGTTGAGGTGTTCCAGGCACAGATTGATCTTCTTTTGCTCGGCGTAACCGATCACCCGTTTCCAGGACTCGACGCAGTGGCGCGCGCCGTCCTCGTCGCTGATGCCGGGCTCGCGCATGCCCGTGAAGGTGATGACGTTTTTGCACCGGACCTGGACGGCCAGGTCGATGCCGTCCCGCAGCTTCTGCTCGACAAACGCGTGGTTCGCCGGGTTGAAAGGCCCTCGGGCGAAGCCGTGGCTGCTCACCAGCGACACGGCCAATCCCAGTTCGCGAATCATCGGGTAATGCTTCGCATCGATGCCTTCCATCGCGACCAATCCGATCTCCTTGCAATGGCGCGCCAGCTCCGGCGTGGGCATCGGATTGTACGTCCAGCCCATGATGGACTGCTTGATGCGGCCATGGCGAACGCGGAAATCCGGTTCGACCGGTGACGCGGCGCATGCCGGTTTGGCGCCGGCCAGCGCGGCAGCACCCGCGGCCA
>Ga0194121_10004790_pt1 | contig 19338 bp, 17 predicted proteins | sample TA2MahCa50mmetaG_FD_148609 | JGI IMG/M metagenome (GOLD analysis project Ga0194121, IMG submission 148609) | Freshwater microbial communities from Lake Tanganyika, Tanzania - TA2015020 Mahale Deep Cast 50m | ecosystem: Environmental > Aquatic > Freshwater > Lake | place: Tanzania: Lake...
ACTACTTTGGTCCCAAATTCCTTTGCTATTCTGAATACATTTTCAGTGCCTTTGACGTTTACATCTGTATATTCATCTTGTTTTGTAAATGATTCTTGCACATCTGTAAGTGCTGCTTCATGGAATACCCCATCTGTATTTTTTATTATGTTTTTCATAGAATCAAAATCCCTGATATCGACTTTTTGAAATTGTATTTTATCAGAAACTTCTTTGAGATTTTTTAGATTACCTCGATAAAGATTGTCTATTACAATGACATCATGATCTTCATTGATCAGCTTCTTTACCAAATAGCTTCCAACAAAACCAGCACCACCCGTAACTGCAAATTTCACATGACGTGATAAATTTGTCATATCTTTAAATCTTGAGCAAAATTAGACAAAACTAAATAAAGAATGATCATCGAAAATCAAACTAGTTGATGTGTTGATGATCAATTCAATAATGGAGATGAGTTCACAAGAGCTTATTCAAGCAATTCAGAGCAATAAACTCAAGGTTTGTGTTATTGGTGTGGGGAGAATTGGATTGCCAACTGCATTATCATTTGCAAACTCTGGCCTAACAACAATCGGTGTTGATATCAACAAACACCTAGTGGATACAATAAACTCTGGAGTTTTTCCACTAAAAGACGAACCAGGATATGATTCAATATTTGAAAATGTATTTCGGGAAAAAAAATTCCAAACAACAACTGAAATAAAAGAAGGCGTTCCTGCATCTGATGTTATACTGCTATCACTTCCAACACCGATGAATAATCAAAACGTTCCATATTACGATGCATTAAAATCAGTTGGGAAACAGCTTCATGATCACCTAACTAAAGGCTCCTTGGTAATTGTAGAGAGCACAATAGAGCCAGGTTTTGTTGAAAACGAGTTAATCAAAATAATTGAAGGTGATGACAAAAAACTAAAGGCAGGAAAAGACTTTGGTATAGGAGTCTGTCCAGAGACTGCTAACCCAGGACAAATTCTAGTTGATTTTGAAAAACTACCAAGACTCGTTGGTGCAATTGATGATAGAACTGCAAACATGATTACAAAGATTTACAGACATGTCTTTACAGTTGATCTAATCCCGATGCCTGACTGTAAAACTGCCAATGCAGTAAAGCTAACCACAAATGTGTTCCGAGATCTAAATATTGCATTTGTAAATGAGCTTGCAATACTATTTGAAAAAATAGGAATTGATACAATGAAAGTATTGGAAGCGGCAAAAACAAAATACAATTTCCAAGTGCATTATCCTGGTGCAGGCGTTGGTGGCCCATGCCTTCCTGTAAACTCGTATCAGATGCTGAATTTGGCAAAAAGTGTGGATTCTGGTCTACTCAGATTGGTACGTGTAGGACGTGAAGTCAATGAGCACATGCCTCAACACGTACTGGATTTGTTGCTAGATGGATTTGCAGAAGCATCTAAACAAATTCAAGATTCTCAGATATTGATCTTGGGAATATCTTACAAACCGGATGTCAAAGATGTACAACTTACTCCTGCAGAACCAATAATTGAAAAGCTAAAACAACTAAAAGCCAAAGTAAAGATCTACGATCCGTATTACAAATCAACTGAAATATTTGGGATCAAGACAGAGAACAACATGGTAGATGCATTAAACAATACTGACGCCCTGTTGTTAGTAACCGCACATAAAGAATTCCATGATCTGGAACCCACTTTTCTTGTATCAAAAATGAAAACGCCTATAGTAGTTGATTCTAGGGGAGTAATCGATAATCATGCAGCAAAAAAAGCTGGCCTGATTTTCAGAGGCTTGGGTCGTGGCAAAATCGAATCAAGTTGATTCATCAACAATTAGGAATATTCTAACTCTTAGATACGATCCAACACAAAATACATCACTACCTGTTCTAAAGTGGACTGACTTTAATCCAACAGAAAATCTTTCAGTTGAATATATTGAAAAAACCATGCAAGAATACGTTCAAGAAAAAATAGAACAGCAAAAAATAAAAAAAATTGCCATTGCACTCAGTGGCGGAATCGATTCTACCCTGGTATTGTGTTTGCTTCAAAAAAAATTTCCTCACATAGATGTAGAAACAATATCGATAAAATTTGCAGAATCATTTGATGAATCAAAAAAGGCATCAGAAATATCGGAATTCTTTGATGTCAAACACAGTACAATATTGCTTGATAACTATTTGAAAGAGTTACCTCAGGCAATACATGCAGTAGGCTTGCCATTTTGGGATCTGCATTGGTATTATGTGGTAAAAAATGCTAAAACCATAACAAAACATCTGGCGTCTGGGGATGGCGGTGATGAGCTTTTTGGTGGATACACGTTTAGGTACTCTAAATTTCTGTCACTGACAACAAAATTCTCTACGCCTCTGGATAAGGTAAAGGCGTATCTTGCATGTCATGAACGTGACAGTGTCGCGGATCAAGAAAGTGTTTTTGGGCCAAAAGCCAAATTCTCATGGAATGCAATCTATAGATTTTTACTTCCTCACTTTGATAACAAACTTGATTCTCTAGACCAAATTTTTCTGGCGGATTATAATGGAAAACTGCTTTACAATTTTTCTATTGTTAATACAAAAATACACCAACATTTTGACATAAACAATATTGCTCCTATCTTATCAAAAAGATTAATCGACTATTCCATAAAATTACCATCCAATCAAAAATATGACAGCAAAAATAATTTGGGCAAAACCCCCCTCAGACAATTGCTCAAAAAGTTTGGTACGGATCATCTAATTTCTGCCGAAAAATATGGATTTTCTGTAAATACCATCAATCTTTGGAAGTCATTTGGTAAAAATACCTGCAAGTATTATCTGTCAGATTCAAGAACAGTCAAAGAAGGACTGTTAAACAGTAAATGGATAAACAAATATCTTGGACAAAATGATCTTGATGTAAGATATGTCAACAAATTACTTGGATTATTAGCAGTGGAAATCTGGTATCGACTGTTTATTACTAAAGAAATGAAACCTACTGAAACTCTATAGCTCTTTTCATTTGATGTATTGCCTGGAGTCATCAACAAAGTTCTTGGCAATTACGTCCCAACTGAATGTCTTTTCAACAAATTCTCTTCCAGTCTTGCCCATTTTCTTTGCCTTGGACTCATCTGATATGAGTATACTCAACTTTTCGATCCATCCCTGAGAGTCTCCACTTTCTACCAAAAAACCAGTCTCTTCATCTTTCATCAATTCTGGAATTCCTCCAACTTTTGTGGCAACCACTGGTTTGCCCATCAATTGCGCTTCCTGCAAAGTGAGTGGCGACATGTCTATTCCACTAACTAAGGCATAGACATCTATTTCGGATAGATACTCTCTAACCCTGTCTGGATACTGCATATGCCCTAACCACTTGAAATTCTTATACTTGCTTAGTGATGGAAGAATTTTTTCTCTATATGGACCATCACCAACCCAATAAAATGTAACATCTGGCATGGCTTCGAGAACTTTTTGTAACGTGAACATTTCCCTAGCTTTTCCCCAGATCATTGCACCTTGCAGTAAACCTACGCAAGGGTGTTTCAGTTTTGGTCCTTCTGTTGGATACCAGTTTGACGGGGTTATCCCTTGGTATAGAATTTTGGCTGGCTTATGTGGATAATGATCATTTACAATGTCTTTGAGATAAGAGCAAATCGGCAACATCAAAGCAGAGCCATCAAAACATTTTTTGGCCACTTGATTCTTGAGTTTTAGAACTGTTCTTTTGACTGGTGACTTGTAAAGGGTTTCTCTTGCCCATTTCATCTCAGACCAGTAGTCTCCCCTGAGGTGAACAAAAAGTGGTATCTTGGCATCAAGGGTTGCAGATCCAAAATGAGCCTGTCTATCGATGAAAACTGCATCTGGCTTGAAATCCTCAATTAATTCATTGAATTTCTTTTTGTTAGGAATCCAGTTTTTTATTTTTCTTGTTGGAAATGTATCATAGACTTCGATATCATGAACGAGCTTTGTTTCAACACTGAATTGTTCCAGTTTTTCGGCAAATTCTCTCAAATGAAAAAACTTCGAGCTTGCTCCCGCTATTAGTAACTTCAACAATTATCACTTGAAAGATAAACTATTTGAATTATTAAATGATATATTCCTGCACTCAAAAATAACATCGATGAAGGAAAATCTACCTTTTCGTCTTTGGTTTTACTTTAGACAAGGATGGGCGACATACTTCACGTTCATATTTTCCGCAATAAACACTCTTACTGTTACATACTATCTGGCAGTTGACAAGTATCCATTCCTAAAGGAACTCTTTCCGTCATTTGTGTATTATGTAGTAAGTATGGCAGCGATAGCAATACCGCTTTTAGTCATAGCTGGTTATATTCACTACAAGAAAAGCTCTGCATTCAAAGCGGAAGCAGACATCAATATAGAGGCCAATCCGCATCTAAGACGCATACTAGTAAACACTGAATTACTACTTCCTTTATATCTACAACTCACTGAATTGTTGATTAAATTATCCAAAAACGAAAAGCTAACTGATAAACAAATCGATGATCTTTCTAAACTACAAAAGGGACTGTCTGAGCACATAGACAAAAGAATGATTGATAAAAACTAGTCTTTTGTTAGTTGACTTTGAGAATTAGTCTGATTTCTGTTCCTTGGCTGTCACAAAGTATCTTTGGATAAAACTTGTATGGATTTAAGCTTGGAAATTTTCTCATAACTCGATTGATTGCACCCTCTATTTGTGTGGGTGATCTGAAATAGTCACAACATAAAACTTTGTATCCTGTTTTTTCTGCCAAATTCAAAAGACCTTTTTTAGAAAAGTGATACGTTGACGGATTGTCATAGACTGAATCATGTAAGGTTTTTTTATTTTCACAGTTTGGAACTTCTATAAACAAGATCCCATCTTTTTCTAATAATGGTTTTATCTTTCTTAACACTTTTTTTGGCTCTATAATGTGTTCAAATACATGAGAAATCCAAATTACATCAAATATTCCTTGTATCTCAAACTTTTCGGCATAGCCTTCAAAGCATTTACCGCTCTTTAGTTTCTGATTGATCATCTCTACATTTCTATTGTCAGGCTCTATCCCAGTGACATCAAAATCATTACTTTCAAACCAGAATAACGATTGACCGGCACCTGCACCAATCTCTAGTAATTTTTTTGCTTTGGGAAAAAATCTCTGAGCATACTTGTACTGAGACAGCCAACGCCTCTTCTTGCCCTGTGAATCAGCATCTGTATAATCAGAATTTATTGAGTTTTCAGACGTCCTTTCGTCCCAATACGCTTTTTTGTACAATTCTTCAGTTTTTTCTTTTGTGATTGTTTGGGAATCACCAGTTTGATATGTTTTACAACTATTACAGACATAAACGGGAAAACCCAAGTAAGAACTTTTACTGTACAGACCTAGCTCATCATCACAACAAACACAATTCATGTCTTTTGTCGTGCTATCTCGTAATCTATTAAACTAATCCATTAAATCTATCACGATTTTAAAATAATAGGTTTACTTGCAGAACTTGTTGAAGAAAAATTTACTAGTATTGATTTTAGTTTTTTTTGTAATTGGTGTGATTATTGGTAAAGCAATTGATGATTATGTATCACTGAATTCAATTTCAAACTATAATCAAAGTATAATTTATGATGTACAAAACAACGTTCAGGAATTAATTCATATAAAAAATCCATCCGATATCATATCAAAAAGAAACGCTTTGGTAAGCTATATTTGGAAAGATAAAGTATTTCCTACATTTGTACCAACACAAATTGAAAAAAATATATCTGATTCAGACTTTATTAAACTAGAAAATCTAAAACAAATCGACAAAATGACAATCAAAATGGATTATAATGTGAATTCCACAGCTTATCTATTTCTGCCTGCAAAAAGTAATAACCAGCTTGTAATCTATCATCATGGACATGATGGGGGATTTATTAACGGAAAAAAAACCATTCAATTTTTTCTAAAAAACAATTACCCTGTATTAGCATTCTCTATGCCACTAACTGGAATGAATAGTCAACCTATTGTGGAACTAGGTAATGAAGGAAAAATCAAATTCATATCACATAATCTATTCTCGCATTTTGACTCTGATCGATTTTCATCAATTAAATTCTTTGTCGAACCAGTAGCAGTATCACTCAACTATGTACAACAAAATTATGAATTTGATGAATATTACATGGTTGGTCTTTCTGGAGGAGGGTGGACTACGACTTTATATTCTGCAATTGATCCGCGTATCACTAAGAGTTACTCAATAGCTGGTTCATTACCTCTGTACCTAAGATATTCTCAAGCAGATATTGGTGACTATGAGCAAATCCTTCCTGATCTTTATAGGATTACAAACTATCTTGAACTATACATAATGGACTCATACGGAAATAATCGTGCACACGTCCAAATATTCAATAAATATGATCCGTGTTGTTTTGCAGATCCTGCAATTGACACATACCAAAACATAATAAAATTAACACTGAAAAATCTTGGCCAAGGTGACTTTTCAATATACATAGATGATACTCATAAAGAACACAAAATTTCAGATCACGCTCTACAAATAATATTAGAAAGAATGAAAGAATAATAATATCAAGATTTTGATTCATACCGTGAAGAGGACAAAAGACATTGTTATTGGGCTTGGGGAAATAGGAAGTCCAATACTTCAGTTAATGTCTAAAAAAAATCTTGTTCTAGGTTACGATCTAAATGAAAAACTAATGGATGTTACCAAATTTGAAAAATACTCCTCACTCGAAACATCATTTATGCACGTATGTATGCCATTTACAAAAAATTTTGTTAATACTGTTCTTGGATATTATAAAAAATTCAAACCAGAATGTATAGTAATACATAGCACTATAAGGCCAAACACAACTGAACAACTGCAAAAAAAACTTCCAATACCTGTCGTGTATAGTGCAACTAGAGGTGTGCACAGAAGGATGTTGCATGATCTTAAAAGATATGTCAAGTTCTATGCTATTGACAAAAATACTCCACGGGAAAAATGGGCCTCTGCAACTTTTGAAAAACTAATGAAATCGTCCGGAATTCTCACAAAAAAAATATCAAAACCAATTACTTTGGAACTGGCAAAAATCATCTGTGATACGTCGTATTATGGATGGTTAATCATGTACGCACAAATCAGCAATATCATTGCGATGAAAAATAAGGCTGACTATGATGAAATGTGGTCTTTTGCTGATGAAATCCACAAATTTCTTGGAAACAGGCCGAAGATGTATCCGGGATTTATTGGAGGTCACTGTGTTGTACCAAATTTAGAATTGCTAAATAATGATGTCTTGAACCTGATTGCCGAATTCAATTTAAAATATGCAAAAATGTTGAAAATTAAAACATCTTGACATCAAAAATCGTAAACAAATTCCTAATAGGATTAATAATTTCCATTGGTTTTTATGCTATTTTCTTGCTGGTATCTGATTTTAACACGATATACTACAAACTAACTACTTTTGATCTACGCTATGTTCCAATAATACTTGGAGTAGTCAGCACCAGCTGGATGGCTTTATTCCTACGTTGGTCGATTTTATTAAAGAAACATAATGTCTTGATACCGCTAAAAGCAAACTTTCTAGTATATATCTCGAGTTTTTCGCTTTCCGCAACGCCAGGACAGTTGGGCGAATTGATCAAATCACAATTGCTAAAAAATAAATTTGATGTACCTATTACTAAAACTGCTCCATTAGTTATAATTGAAAGACTGTACGATCTGACTGGAGCTATAATAGTTTCAATTCTTGGATTTTGGTTACTGAACATCAACACCTATGTTCCAATTATTGCATCAGTCACTCTGGCTTCGATTTTGTTTTTATTAAAATCCAAAAAAATATTTAACAAAATATTATTCATGTTCAGAAAAATGAAATTTACTTCAAAGCTGGTGGAGCCAATATCGGAATCTTTTGATACGATTCAACTTTCGTTGAATAAAAGAACGTTTGTTGCGTGTACGTCACTTTCGGTTTGTTATTGGTTGGTGATAGGACTAAGTGCATATCTTGTCTTAAAGGCTGTGGGAATTGATAACTTGGAACCAACCAAAGTAATATCGATATATTCGTCATCGATTTTGCTTGGCGCTGCATCGCTCATCCCTGGCGGTGTGGGTGTGGCAGAAGGCAGTATTGCAGGACTGTTGAATCTTAGTGGAATTAATCTCTCAGTAGCATTTGCTCTTGGAATACTGATCAGACTATTCACATTATGGTATGGTGTGATTGTTGGATTTGTGGCGCTAAAAGTAAATGGCGGGTTATCGGGCTAGTCGGATTTTTTATAGTACCATCTCTTAAATGGCGCATTAAAAGTAACTCTGTTCTTCTTTGCCCAATCAAAAGTAATCTTTAATCCAGCCTCAATTGATATTTTTGGTTTCCATTTTAGTAACTTTTGTGCCTTGGTATTGTTGCAAATGAGTCTGTTTACGTCATATGGCCTCAATCTACTTTCATCAATCTTTATTTTCGTTTTTTTGCCTGAAACTTTAGCTATTTTCTGTGCAAGTTCTAAAATTTTAATCTCTGTACCGGAACCTACATTAATTATTTCTCCGATTGCTTTCTTTTCCATGGCTGCCTTCAGGAATGCATTGACAGTGTCTCCTACAAATGTAAAGTCTCTAGTGGCATTGACATTACCTAAAGATAGCTCTGTTGCACCATTTAGTATTTGATTCATAATTTCTGGAATTATGTATGGCTGTGTATATCTAGGACCGTATGTGTTGAACGGTCTTATGACTACTACTGGAATTCCGTTCTCTTTGTGTAATGTGAAAGTAGCTCTATCTGCAGCAAGTTTACTTACTGCATAAGTCGAATATGGTGCAGTAGGATGATTCTCATCCATCGGAGTGAATTGAGCGGAGCCATAAACCTCGCTTGTTGAAATCTGAACAAAGACTTCGGTCGATTTTGATCTAATTGCTTCCCATAGTACATTGAGGTTTCCTATTGTATTGGTCTTGAAAAAATCTACTGGATAATGATAAGAGTCTGGGATGAACGGTAATGCTGCAAGATTGAAAATGATCTCCTGATCTTTAACTGCCTTTCTGACATCTTTTTCATTCATCATGTCTCCATTGACAACCTGAACGCGTTTATGTGATGGAATGTATTCTCGTTTTCCTGATGCGAAATTGTCTAGAATGGTGACTTTAGCACCCTCAGCCAAAAGCTGGCTTACTACCTCTGAGCCAATAAAGCCAGCTCCACCAGTAACTAAAACATGCCTATCTACAAACTTCAATGATCTATCCATTCTGAGTGTTTGCTTGATACCATTTTAGGGTTTTTGCAAGACCTTCGCTCATGGATGTTCTGGCCTTGAATCCAATTTTATTCTCAGATTTGTTATTCAAAAGTACACGTCTTAGCTGGCCTGAAGGCTTTGTTTTGTCAAATATCACGTCTGGCTTGTAATTACAAAGCGAGATTATTTTTCTTGCAAGCTCTTCTATGCTTATGTATTCTCCACTTGCTAGATTTATCGGATCTCCTATACAATATTTTTCCATTGCTGCAAGCATTCCTTCTGCAGCGTCTCCTGCATAGATGTATTCGCGTACTGGTTTGCCATCACCCCAAATCACAAATGGGTTCATTTTTTGCAACGCCTTAATTATCAGTGCCCCTAATGCGTGTGCCGTCTGTGGATCCAAACTATCTCTTGGGCCGTATGAGTTAGATGGTCTAACAATTGCAACATTCATTCCATATTCTTTGTGGTATGCTATTGATTGCATCTCACCCATTCTCTTTGACCAGGAATATGATGCATGTACTGTAGGTGGATTGCCTGTCCATGCATCCTCCTCACTCAAATCTTTTTCCATATTAGGATAAACACATGTACAACTTGCATACAGAAAACGATCAACGTTTTCCTTTCTGGCTGATTCTAAAACATTTCCGTCCATGATGAGATTTGGTGTGAGTGTGCTTGCAGGATGTATGCTTGTTCTGCCAAGACCACCCGTAAATGCAGCCAAATGGAAAACAAAATCCATCCCCCTTACTGCATTATCACAAAACTCACTATCTCCTAAATCTCCTTCTAGAAAATCAACTCCTTTATTCTTAATCTCCTCTGGAATTTTTCTTTGATGCACAATGCTTCTGACAATTGCACCCTTTTCCAGTAACTGTTCAATCAAATGAGAACCAATCATTCCGGTGCCTCCAGTAACTAGAACCCTTTTATCTGCGTACAAGATCAATTTCCTACTGAATCATTTATTATTTCTGTGATCATTTCTTGTTGCTCTATTGTAATTTTTAGAAATATTGGCAGTCCAAGGGTTCTTTCGGCCATTTCTTCTGTAATTGGGAACATTCCTTCCCTAGTACCGAACATCTTTCTATATACTGGCTGGAGGTGTACGGGTGGAAAGTTTATCCTGGTTTCTATTCCGTTTTCGTCTAGTGCTAGTCTTATCTTCTCTCTTTGCTGGTTATCCTTTGCCAAAATTGGATAAAGCATGAATGTGTGTCTATTGTATGGTTTTACTATTGGCGTTATTATGTCACCTATATTTTCTAGCAGAGATGTGTAATGTTCTGCCAATTTGTTCTTTGTTTCAATTATGGATTCTATTCGCTTTAGCTGTGACAAGCCTAGTGCAGCACTAGGATCCTGCATTTTTGCATTCCAACCAATGTATGTGTGATAGTATCTTTTTTCAGCTCCGTTTTTCCTCAAAATCCTACATGTTTCAGCAAGCTCAACGTCGTCTGTTGCAATCATTCCACCCTCACCAGTGTTCATATTTTTGTCTGGACCAAAAGAAAAACCTGTTACTGTGCTTATGCTCCCAACCTTTCTGTTTTTATGAGTTGCACCTAAAGCTGGAGCTCCATCCTCGATCACTACTAGGTTATGTCTTTCTGCGATCTCATTAATCGCAATACTCTCTGCACTTTGTCCAGCATAATCAACAGGCATGATTGCCTTTGTTTTTGATGTTATGGATTTTTCGATCTTGTTTGGATCTAGGTTGAATGTATCGGACTCTATATCAACAAATACCGGTTTTGCTTTGTTTAATACAATAGCATTTGATGTGGCAGCAAAAGTGTAGGGAGTAGTAATTACTTCGTCACCCTCTTTTATGTTTAGGGCTGTCAATGGTAACAGCATTGCAGATGTGCCGGAATTTACTGCTACTGCTTCCTTCGTTCCAACATATCTTGCAAATTCTTTTTCAAAATTTTCTACGTATGGGCCGGGTCCTAAAAAAGCTCCCTTTACAGCTTTGTACATTGCTTGTGCATCTTCCTCAGTGATGTGTGGTTGTCCTACTCTAATCTTGTATTCTGGCAAAACAATATTTTGATCATTTTTATGTATATAACCGTAACATGTAATCCGTTCAATTCTAACCGGTCAAAATGATTCCAATCTATTTATAGAAAAGATCTATTGAATATGTTGTGACCACAGCTATTCTGATTTTAACACTTAATGAAATTGATGGAATGATAAAAGTAGTCCCAAAAATAGACAAGAATTTGGCCGATGAAATATTGTTAGTGGATGGCGGTTCCACCGATGGTACAATAGAAGAAGCACAAAGACAAGGGCTGAGAATCTTGAAACAAAAAATCCGAGGACACGGTGCGGCAATTCTAGAGGGAGTTAATGAAACTACTTCTGATAATATTGTGATTTTTGGTCCTGATGGTAATCATGAACCAAGTGAAATACCAATTTTAATTGGAAAAATCAAAGAAGGCTATGATCAAGTATTGATTTCAAGATTTGGCAAAGGATCTGTGAATCTTGATGCAGATTTTATTGAGAGATTTGGTAACAAAATGTTTGCATTCTTGGTGAATGTATTTTTTGGTGGACAGTGGACAGATACTCTTAATGAAAGCAGAATAATAACAAGAAAGGCGTTTTTAGAGTTAAATTTTGATGCATTTCAGATGGCTTCTACACAACAAATGAGCATACGGGGTCTAAAAAAAAGGCAGAAAATTCTTGAACTAGTTGGAAACGAGGGTGAAAGAATTGGAGGAAAAAAGAAAATGAGGCCGCTTCATGTAGGATATGATCTTAGTAGGCAAATTCTTAGAGAATTCGTATTCTGGAAAAACTAACTATATTTAAAAAATGATTATAAACTGAATTGTGGTTTTTAAAACATGAAGACGGACGATTACGAGTTTTATGCAGAATCATTTGATATTTTAGATAAACAATATTCTGAATGGTTAGAAGAGAAAACATTATTGCTTAACTCCTTACTTGAAGGCAAAAGGATCATAGAAGTTGGATGTGGTTCTGGACTATTGCTTAAGTACATTCCAAAAAGCTTTGACATTACTGGTGCTGATTTTTCACAGGGAAATCTTGACAAAGCAAAAGAAGAGAACTCACACGTAAGTTTCTTCAAGGCCGATCTGAATGATAAAAAAGGTTGGCTTGTCCATGCTGAAGAATTCGATACTGTTTTGTGCTCTGAAGTAGTAGAGCATATAGAAAATCACAGAACTGCAATAGAGATACTCTATTCTCTAGTAAAACCTGGTGGCGCCTTAGTGCTAACAGTACCTGCATTTAATCTGCTCTTTTCTGAATTTGACAGAAAAGAAGGACATTTCCGTCGTTATTCAAAAAAGCAAATATCTTCTTTAACTGAACAAGCTGGATTTCGTATAGAAGAATCTCGATATTGGAATGTGATGGGATTCTTAGGATGGTTTATCTTCATAAAAATATTAAATTTAAATTTAAAAAAATCCTCAAATTCTATCTTTTCTAAAATAATGGGTAAATTTCTAAAGATCGAACGCAAGATAAAATTTCCTTTCGGGCAAACCGTCATAATCAAAGCTAGAAAACCATCTTAATCTTATGAATACGACTTTATAGCTATATTCTAAATCTAACACGTGTATATTCTAAAAGACAAAATAGGCTACTCTAAAAAGAAAATACTTTTTGGCTTAATCATAATTTCATTAATATCTCTATGTCTGAAATTATATACAACAGAATTTTCTTCATTGCCGCCAGAAGATGTTTTTGGTTACACACTGCGTGCATTTTCCCATAATAATGGAGACTTTACTGAACCTGCACGTAAAACTCTTGGCTGGTCATTAGTAATATCACCATTCTTCAAACTAGTTGACTCTGATTACTTTTTAGATTACGTAAATGTTGTACGCATTCTGAGTCTGAGCATATCTACGATCTTGATATTTCCAATGTATCTGTTGGCAAGGAGGTTCACCAATGAAAAATATTCGTTGGTTGCGGCATTTTTGCTTGCAATTGAACCACATCTCAATCATAATGCTGGACTTGGCCTATCAGAACCTTTATTCATCTTGGTGATGATATTGTCCATCTATTTCATATTGACTAAAGATACAAGATTGTTTTGCCTGTCATTTTTGCTAGCAGGTGTAATGTGGTGGATACGATTTAATGGCATAGTTATGTTACCGATATTGTTACTGATACTGATTCTTAATTCAAAACGTTCGCTTAAGATAATTCCCGTTCTCTTACTGTGCACATCATTATTCCTCATTGTAACCTCGCCAATGCTACTGCAAAGATATGCGCAATATGGAGATCCATTCTATTTTTCACAAAGTGACACACTCTACACTGGTGAGTTTGTAACTGTGGTTGCAGAAAATACCAAGGGAACATCATATTCTGCTTCGAATTATATTGCTGATTATGGTATGGTACAATTTATCTGGAAATTTGTTTTAGGCGGTCTCTATAATCTGGGTGATCAGGTAATCAAATTACTATACCCATACATGATAGTGCTTTTACCAATGGGGATGTTTTTTTCATTCAGAGCATTCGATCAAAATTCGAATTATATCAAAGCAAACTGGATTGTAATTATAATCACATTGGGGTCTTTTGTTACTTATTTTGCTGTTATTCAAGAACGAAGACTGATCTTTCATCTCATTCCATTCTTCATAATCTTTGCAATTATACCCATACAAAGACTCGTTGAATATGGGTTGAGTACATTTTCATTTTCGCAAAAACAAAAAAATTATTCTTTAGTAATAGTATTAAGCATCGCACTTCTTCTTGCAATTACATTTACTCTTAGGTATGATCTAACAGACACAACAAAAGAGCAAGAAAAAATTGAACTGGGACAATATCTTCTGAGTCAGCATGAAGGTAAAATTCTAGATACTGGCAATGCGCTAGAAGGTTTGGTCTATGCGAAGATTGAATCCCAGTCGAATAATTTCAAAAACTATATGATCAAAAATGATTTGGATGCAAAAAATGAAAAGATTCAAACAATTTCCTTATATGCAAAGTCAATGACTGACTTCATAACTGTCGCAGAACAACATGATCTAAAATATGTGATAATAAACAGAGACGAAGTTACAACAGTTTGGTATCCATTTTTTGAAAATGTTTATGATTCCGAGTCATCATATCCATATCTCGTCAAGATTACAGATTCAACTCAATTAGGATTTAAAAAATTGAATGTGAAAGTATTTCAAATTGATTACAACAAATTTCATGAACTGAATAACTAGATCATTGTATCTAGCATTTGTCAAGTTTCATCTTCTTTAATATAATAGTCGTTATTGTCATTGTACTTGGTTTCTAATGAGCTCTTGGCATAAGTGGTTCTACATCCAAATTGTCTTTTGTTTCCTTGGAACGTTCTTCCTGTAAATCTTCTGGGTCACATTTGTAATCATGAGATCTTCTGCCATACCAAATGACTTTGTAATTCCAAGTGGTTGGATCCTCTTCTCTTACTCGATTTCTGTAATAGTATGTCTTGGAGGTCTGTTTTAATGGAATGTTGTTAACAAAAAAGTTCTTCCAGTCATATTCAAAATATTCTATCTTTGTCTCATTTTTGTTATCTCTGGTGGTTAATAGAAATGCTTGGAATTTTGCAAGATCGTTTAGCATTGATCTTGGACTAGTATAGTTGAATTTTGTTTCAACAAAATCTAACAATGATTCTATTGCTGACTGTAATTTGTTTTTATCATAGGAAAGCCGCAACCAGCTTGCCTCTTCAATAGGCCAGTTAATCTCGCCAAGATTGACATCTTGATGATCCCATCCCTTCCCGGAATATCCAGCATCTCTGTATTCTATAATTTTCTTAAATTCTTCTGAAAATATGGATTCTTCAGAACGGCAAAATTCAAGCAATGTCTCATAGAATTTCATAAACTCTAAACCATAATTTTGATTATAGTATTCGGCTACGTGTTTGAGAATTCCTAGACTATGCAGTGTAAGAAATGACCATGAATAAAGATAGATCTCATTTAGATCTTCCTTTGAACATGTGCTAGTGCTGACCACAATTTCTTCATATTCTGGTATTCCGCGTCTGTGAATTGACGAATGCACCAACATAATTGGTGAGCGAACTGTCTGTATACTGTGCTTTTGACGATATTCAGGAACATTCATCGGTGCATTTGGAAGTACACTGCAATTGTAAATGAACACGATTCCTATCTTTGTATTTGCTATGTCTTCGAGTCCGTCTTTGAAACTTTTCAGAGTTTCTCCAGGAAGTCCCATTATTATTTCGGTGTATGTTGGTATGCCAGCTAATTTGAAAGAAGTTGTAAGATCTGAGAACTTGTCAAATTTGATATTTGCGCGCTTGATAATATCTAGCGTAGTGGGATCTAGTGATTGGACTGCAAGTGTTACTGCGCCTAGAATCCCACCTGCCTGAAGCTCTTTTGCTATGGGCATGATTTTTTCTGAAGAGTTTTTTGCCCATGCAGGCCTTATTCTTTCAGGGAAGTGAGTCTTTAATGCAACTTCCTTTAGCTTAGTGGCTAGTCTCATGTCTCTTTCTTGATAAATCCCAAAATTAGCATCACAACAATCGATATAGGGAATTTTATTATCTGCAAACCACTCTATTTCCTTAAACATTCTTCCTTCTTCCCACTTGCGCATTTTTGTAAAAGTGGCACTACCCCAGTCGCAGAAAGTGCATTGATAAGGACAGCCTCTGTTTGTCTCCCAAGATGCTATCCACCTTACTCCCTCTACCTTATCTACTAATTCCCACACTGTATTGGTTAGATATGGTGATGGGATGCTGTCTAGGTCATTGATTCTCTCTTGAGGTGGTGTTCTGAAATCCTTGGTCTCTATCCCCTTTACGTTGTAGTAGTTTTTGTCTTTCAAATATGTCCTTAAGATATTCTCTAAAGTATGTTCCCCTTCACCGTGTACGATTATGTCAATAAATGGATACTTTACAAAAAACCCGTCAGATAGTTCTGGGATTTGTGGGCCGCCACAAATAATCATGCATTTTGGATTTATTTTCTTAACTTGTCTTGCTAGATATGTAGTAATTTCCCAATTCCATACGTAACAAGAACATAATAGAATGTCTGCATCCTTACATTCTTCAATGTATTTCTCAATGCTGTCTCTAAAAACAAACGACTTTTCAAATTTGAACTGTGATGCTAAATCTTCCTTTGATTTGATATATGCAACTAATGTTGCAATGCTGTAAGGAAAATGAATCTGATCCCCGTATTGATAATTAAATTGCGAGCTGTTTACTTTAATCATTGTCTCTTCACTCTGCTAGATCCCTAAAATCGTTTATAACCATTTTCAATGTTTTTCCCTAGGCTTGGTTGTAAATCATCTCCAGCTTGTTTACTATGAAAATAATTCGCACACAACCTACTCACGTTATTAATTCATAGTTGATTCTGAAGATCTTGACATGATACTTGAATCCATACTCACTTGAATCGTATTCTTTTATTAGAAATGGATATTTTTCCTCATGTTCAAAGACGTCTTTTAGGAACTCTGGTCTGGATTCTTGGTCATCTACGAGTAAGAACTCTAGTTTTTGCTTTTTTGCATAATCTAAAAAGTTCTTCAGAGAGTCAAATCTCTCTGCAAATAACACTTTGATTTTGCTGTGTATTGTTTCGCGTTTCCCTGCAAAGTCTTCATAATCCAAGAAACCTACAGTACGTAGATAAACTGATTCTGGATGATAGTCATTAATTATGGATGTTCTCTTTGCAACTTCTTCTGCAATTTTTACTGCTTCTAATTCATGTTTGTTGTCGATTTTCCAATTCAAGAACAACATAGATGATAAAACTATTCCGCACATTAATACGAGAACAATGAGATTTTTTCGTTTTGATCTATCAAGAACAGTTTTTATTGTAAATAGTGATATCAAACTGAACAATGGAAAAGTAATGAACAAATACTTGATTTCTTCTATGTTTCTGGAGTATGCATATAATGCTGGAATAAGAAATACTATGCCGACAAAAATTATTGAATAATTCATGAAATTTCGTTTTCTAAACATTGTATAGATGCCAAACGGAATAAACAGAATAAAATTCGGTACTGTTGACCAGCTAAATAATTTTCCAAAATTAATAATTCCGTTAATTATTGAGAATTTCTTTGTAGCCTGGTCATTATTGATAGTTTCTGATGAGGCCAGTACTGCTCCTTCAAGAACATGGCTTGTCAGGCCGTCTTTTCCTGTGGTTTCTATCCTCAGGTATGTGATTGGCGTTATTACAAGGATAAAGACTCCCAACATTAGAAGATATTTTATGATAGATTGTTTACTCTTGCCAAATCTGACAAAATACATTACGGTAATTGGAATGAGTAACAACAGTCCCTCGTATCTGGTTAGACAGAAAAGTGCAAGTATTGCAAAAGAGAGACAAATGTATCTGGTCTTATTGCTGTAAAATAAAACCAGCGTACTTGTACCTAAAAATATGAAAAGAGGCTCTGTCAAACCCAGCGTCGAATTCTGGACTATTCTTGGCTCAAATACAAATAAAATAACTCCAATCAATGCATAATTTTTGTCAAAAAATTTCCTGCACAAAAAATAGAGAGGAATTATGGTACCAACTGAAATTATAATCGATAGTACGCGCTGTAAATACATCAAATCAAGAAAAATGTTTGATTGTAACATGTAAAAAAATGGAGAAATAACTATGGGCCACAGATTATTGGGAAATGTGTATCCGTGCGGTAGATGTCCCAAATTATTCATATCTGATATATACCAAAAATACATCAATCCGTCTAATGAAAGTGGTACGTCATATGGTAGATAGATTAGTCTGATAATAATTCCACAAATTCCAATTATAACTAAGTAGAGAGTCTGCATGTATTGAATTGTTTCAATTTTTTCAGTTATTTTTTTAAACATTGCAATTTTCCATTAACATTTGGTTTGACTATGTGAATTTGTATCTCATTTGGTATTGTTTTCTCTTACTACATTAATCAACGAATAGAGAAGTATTGCAGCTATTAACAATATTACTCCAAGAACTGTAGAACCAACCCCAATTAGCGCAAGGTTTGTTGATGTTATTCTTCCATAATCTGCATAATTTTGAATTGTCAATAAGACAAATGAAATCCCAACGGCCAAAAATACTAATGCTGGCATTCCATAAAATTTCAGTGGATGTTCAATCGATGTGTACTTGATGGTGCTCATTATTACGGAGACTCCATGAGAAACTGGGTGATGTGTTGATGTTTTCCCTTCATAGGAAACCACAATTGGAACCTCAGCAATTCTGAATTCCTTCTTGCTAGCTTTGATGAGTATTTCAGTTGAAACTCCCATTCCGTAATCAGATGGAACTATGCTGTCGAGGACTTTTCTATTATATGCTCTAAAGCCACTTTGAGAATCGGTCAACGAATCATTCATCGAAGCGTTTGTTAATTTTGTGATTATTTTGATCCCAAGTTTTCTGTATTCTGGTATCTGTTCATTCTTTTCAAGAAATCTAGATCCTATCACAATGTCTGCCTTATCTTCAAGAATTGGCACCATTATTGGCTGAATGTCATCTGTTCTGTGTTGACCATCTGCGTCAAAGGTAACTAGGATATCAGCGTGTATCTCTTTGGCCTTGAGAAAAATACTTCGTATTCCAGATCCGTAGCCCATATTTTTTGGGTGTTCTATCACAATGGCGCCGAGGCTTCGTGCAATCTGTCCGGTCATATCTGAAGAGCCATCGTTACAAACTATGATTTTGTCAGTTATCTTTTTGAGTTTTAAAATTATGGATGCGATTTTTTCCTCTTCGTTATATGCCGGTATGCCTATTACAATGTCCAAATTCTATCATTTTGTCGCTTGCTCAACATATAACTTCAACGTATAAAATATCTGATTTTTGATGTTGAAAAATTACCAGC
>Ga0194121_10004793_pt1 | contig 19326 bp, 22 predicted proteins | sample TA2MahCa50mmetaG_FD_148609 | JGI IMG/M metagenome (GOLD analysis project Ga0194121, IMG submission 148609) | Freshwater microbial communities from Lake Tanganyika, Tanzania - TA2015020 Mahale Deep Cast 50m | ecosystem: Environmental > Aquatic > Freshwater > Lake | place: Tanzania: Lake...
CACCCCGCCAGCATGACGCATGCCTCCATTCCGCGAGAAGAAAGGATCAAAAACGGCCTGCGCGATTCACTGATCCGTCTCAGCGTTGGCATTGAAGACGCCCAAGACCTCATAGAAGATCTGGCCCAAGCGATCGGCTAGGATGGACAAGAAAAAACTGCATCGATTCCTGGACCAAAAAGTCCGGCAATACAACAATACCTCCTTCATTGCCCGGGATCCCATCGCGATTCCACATCGGTTCAGTAAACGATCCGACATCGAAATCGCCGGATTTTTTGCTGCCACCTTCTCCTGGGGGAATCGAACAACGATCTTGAACAAATCGATCGAGCTGTTTCAATTGTTCGACCACACCCCGCATGCCTTTATCACCCAACATCGGCAAACCGACCTAAAAAAATTATTGACGTTTCGACACCGCACGTTTCAATCGATCGATCTCCTTTACTTCATTCAATTTCTCCGGCAACATTATGCACAACACGCCTCCCTTGAATCGGCTTTTTGTCGATCGAACGGCAACTTGGAAGATCGGCTGAATGCCTTTCATCATTATTTCTTCTCCCTACCCGATTCACCCGAAAGAACGCGTAAACACGTTTCCTCTCCGCAACGCCGCTCTACGTGCAAGCGATTGAATATGTTCTTGCGGTGGATGGTGCGTAAGGATGGGAATGGGGTAGACTTTGGCCTTTGGAAAAAGATCCAACCGGCGGAACTGATCTGCCCCATCGACGTTCACGTATCCCGCGTAGCCCGTAAATTGGGATTGGTTGAACGAAAACAGACCGACTGGCAAACGGCCGTGGAACTCACCGAATCGCTCAAACGCTTGGATCCGACCGATCCGGTGAAATACGATTTCGCCTTGTTCAGCCTGGGCGTAAATGAAAAATTCTGACATGAACGATACGATCCGAAACGAATTGATTTCCGCTGTTGGGTTCGATCTGCCCGAGACGAATTGGAAGATTCGGCTCATCGACGAGATCCGATACCTGCTTGAACATGATTTTCATAAATTGATCTCTATTTTGTACCGAATGGACGTCTCCGAAGGAAAATTAAGGGGGTTATTGCAAGAACTACCCGATGCGGATGCAGCCGAGTTGATCGCGGGAATGATGCTGGAACGTGTTGCACAGCGACAACAAACGAAAACTGCATTCAAACAGCCGAGACCGGAAGACGATCACGAGGAAAAATGGTGATCAAGGGCTCTTCTCGAACATCAACTCCTTAGCCTTGTTTGGATCCTCTTTCTCCCGGAGGTCGAACATAGTACCGAAGACGTGATCCCACAACGTAGAACTTACGCCGAATCCCTGATGCTCATTTTTGTAGTGATGCAAGTGGTGATTGCGCCAAAGCGGCTTCATCCATTTGAACGGCGGATTCCAGGCATGAATCGCATAATGCATGGTTCCATACATCAAATAGCCAAACACAAAACCAGGGAAAAACATGAACACCTGTGTACCCAGTGGCAGGTACATCAGTCCAAACAACACGGAAGAGATGAGGATGCTTGGCAGGGGCGGCATGAAGAGCCGCTGCCGGTCGCGCGGATAGTGGTGGTGATTGCCATGCAACGTGTAAACGAATTTGGTGGCACGGTCTGTTTTGGGGATCCAATGAAAAAGAAATCGATGGGCGATATACTCAAAAAAACTCCAAAACAGCATCCCCCCGAAGAAAGTAGTTACGATGTGAAGGGTGGAATACCCATGCTCCGCTCCGGCTAGATACATAAGATATCCCATGATGGGGATATACATTCCCCAAATGACCAGCGGGTGCGATTTGGTCAGCATTTCCAAAAAATCGTTCTGGAACAAACGCGCCTGCCCTTTATTATGGATTTTTTCGAAATGCATGGCGCAAAGATACCAAAAACACGATTTTTGCAAACGGAGACAGCATGATTCCGGTTATCTTTAAAAGGAAATATGAAACTGATCACTTTCCAAAATGAATCGCAGGAGCAGTTGGGCGTGCTGATCGATGGGCAGGTCTATGCCATGGACCAGCTTCACCCCGAACTGCCCAACAGCATGAACCTTTTTTTGAATTATTGGGACGATTACCTGCCGGCTGCCCAGGCCGCTGAAAAAGCCATTCGGAACGGCAACCGGTTTACCGGAAGTGGAAAGCCCATCGAATCGACTGTATTGATGGCCCCCGTGCCCTTCCCTTCTAGTTGTCGGGACGGCTATGCGTTTCGTCAACACGTAGCCGCCGCCCGCCGCAACCGAAAAGTGGATATGATTCCCGAGTTCGATCAATATCCCATTTTCTATTTTACAAACCACCACAGCATAACGGGACCGGGTCCTATCACCTGCATGCCCGACCATTTTGAAAAACTGGACTTCGAGTTGGAAGCTGCCATCGTGATTTGTCGACACGGCCGCAACATTCGGGCGGAGGAGGCAGATGCATACATCGGGGGGCTGATGATCATGAACGATTGGAGTGCCCGTCGGCTCCAAATGGAAGAAATGTTGCTGAACCTAGGGCCCGCTAAAGGAAAAGACTTTAGCACAACCCTCGGACCCTGGCTTGTGACGCTCGATGAATTGGAACCGTATGAAGTCCCCGCCAAAGAAGGACATGTCGGCAAATCTTGGAACCTATCCATGAAATGCTGGGTAAACGGCAAACAGGTAAGCGAGGGAAATCTGGGAGATATGGATTGGACCTTTGCGGAGATCATCGAGCGGGCCTCTTACGGAGTTGATCTTTATCCCGGCGATGTGATCGGAAGCGGTACCGTTGGCACGGGTTGTTTTTTGGAATTAAACGGTACTGGAAAACTCAACGATCCCAACTACCCCGAACAATGGATTCAGCCCAACGATGTGGTCGAAATGGAAATCGACCAATTAGGTCGACTGCATAACACCGTGGTAGCCGAAGAAACGGATTGGAGTATTCTGAGCAGAAAAAAAACCGGAACCACATGATCCTGGATCTCGCTTCTCTTTCGGCTGCCGAAAAACAAAACTGGCTACAACACGTCGTAGCACCCCGCCCCATCGCGCTGGCGTCCACCATCGATGCGGACGGAAACGTGAACCTGAGCCCCTTCAGCTTCTTCAACTTGTTCTCTTCCAATCCGCCGATCGTAATCTTCTCACCGGCACGAAGAGTGCGTGACAACAGCATCAAACACACCTTACAAAACGTACAAGCCATACCGGAAGTGGTGATTCACTTGGTGACCAAAGAGATCGTTCAGCAACAATCGCTGGCCAGCTGCGAATATGAAAAAGGGGTGAATGAATTTCTCAAGGCTGGCTTTACCGAAGAGAAAGCCACCCGTGTTCGTCCCCCTATGATCAAAGAAGCCCAGGTGAAGCTGGAATGCAAGGTAAATGAGATCAAGCCGCTCGGCACTGAAGGCGGTGCAGGCAATCTTGTGATCTGTGAAGTTCTCTGTATTCACATCGATGAAAAACTGCTGGATGAAAAAGGAAAGCCCGATCAACGAAAGATCCTGCCCGTGGCCCGGATGGGCGGACACTGGTACACCGAAGTGAATGCACAAAGTCTTTTTGAAGTTGAAAAACCAAATATTCAGTTGGGGATGGGATTTGACGCACTCCCTGCCTCCATTCGTTCCAGCCCAGTACTAACCGGAAATCAACTCGCGCAGTTAGCCAACTGTACGCAAATACCCGAGATCGATCCGGCCTTTGAGGACGCCCACGTGCGACAGATCATTCAATACTACTCGATCAACCCCGAAGAAATGGAGCGGGAATTGCATCAACATGCAGCTGCTTTACTGAACCAAAATCAAGTGGAACAAGCCTGGCAAGTGTTGCTGGCCGGGAGCTGATTCGTTTACACCAGTCGCATTTGACCGAATATCCCCATGGAAATCATAGGGTTATGAAAAATTTGAGAATCCCGGGGAAAAGGATCCGATCCGCTGCAACCCCCAAGAAATCAGGAGTTTCGGTAAAGCAAAACACACAAAAAACTATATCTTAGCGAAAATTCCGACCCGGTATGGATGGGACGGCGCCCGAACCGAAAAGCGTTATGAGTAGGTGAACCAAAATGACTGTTATGAAAAGAATGTTCACACTGGCAGCCCTGTTGTTCAGTCTGCCTGTTTTCGTTGATGCCCAATCTACCCAAGTCGGTGTTTCTACGGGCGTAACTTCCTCCGACATGTACGGAGAAGTGGGCGGAAATAAAGTGGCTGGCGACAAACGGCTGGGATATGCGTTTGGTATGTTCATCAACGTCCCCATCAAGAAAACCGCGATCAGCTTTCTGCCCAGTATCAATTACGTCCAAAAAGGGAATACACAGGTGAAGGACAACAACCGCGATCAGTGGACTGCCCTTCGCTATGCTGAGTTGCATGCAAACTTCGTGTACAACACAAACGGATCGAAAGGAAATAACTTCTTCATTGGAGGCGGCCCGTTCTTTGGCGCCAACCTGCCTTCTGCCTTTGTTTCCAAAACCATTGTTCGTGATCCGACTAAATCAGATTACTGGCTCCGCACCGAAACCAACGTGAACATTGGTAACAAGGCCAACTCCCATTACCAATTCGGCGATTACGGAATGAACGTTTTGATGGGCTATCGCCTGAAATGTGGTTGGGGCCTCTCCTTCAACTACAGTGCCGGTCTGCGCAACACAAAACCATTGGCTACTGGAGATGATTACATCAACAACCATGTGATGGGTCTGAATTTGAGCTACCTGGTCAAAAACAAATAATTCGATCCTCCCGATCGATGCGAAAGCCTCCTTCGGGAGGCTTTTCTGTTACCAACCCCCGAACACTACCTTTGCGACTGCCATAAAACCATGAACCACCCTCCATTATCCGAACAAGAACAACTTCGACGCGAGAAACTCGCCGAACTGATCATCCTGGGCATCGATCCCTACCCCGCACCCTTGTATCCCGTCAATCGCTACTCTGCCGAGATCAAGAACCAATTCACGGAAGAGACAAAAGAATCTTTCCATGAGGTTTGCCTGGCCGGACGCATCATGAGCGTTCGAGACATGGGAAAGGCAAATTTCGCCGTGATCCAAGATGCACAGGGACGAATTCAACTCTACATCAAACGCGATGATATTTGTCCGAGTGAGGACAAAAGCCTCTACGACATCGTCTGGAAAAAACTCATCGACATCGGCGACATCATTGGCGTGAAAGGTTACGTGTTCACCACCAAGACCGGGGAAACCTCCGTGCATGTTCGGGAACTAACCTTGCTCTGCAAATCGCTCCGCCCCCTGCCAATCGTAAAAGAAGCAGAAGGGCAAACATTCGATGCCGTAACCGATCCGGAATTCAAATACCGCCAACGCTATGCCGATCTGATCATCAACCCCGCTGTGAAGGAAACCTTTAATAAGCGAACCAAAATGATCAACGCCATTCGGGATTTTCTCAATGAGCGAGGCGCCCTGGAAGTTGACACTCCTGTACTACAATCCATTCCCGGCGGCGCAGCGGCACGTCCATTCACCACGCATCACAACGCACTCGACATTCCCCTTTACCTGCGTATTGCCAACGAACTCTATCTGAAACGACTGATCGTGGGCGGATTTGATTGGGTCTATGAATTCAGCCGCAACTTCCGAAACGAGGGAATGGACCGCACCCACAACCCCGAATTCACCATTCTCGAATTCTATACCGCATACAAAGATTATCTCTGGATGATGGAAACCACCGAGCAGCTGCTGGAAAAAACAGCGCTGGCCGTATGCGGGACCACTGAAATACCCCTGGGAGATAAAACTATTTCCTTCAAAGCACCCTTTGCCCGGGTCAGCATTTTTGAAGCGATCGAAAAACATACCGGCATCGATGTGAGCCGCATGGGAGAAGAACAACTTCGATCGGTCTGCAAACAATTACTCATTCCCATCGAAGACTCCATGGGAAAGGGTAAACTCATTGATGAGATCTTCGGTGCGAAATGCGAGAAAAACTACGTTCAGCCCACGTTTATCATCGACTACCCGGTAGAGATGAGTCCCCTGACCAAAAAACATCGAGAGAAAGACGGACTGGTCGAACGCTTCGAACTCATGGTAAACGGCAAAGAACTCGCCAATGCCTACTCGGAATTGAACGACCCGATCGATCAACGCGAACGCTTCGAAGAACAAGTCAAACTCATGGAACGTGGCGACGACGAAGCCATGTTCATCGACTACGATTTTCTACGCGCCCTCGAATACGGAATGCCCCCCACCTCCGGCATCGGCATCGGCATCGACCGACTCTGCATGCTGCTCACCAACAACGCCTCCATTCAGGATGTACTGCTGTTTCCGCAGTTAAGACCCGAGAACAGAGAGTAGTTTAAGGAGCAGGGGTTAGGGTTTAGCACATAACATTATCGAGCACACCATCACCATTAAGGTCCTAAACTCTAAACGCTGTTCTCTAGACCAACTGCCTACTAGTCCAGGAACAAATCCGTATACAACTGCGCGCCGGGAATCACGGAATAATGTCCCCAATCCGTAACACCCTCCTCGGTAAGTACTTGTTCGTCCACAAATAAATTTCCCGTACAAGCGGTGGAAGGACGACGTAAAATATAATAAGCCGCATCGGCCAGGATCTCCGGGGTGCGACTCATATTTACCAGCATTTGTCCGCCTAATAAATTCCGTACCGCCGCGGTGTCAATCGTGGTTCTGGGCCAAAGGGAATTGGCGGCGATTCGGTCCTTGGCAAATTCTTTCGCCCATCCAATCGTCATCATACTCATGTTATACTTACTCATCGTATAGGCCACGTGCTTCTCAAACCACTTGGGATCGAGATTGATTGGGGGCGATAAAGTCAGAATATGAGGATTGGAAGATTTTCTCAACTGAGAAATACATGCCTTGGTCATATAAAACGTACCTCGCACATTCACATCATACATCAAATCGAACCTTTTGGCCTCTGTCTGCTCCGTTGGTGTCAACGAGATCGCGGAGGCATTATTGATCAACCCGTCGATCGTACCAAAACGAGACACCGTTTGCTCGACCACATTGGCTACTTGATCCTCAAAACGAATATCACAAGCCACCGCCAGCGCCTTGCCACCAGCCTGCTCGATCTCCTCTGCTGCAGAAAAGATCGTGCCACCCAACTTGGGATTCTCTTCCGTGCCCTTGGCAGCTACTACAATATTGGCTCCTTCTTTGGCTAGTCGTAGCGCAATGGCTTTCCCGATGCCACGCGAAGCCCCGGATATGATGAATGTTTTTCCTGAAATGGACATAACGGCGGATTTAATAGTCCGGTAAAACAGGCTTGTTATTTAGGATCTTCTCGATCTTTTCCAATACCTCTGGCGTCAGCAACGACAGCGCCTCGATCGCTTTGAGATTTTCGGTCAGCTGCTCGGCCTTGGTAGCGCCCAAAATTGCAGTGGTTACGTTCGGATTTCGGATGCACCAAGCTATGCTCAGGATGGCAGTGGTGGTACCCAATTCCTGTGCCAGATCCGACAACTGCTTAACTTTCTCAACCGCATTGTCTTTCAGACAGCGATCGCGCAGCCATTCGAACCCGGGCATGGCCAACCGACTGTCTCCGGGAATGCCTTTGTTATATTTTCCACTCAACAATCCGGAAGCCAACGGACTCCAAATCGTTGTTCCCAACCCAACCGTTTTGAACACCATCAAATATTCATTCTCAATCTTGTTGCGCTCAAAGAGATTGTATTGGGGTTGCTCCATTGTCGGACCGATCAAGTGATGCTGCTGGGCCACCCGATGCGCCTCCAGAATCTCTACACCACTCCACTCGCTGGTTCCCCAATAAAGGATCTTACCCTGCTGGATCAACTGATGCATGGTCCAAACCACTTCTTCGATCGGTACATTTTTATCCGGACGATGACAGAAATACAGATCCAGATAATCGACCTGTAAGCGATCCAGCGCCTCGTGACAAGCTTCCACGATGTGTTTTCGGCTGAGACCGGATTGGTTGGGTTTGTTTTCTTTGCCGTGCCATCCCCAGAATACTTTGGAGGAGACCGTGTACGAGGTACGGTCCCAATTCTTTTTCTTCAGCACACGCCCCATCATCTTTTCACTTTCTCCCAACGCATATACTTCTGCGTTGTCAAAAAAATTGATGCCGTTGTCGTACGCGATCCCCATCAAGGCATCGGCAACGGAATCGTCGATCTGCTTGTGAAAACTAACCCAACTGCCAAAGGACAGAACACTTAATTGAAGGCCGGTGCGGCCCATGTAGCGATATTCCATAGAAAAAATGAATTGTAAAGATACCGGAAATGCGTACTGCTCAGAAAGGCATTCCCCCCTCATTTACCCGCATCCGACCAACCGTTTCCCGAAAGGTGACCCGAGATAAGTCCTGCGTAGCCTCCAATCCCTTGGCGGCATAGATTCGTTTGTCCGCCGCCTTGAAGGTTACAGGCGTTTCAGTCGTAAAGAGTTGTGTGTTCTGATCCCACCACAACTGCTGGGTAAGCAGGGTGTCTCCTTTGGTGGTTATAACCACCACGCTGTCACGCAAGAACACTCGATTCAGGTTTTCGTAATAGATACCGTACTTGCTGTCTAATCTAGATTCCAGCCCCCGGGCATTGTTGTAAAAATCACAATGAAGTGTGTTGGGAAACTCTGCATATACCGTGTCGGCCGATAGGCGCACCATTTTTGGAGCCAATAACTTGGCACGCAAAGTGCCCCCCTGACTCAAATAACTCTCAACGTTAGAAGCTTCCTCCCGTAATTGAATATTTCGGGTCCAATCCGTCAACTCCTGCTCACTGTTTTCGCAGGCCAGCAACCCCAATATAAAAATCCAGTAGATCCGATGCATGGATAATCAATCGTAACGACGCTTCGCAAACCAAATATCGCTAAGCGAAAAGCCCACCGAAAGACGAAATAGATTCTCTCGTAACAAATTCGTTTCATCCCCTCTCCGATTCACCTCAAAAGCCAAATTCAAGAAGGTAACCTGGTTGGGCGCCTGACGGCTGATGGGGATGGGAAGACCCATTCCAACGCTCAGGCCAAATTGAGAAAGATCGTTGCGGACTTTGATATAATCGGGACCCAAGATCACTCCAAAGCGATAGGCGATGTTACTGAAATAACTTCTTTTGGGAACCGGACTCCACTGACCGCCGATGTGCAACGACCAATTGGTCCGCACCGAATCGGTCTGCCCAAAAAAACGATACCCATCCCATTGCGTTACGGAATAATCCGCTCCCAGCATCCAACCACCCTCTTTGTTCGGGGTGGCAAATTTCTGAAGCATAAATCCAACTGTATAAGAGGAGGGCAACTTGACATTCCCCTTGATATCCCGCTGATCCAGCACACCATCGATCCGCAGATTTCCGGCGCTTTCGTTGTAGCGGTAGGTTTCCCGTACACGGTCCTGGCGCGCATTAAGCGAGGCACCGGGGCGATAAAATCCGCCCACTGCCAGCGCCATCTTGGAGGAGAGGGGTAGACGATACTGAAATCCCGCTGTATATATTAAGTTGCTGAAATTCGTGAGCGTTTGATAATTAGCCTGTGCATACAAAACTGAATCATTGATCAAGGAACGACGGCTGGTAAAATCCTTGCGTCCGAAAAAATATCCCACCTGAACCCCGATACTTAACTTTTCTTCCAATCCTTTTCGCTCGCGCTGAAAAACATTGAACCCGGTTCCCCAGTTGGCCAAATACGTTCCTCCATCTCCTTGAAACAAGGTGATCGAACTGTCGATGTTGTTCCCGGAAATCGGATCATACAAGCGCTCGGCACGATACATGTTGTAACTCACTCGAGAAACGGGACGAATCCCAAAGCCCATCCCCCAACCCTGCCGCAAGGGCATTCCCACCTGCACATAAGAAAACAACGCATTGCTTGTCTGAAACTCATTTTGTGTGCCCGGCTCAAAAAGATTACGGCGATCTACGTTCACTCCAAAATCCGCAACGGCCCGGCCAGATGCCATACGCTTGTTCTTTTTCTCCCGAAAAGATTGAAAAGAAGAAAAAGAAGCCGGGTTGCTGAAATTCACGGAAAAATTATCGATGTAAGCAGCCGACAATCCGCCCATCCCACGAGTAAATATGTTGGTCTGCGGTACCAAGTCCCCGATCCCATAGCGAGAATAGGGCGAATTATCCTGTCCACTGACTCCCAGATAAGTAGTCAACAGGCTGATTAACAGTAATTTACGTTGAAACATGCGAGTTAAGGTTGTGTGCAGCGATGGCATAAAGTCCCTTGAACAAAAAGTCAGGGTCGGCAAATATCTCGCTTTTCAGGTGGGACACCAAATAGGGCAGATCACCCCCGGTTAAGACCGCGTTAAAGTTCCCGTACCGCTCACGGTACGATTCAATGAACCCATCGATCTCGTGCGCCATTCCGAGTGCCGTTCCAGAGAGCATGTTGGTCTCCGTATCATAACCCACCAGCGGAACATCGGTCTTCGGTTCGATCAGCGGAAGCAACGCCGTTTGTTGATGCATGGCCTTTAGACGCATGGAGAGTCCGGCTGATATACCACCCCCCAAAAAAGCGTGATCGCGGTTGATAAAATTATAAGTGATGCAAGTACCCAGCGCAATGATGAGATTGTTTTGGCGGGGATAAAAATGAACGGCTGCTGAGCAAAGGGCCAATCGGTCGGCGCCAATGCTTTCCGGCTTACCAACGGGCGTGGTGAAATTCAAGCGGGTGTGATGACTGAGCAAATGAAAGCGGGTACGATGCTCCAGCATATCCGGGAGGGTGGCTTCGTGCTCGATCACGGAGGACAGGATACAACGGCCGGGGTTCCACTCTCGTAAAAGATGCTCCACCGTTTCGGTATGAGTATCCGGAAGTACACGCACCTCTTTTAACTCGGCCGCTTCGAATAAGGCTACCTTTTGGCGGGAATTCCCAAAGTCAAGACAAAGCGTGCGTTCCATCAACAGCAAATTAACTTATTCGATCGAATGTCCGGGAAGGGGACGAAAATGGCCGTTCAACCGAGCCCGCTCCTTCAATTGCTCCATCGCTTGCAAGGTTGGTACAACCCTGCCCAGGTGACGACGAATGAATTCCTGGCGCTGCCGTTCCTCCATCAATTCACGCAACTGATATTCCTCCTCCAACGAAAAACCCAAATGATGGGCCACGTCAAACGAACGCAACTCCGAATCCGGAAAAGGAAATTTTTTTTCAATGTTCAATAATCCATGCAATTGACGAATAGCAGTCAACAATAACGGCGGCAGCGAAGGAAGATCGGTTGATTCGCGCGGATCGATGTGTACGATCGCACCCTGATAAAGCTTGTCCGGCACCGATTTGACTACCTCTAATACGCGAAAGGTTCCGAGCGACTCGGTCCGAATATCACCGCCATTCTCCCCCATCTGACGATCGGCGTCAAACCCTTGACTCAAGTCCGTGATTTGCATCAAAGCACCCCGCTCCTGCACCTTTCCGTTCATTACCGTGGGAATGCCAAACGGCTTTTGCATCCGTACACAATCGTTGATGAGCTGAATGTACCGGGGTTCGAAAATGTGAAGATTCAACCCCTCATTGGGAAAAACCACAATGCCCAAGGGGAAGATCGGCAGAAATTGAGTCATACTGAGTCAACACCTCACGAACGATAAAGTTGACTCAACCGGGCATATTTCCAATGTGTATACAGCGCCGTCATCCACGCACACTGCAGTCCGGCCGCGCCATCCAAAAATCCCAACCGAAAAATATAGTAATGAAAAAACGTGAACGCCGGAGACAATACCCGTTTCCAGACGGGAGCGGACTTCCCCAACTCAAAATATTTCTGCGCGTTCAAGCTGGCATAACGATCCATTTTCGCTCGGTGCTCGGGCCAACTCGATACGGTTCGATGCTGGATCTTTCCCACAAGCTCCCGCTCCTGGGCTGGTGCGGAACAGACCAACTGCTCATGCACCGGAGCGGCATTCCATTTTACAAACAACCGATTGAACAAACGCACGTGCTTATCCCAGCCCCACTCCCCAAAACGCAGTGGCGTATCGCCAATGAAATTCAAAAACGAACAAGCATATACCACTTGGGTTGATTCCGGATCGAAATTCAGTAGGGCCGTTCGCATCCGCTCATCTGGAACCTCATCGGCATCCAGACTAAAGATCCAATCGTACTTGGCCAGGGCATTTGCCGCATTCTTTGACTCCCCGAACCCCCTCCACTCCCCGGTAACAAAACGTACCGGAAATGAACGAACGATCTCCGAAGTGCTATCCGTGCTGCCGGTATCGTAAACCACGACGTCGTCCGTGAGTCCGCTCAAACCCTCCAGTGTTCGGCCGATCTTTTTTGATTCGTTCCGACAAATGATCACAATGGAAAAAGGTGTACGCATTCAAATACGAATTTCCTGATTTTTCAACCGATCGACCGACCGAAAAAATAAAAAGAGGAATGGGACCAGAAATACCCCGTATTGTACCTCCAGCCCAATATCCGTCACAAACGACAAGATCGTTGCCAAGACCCAGCACCGCCAACGGAACGGATCGGTCGACCGAAGAAAAAACAAACCGATCATCAACAACGAAAAAGAGATCAATCCAACCCATCCCATACCCACGCCATAAACAGCCCACTCATTAGTCGGATAAATACGTTCCTCTTTGGGAAGATCCGGTTGCCGCATTGCATACGCCGAATCCATTACCGAGCGAATATCCCCAAAGCCTACACCATAAAAAGGCCCGTTACGAATACAGGCAGCCGCTGCCTCTAGCGACTGCATCCGGATGGCATCATTTCCCCCGGGCAAATATTTACCCTGAAACGTGTAACTCCAATCGTACCGGATGTAATCAACCCGTGCCCGAAAGGTGGGGAGCGTTTGGTACATCAATAGTGGCAAGAGCAGCAATAGAGTCATCCCGATAAGCGATCGATAACGAGAAGACGATCGCAATAGTTGACGCAACAATATAAATGCCGCCAGCAGATAAAAGCAGATCAACCCAATGCGTACGGCCAGTACATGTAAGTACAAGACAAACAACAAGCCCCCTGCCAAGATCCACCAACGCTTTGGTCGATCCGATTCTTCCCACTGTTGCTGCAGCCACCAAACAACGGCCACGATCAGCCAACTGAACCGCACGCGGTCATCGCCCAGAGGTGTGGGAAGGGATTTGCCGCGTAAATAATTTTCCTGTACAAGCACCGCATCCTGTATGAAGGGGAAAATAGAATACACAGCGCCCAAGAATGTGCAACCCACCAGCAGCCAACCCAATCGACCCCAAGCGTTTTTTGTGAGTGACAATCCCACCCACCCCAACGGTAACAACAACAAAGGCAATTTGATGCGGATCACATCTGTCCAGGCCGATCGATCTTCACTCCACCATCCGGAGAACAGCGGCAACAACCAAAGAGTGCCTAGGATCCAACCCAATCGGTCCCGACTGGCTTCTATCCACCAGCCCCGTAAACCAAGGCGAAAAAAAGCCAGCAGAAAAAAAAGTCCGACAGAAAGGGAGAGCAAGGCCCGGGAAACAAACAAACCGATCACCATAGACCACAACAGCGCCTCTGCTACCTGCGGCAGGTAGGCTGAAAGGCGAGAAGAGAACGATGATTTCATTACCTTGGCATCGGGTTCGATTAAACATACAACATAGTTCGGGATGTGGGATAAATGGATCAGCCAAATTCAGCAAGGAGATGTTCGGGCACTGGCCCGTGCGATCTCGTTGGCGGAAAATGAATCAGCCGGACTCCTCGAAGCATTGGCAAGCATCCAGATTCCGAACAAGCCGGTGATCGGCATTACCGGTCCGCCGGGCGCCGGCAAAAGCACCCTCACGGATGCGCTGATCGGTGCACTCATCGCCGAGGGAAAATCAGTAGCCGTACTTTGTGTCGACCCCTCTTCCCCGTTTCATCAGGGAGCGGTGTTGGGCGACCGGATCCGGATGAGCGAATGGTATACCCATCCCAACGTATTCATCCGTTCGCTGGCCACGCGCGGCGCGTTGGGGGGATTGCATCCGCGAATCTTGGAGATCACGGATCTGGTAAAATGTTTTCCGGCTGACTGGTTACTGGTAGAAACGGTGGGGGTGGGACAAAGTGAAGTGGAAGTGGCCGGCTTGGCCGACCGAACCGTTGTGGTATTGGTACCCGAAGCGGGTGACGAGATTCAGACAATGAAGGCAGGATTACTGGAGATCGCAGATCTGTTTGTGGTCAATAAATCAGACCGACCGGATTCAGCAAGGTTTCAAAGTTATTTGGAGCGGATGGTACAGGAAGATCGTACCGACGGGAAAATCATCCCTATCCTTCCAACCGTAGCGACCGAAAAGCAAGGTGTCGAAAACGTGCTAAAGGCCTTGACAGAACTTTTACGTTCGCCGGAGCAAAAAGAAAGAGGGGACTTACTGATGATCGAAAAAGCCAAGCATCTGTTGAGGCAGCATTGGCTCCGAAAACTGGATGCCGGAAAAATGAAGGCCTCGCTGCGCGAGGCCATGGCATCGAAAGATTTTAATTTATACGCCTGGATAAGTCGTTACGCCGACTGATCCATCTCCCGATTCGCTTTCCACCACCGATATCCGATGATGCCAATGATAGCCAATGGCATGAAGGCCAAATAAAGAATACCGGTGTTCATTCCCTCCGCCGGCTTCTCCCCCAACTGCTGTGTTGTCTTGGCACAAATAGAACACTGCGCCTGCCCCTGCAGCCCAATAACCAAACCAAAAACCAATATCGTAACAACTCTTCTCAAACTCTCAAACTATTCAAACTAACTGACCAAACTATCCAAACTTTCCAAACTACCCAAACTATTACGCTAGTTCCATCCGCTTCTGCTCCTTCTTCCTTTCCTCCTCATTCAAAATAACCTTTCTCATCCGGATAAAGTTCGGCGTCACCTCGATACACTCATCCTGCTGAATATATTCCATGCACTCCTCCAGCGTCATCAGTGTCTTGGGTGCGATGCGGGTGGCATCGTCGCTGCCGCTGGCACGGTGGTTGGTGAGCTTCTTGGCTTCGGTAATGTTCACAACCAGGTCGCCCGGCTTGATGTTTTCCGCCACGATCTGTCCGGCATAAACATCTTCTCCCGGCTCCACAAAGAATGTGCCGCGATCCTGTAATTTATCGATTGAATACCCGGTAGAACGCTCCTGAAACTTGGAGATCAGTACACCGTTGTTCCGTCCGGGGATGGGACCTTTCCAAGCTTTGTACTCCCGGAATCGATGTGCCATCACGGCTTCCCCGGTCGTGGCAGTAAGCATTTGCGTACGGAGTCCGATCAGTCCGCGTGACGGTATGTCAAATTCCAAATGCTGCATGTTCCCTTTTGTTTCCATCACGAGCATTTCCCCTTTACGGCGGCTGACCAGATCGATCACCTTGGAAGCAAATTCTTCCGGTACATCCACCACCAGGGTTTCATAGGGTTCGCATTTGCTGCCGTCGATCTCTTTAACGATCACCTGCGGTTGTCCGACAGTAAGTTCATACCCTTCCCGACGCATGGTTTCAATAAGAATGCCTAAGTGAAGAATACCGCGTCCGTAAACCAGGAAGCTATCACCCTCTTGTGTATCCACCACGCGAAGGGCCAGATTTTTTTCGATCTCCTTCATCAGGCGGTCGCGCAGGTGACGAGAGGTAACGAACTTTCCGTCCTTTCCAAAAAAGGGAGAGTTGTTGATGGAGAAAAGCATGTTCATGGTGGGCTCATCGACCGCTATGCGAGGCAATGCTTCCGGATTCTCAGCATCCGCAATGGTATCGCCAATGTTGAAATCCTCAAAACCCACTACGGCACAAAGATCACCGGCAAGCACTTCCGTCACTTTCTTCTTACCCATTCCCTCAAACACATATAATTCCTTGACACGAGAGCGCTTCATCACGCCATCTGCCTGCATCAGCATAATGAGTTGATTCTCCTTAATAGAACCCCTACTTACTTTTCCCACGGCAATGCGACCCAAGAAGGAAGAGTAATCAAGCGAGGTGATCTGCATTTGCAACGGACCGGCTGCCACATGGGGTGGCGGCACGTGCTTGATGATGCCATCGAGCAAGGGAAGAATGTTATCGATGGGCTCCAACGAATCGTTAAACCAACCGTTCTTTCCGCTTCCGTAATAGGTAGGGAAATTCAATTGCGCTTCGGTGGCATCGAGGTTGAAGAATAATTCAAAGACAGCGTCGTGGACTTCATCGGGGCGGCAATTCGGCTTATCCACTTTATTGATGACCACGATCGGGTGCAAATTCAGTTGCAGGGCTTTCTGAAGCACGAATCGGGTTTGAGGCATTGGACCTTCAAACGCGTCCACCAATAAAATAACCCCATCGGCCATTTTGAGCACGCGCTCCACCTCGCCGCCGAAATCGGCGTGCCCCGGAGTATCGATCACGTTGATCTTGACGCCCTCATAGACCACCGCGGCATTTTTGGAAAAAATGGTGATGCCCCGCTCTCTTTCGAGGTCGTTGCTGTCCATGATCAACTCACCGGTCTCCTGATTTTCCCGAAAAACCTGGGTGGCGTGGAGGATCTTGTCCACCAACGTGGTTTTCCCGTGGTCAACGTGCGCGATGATGGCTATGTTTCTGATATTCATGTAGTTGTTTGAAAAGGCAGCGCAAAGGTACGTTAATTCAATTTAGGGCTCAGGGTTCAGCGTTCAGAGTTGTAGTTTTAGCGGATGAAAATCTTACGAACCACCGGCTTGGTGCTGGCTGCTTTAATCCTGGTTTATTTAATGGGACCCAAACCAGCTACCCCGAAATACAATAACACCCTGCCCGAGATTCCCTCGGCCCCGGCTGCGGTGGAAGAATATGTGGCCAAGCAGGAGGCCAAACACAAACTCAAGCCCGACAATCAGGCGCGAATCATATGGTACAACGACTCATCCAAAACGATGACCGAGTATGCCGTGGTTTATCTGCACGGATTCTCAGCCTCACAAGAAGAAGGCGATCCGGTTCATATCGACTTCGCAAAAAAGATCGGTGCTAATTTGTATTTGAGTCGCCTGAACGCACACGGACTGGACACGACTCATCCCCTCGCAAGTTTTACCGCCGAAGGAGTTTGGAACAGCGCCAAAGAAGCCTATGCCATCGGGAAAAAACTGGGAAAGAAAGTAATCCTCATGTCTACGTCCACCGGAGGGACCGTCGCTCTCAAACTCTGCGCCGAGTATCCGGAGATCACCGCCTCCCTGCTCTTCTCCCCCAATATTGCCATCAATGATTCCAAGGCTTGGATGCTGAACAATCCCTGGGGCAAACAGATCGCAGAAGCCATCGTTGGAAAATTCAGAGTGATCCCCGACACCACGGAGGCGTATGCAAAATACTGGGACCGCAAATACGTAACCTATTCAGTCGTTCAACTGCAAGAATTGTTGGAGTCAACGATGAAAGCTTCTCTTTTCGAACGCATCAAGACCCCTACGCTACTACTTTATTATTACAAAAACGACCAGGAGCAAGATCCGGTGGTAAAAGTCTCTGCCATGAAGCGGATGTTCAGTCAGCTTGGCACCCCCGATTCGCTCAAAAGACAACAGGCATTGCCGAACGTGGGCGATCACGTGATCGCCGGATGGATCAAATCCAAAGACCTGAACAGCGTGCACCTGGCCTGTGAGGCTTTCGCAAAAGAGATCCTTCATATTCCAACCCAATCCTACTGACCATGCGTCCTCTTTCCCGCATCGCCGGTATTGGACATTATGTTCCGAAGAATTTAGTGACCAACCACGATCTCACAAAGTACATGGAGACTTCAGATGAATGGATCCGGGAGCGTACCGGCATCGAAGAACGCCGCTATGCCGATCGATTGGGAGAAACCACCACCACCATGGGCGTGGAAGCAGCACGCATTGCCATCGAACGAGCCGGAACCACACCGGAGCAGATCGACTTTATCGTTTTCGCCACGCTCAGCCCCGATTACTATTTCCCCGGCTGCGGAGTGTTGTTGCAACGCGCCCTGAAGATGAAAGAGATCGGTGCCCTCGATGTCCGAAATCAATGCTCCGGATTCGTATATGCCCTTAGTGTTGCAGATCAATTCATTCGTTCGGGCATGTATCAAAATATTTTGGTGGTGGGAGCGGAAAAACATTCGTTTGGGTTGGACTTCACGACGCGGGGAAGAAACGTCTCTGTCATTTTTGGCGACGGTGCGGGAGCCGTGGTGCTGCAACGAGCCGAACGCGAGGGACAAGGAATTCTCTCCACCCACCTGCACAGCGACGGAGAAAGTGCCGAGATCCTGGCCATGTACAATCCGGGTACGCATGCCAATCACTGGATGCCGACCCCTTATGCTACATTCGATGAAGCAGCAATCGGACAAACCTTTTTTAGCCATAAAATGATCGAGGAGGGGCAGGTCTATCCATACATGGATGGTCCGGCTGTTTTCAAAAAAGCCGTCGTGAAATTTCCAGAAGTGATCCAAGAGGCCTTATTCGCCAATCAACTCACGACCGCAGATCTGAATTTATTGATCCCCCACCAAGCCAATCTTCGGATCGCCCAGTTTGTGCAACAAAAACTGAAATTGCGCGACGATCAAGTATATAATAACATTCAGCGATACGGCAATACCACGGCCGCATCGGTGCCCATCGCACTCAGCGAAGCCTGGGAGCAGGGAAAAGTAAAAGAAAACGATCTGGTATGCCTAGCCGCTTTCGGAAGCGGATTTACTTGGGCCAGTGCGTTGATCCGTTGGTAAAATCGATCCTATGCGATATCTGCTCAGCTTGTTGGTCGCCCTATCCATCACCGCCACCGCAGCGGCTCAATACAACTGGTGTGTTTCATTAAGAGGAAACATCAAATTAAAACACGTTGGAGAAGATCGAATAAAAAATGTTGTCGTTTTATCCGCCACCGAGTTAAATACACCGGGTTCTTTCCGAATCAATTTTGACAAAACGGATACGGCCATGCGTAGAACTGTCTTTGTATCGGACCCCTCCGGCAACACCCTTCGCACGGGGGAAGAAGTGAAACGTACATGGCGCATTCGCACATCAGACCTGAAAAAAATGATCGAAGAAAAAGGAGAATTGTCTTTTTTTTATACGGAGATTCCGCGGGATGCCAATCAGGCGATGCTGGTCAAAATACGACCCGTACATTTGTGCACCTTAAAAGGAACAACCCATTGAATCGTCGCATCCTCTTCATCATCAATCCCATCGCGGGCACCCGATCCAAACGACATTTGCCGGTGGT
>Ga0194121_10004801_pt1 | contig 19304 bp, 20 predicted proteins | sample TA2MahCa50mmetaG_FD_148609 | JGI IMG/M metagenome (GOLD analysis project Ga0194121, IMG submission 148609) | Freshwater microbial communities from Lake Tanganyika, Tanzania - TA2015020 Mahale Deep Cast 50m | ecosystem: Environmental > Aquatic > Freshwater > Lake | place: Tanzania: Lake...
GCCCGAGCCCTCCATGGCGCCAAGTAGAGCGTTGCCGACCTGCAAAAGCATAATCCATTGGGTATTTTCGGGAAATAGAAATTGCGCACTTCCTTAGCGGGCAGTCAAGCGCATGATCCCAACGTGTTGCTCACCTGGCTGCTGAACCCGCAGGTCTCGAGAGCGGCCATCGGACAACTCTTGATCGTCCACCAACGGGCCATGACGCTGCAAGCCGTCTTACAGTGCCTAGACAAGTTGGCCCCGCATGAACGAGGGATGCTTTTACGCCTGCTCCCGCGCCTTGCCACGTCCACGGATGTCCCTGCTCTCTTACAACGCCTCGGCAACGCCGACACCAGCTCCCTGATCTCACGGACGCGGGGCTACGGGCTGGGTAGCCTCCGTGTGATAGTTACTGCTGGTAAACCACAAGAGATAGCTCTCATAGGTCACGGGCGGATATTGGGCAGGATGGTCTGGCCCCTGACATGTTGGGAGGCACTCGATGACCGTATCCGTGTTGGGATCAAAGAAATACGGGATAGCATACCGGTCACGGCCCGAGCTGTTGAGTACGCGGTGAGAGGTTGACAAAAAGCGGTCATTGGTCCAGCGTCGCAGGATATCCCCGGAATTCACCAGAAACGAACCAGGCAACACCGGTGGCTCCATCCAATCATAGCCTTCGGGGCGAATGGCCAGGCCCGGCACGTCGTTTTGGGGCAACAAAGTCATGAACCCGGAATCCGTGTGCGGTGCCAGACCGTATTGATGCGCGTCGTGCTCCATGACTGGATAGTGCGACAGACGTAGCGTCACCTGGGGCTCACGGAAAAACTCTGCAAAATAGTCTGCCGGCAGATCAAGCGCTACGGCATACAGCGGTACCAGGCGTTTGCCCAGGTGTTCCATGGCCTGAAAATACTCCAGAAGTGTCTCACGGTAGCCCGGAAGATGCTGTGGCCACTGGTTCAGCCCCCGTAGCGGCTTGCCCGAGACCACATCCGGGTCATCTGGAGTACGGTCGCGCTTCATAAAGAAAGCGGCGTTCAAGTTCGGTTTTTTATGGCCATCCAGGGTGGAGGCCCGGCTACGACTCTGCCCGAGCGACAGATAGCCAGTATTCGAAGCGCTCAGCGACAGGGCCATTTTCTCGTCCAGGGACAAGGCATGGAAGCGCGCCGCTTCCGCAAACACCCGGTCAATCAATGTCTGGGGGATACCGTGATTGACGATAAAGAAAAACCCGATGTGCTCTAACGCCTCGCGTAGCTCCCCTGCCAGACGCGTCAAGGCGCCAGCGTCATGCCGCAAATACGGGCCGAGGTCCAGAATCGGTACCGTGAAGGTGGCGGTCGAGGTCTCAGCCGTGTCATACTGCGGTGCCTGTGCGGTTGCCATACATGCCTTTCTTTGCTGTGAGAATAGCCAGTGCTGCCTGTCATTATAGCGTGCCTGCGTGCTGAGACAACAGGGGCGCCCTGGGCCAGGTGCCAGTCCGCCAGGATCGTGCTAAGATGCTACAGCGTGAGCGTAGCAGCCATGGAAGTTCGCGCCGCAAAGGAGAAGAGCCATGCAGCGATCCGACCAACGTGAGAGGCGTAGCCGGCGGTGGTTTTTGCGCCAGAGCGCGCTCGCCAGTGTAGGAATGGGCTTGGTCCCGGCGCTCGGTACCGCCCAGCAACAGTCCTCCAGCAAAGCCGAGGTGCGGCGCTATGTCCCGCTCGGTAAGACAGGTATCCAGATGTCCGATATCTCCTTTGGAGCCAGCCGCCTGGGAGCGCGGGAGGAACATCTGGTGCGGCATGCCCTGGAGCGCGGCATCAATTATTTTGACACCGCCGAGAGCTATACCGGTGGGGAATCTGAGAGTGCGATTGGCAACGCCCTGCTGGGCAAGCGCGACAAAGTCTATATTACGTCGAAAACCAGCGCGAGCGCCAGTGAGCGCAAAGAATCGCTGATGACGGCTCTGGAAGAGAGCTTGCGGCGCTTGCGCACGGATTATGTGGACGTCTACTTTAATCATGCGGTCAATGATGTGCAGCGGCTGAAAAATCCTGAGTGGTATGCCTTCGCCGAGCAGGCGAAGCGCCAGGGCAAGATTCGGGCGACTGGCATTTCCGGCCATGCCGGGCATCTCATCGAATGTGTCGACTATGTGTTGCAGCAGGGCAGCGTTGACGTCATTCTGGTGGCCTATAATTTTGGCCAGGATCCCAAATTCCACCAGCGTTTTACCAGTTCGTTTGACTTCGTCGCCCGGCTACCAGACTTGCCACGCGTGCTCAAGCAGGCCAAGCAGAAAGGCGTGGGCGTGGTCGCCATGAAAACCCTCATGGGCGCCCGCCTCAATGACATGCGCTCCTTTGAAAAAGGCGGGGCAACGTTTGCCCAGGCCGCTTTCCGCTGGGTCCTGTCGAATCCGGATGTGGACGGCCTCATCGTCTCCATGACGAGCCCGGGCCGCATTGATGAATACCTCGGCGCCTCAGGCTGGCGCGCCGCATCGCAGGAGGATTTGCCCCTGCTGCAGCGCTATGCCCAGATGCAGGAGCATGCGTATTGCCGGCATGCCTGTAATGATTGCGCCGGTGCCTGCCCGGCTGGCGTGCCCATTGCGGACGTGCTGCGCACCCGCATGTATGCGCAGGATTACGGGGACATGCGACTGGCCCGCAGTGAGTATGCGCTGCTCGGTGCCGGGGCCTCGGCATGCCTCACCTGCACGCAGCAGCCGTGCGCCAGTGCGTGCAGTCATGGGTTACCGATTCACACCTTGACGGCGCCATTGCATCGCCTGCTGACGACATAGGTGCTGTCTGGTCAAGAATCTCTGTAAGCTTGCTTGAGGATCTCACCCTCATAAACGCGCATTTCAAAGAACAGTGTCTGTTTTTCCAGGAACTCTCCGGTCCCCCTCTCCCAGAGGGAGAGGGGATGCGCCACCCGGGTTGCCGTATGCGCTGATGGGGAGAGAGCAGGTGTCAACGCAGATAGCGTTTGGAGGCGATGCACAGCGGTGGCTGACGCCAGCGGGCCGTTACGGCGGTGTCGCGACGGCACACACGGTGCCCAAGGCGGTGCCTATGGCGAGACACTGGTCGTCTGGAGACCAGGCAAGTTTCGTTAAGGCGGCATGCAGACGCACTCCTGCCATGGCCTTGGTGCTTCTGGCCGGCTTCCAGAGGGCCAGGCGGCCATCATCACCAGCGGAGGCCAGCCAGGGACCGCGATGCTGCCAGGCCAGATGACTGAGCAACTGGTCATGCGCCCGGAGCTGGAGGGGTTTGCTGCCTGCCGGGCTTTTCAGGCAGTCCCAGACGGTCACTTCTGCCGCCCCACCAGTGGCGAGCCAGCGGCTATCAGCGCTCCAACTCAGAGCCCGTACTTTGGTCGGATAACCCCACATCTGCAAATCCTTCCCGGTTTTGGCAAACCAGAAATGCACCGTGGCGTCTTGTTCCCCGGCTGCAATATAGCGGCCATCCGGGCTCCAGGACATGGTCAGGATAGAGCCTTTCCACTGAAAATCCCGCTGCGGTGTATCACTGGTGATATCCCACAGGGCAACGCGGCTATAGGCTGCAGAAGTGAGATAGGGCGCATGGGGTTGCCACTGGATCGCTGCAATCGTGGACGGATGCTCAGGATAGCTCCGTAACAAATGCCCGGTGCTCTCCCACAGGCGCAGGGTTTTGCCAGCGGCAGAGGCCAGCACTTGCTGGGGAGGAAAGGCGTCGCCGGCAGGACTCCAGGCCAGATGTTCCACCCACATGGCCCCAGCCTCGAGCGTGCTCAGCACGGTGCCTGTGTTGATATCCCACAGGCGAATCACACCATCTTGTCCCCCGGAAGCCAGGAGCTGGCTATCGGCTTTCCAGGCCAGGGCCATGGTGCCAAAGCGGTGTCCGGCATACTGGGCCACCAGGGTTCCCGTGGCCCCATCCAGCACCTGGATAGGACCATCTATGGCCGCGGCAGCCACATAGCGACCATCCGGTGACCAGGTCAGAGCGATGATATGGTCGCTTAAAGAAGCGGCCCACAGACGGGTCAACGTCGTAAAATGTCTCAGAGGTTTCATGCCAGACATTCCTTGAAACCAGCGGTCAGTGCGGCGCGATCCAGATGCCGCCCAATAAAAATGAGCGAATTATGACGCGCTTCTTTCCCCCAGGGACGATCCGGGCGGCCATCAAACAGCATATGCACGCCCTGAAAGACAAAGCGGTGCTTTTTCCCTTTGATGCTCAACACCCCTTTCATACGAAAGATGTCGGTGCCTTTGGTGCTTAAGAGGTCGCGTAACCAGGCGTTCAGGCGCTTTTCGTCGAGATCCCCAGGGAGATTGATGCCCACGGAGGAGACCTGGTCATCGTGTTGATGGTCAGGTTTGTAATCGTGTTGCAACATAGGTTGAGCCATGATCCCGCTGGGCAGGTGGAGGAAGCGTGCCTGGAATTCCTCAGGCTTATGCTCCGTAAAGAGGGCGTACGTGCCAGCCTGGGGGAGATGCACGAGGAAGCGCATCGCACGCTCGTCGAGTTGCAGCTGCATAAGCCGCTGGGCTGGCAGGATCGTCTCTCCAGGGTGCACGATCTGGGGGACCTCGGAAAACAGCAGGACCGTTGGCATCTTACTGGCTTCTAGGGCCTCGCTACTGGCTTCCGGGAGGGGGAGCAAGACGACATCCATACTCGGGTCAGAACCGGGTTCGAGCTCGAGCGCATAGTCGCCCGCGGCGAGGGTATATACCCCGGACCATTCAAAAGGATATTCAGGCTCCAGAAACTTGGGGTCCACGCTCAGCGCTCGGTCCAGGTTGAAACCGCCGAGATGCAGCACTCTGTCGAGATCGACGCGCGCGTTGTGTGTGCGGTAAATTTGTGCTGCCGCGTTCATGGCTTTGAGACGGGCCTCAAGCCTGTCGAGGTCGGCTGAAGCCACCAGGTCTGTTTTATTGAGCAAAATGACATCGGCAAAGGCCACTTGCTCCTTGGCTTCCTGGCTGTCGTCGATATGCTCCCAGATGTGCTTGGCGTCTACCAGCGTGACAATGCCGTCGAGCGCCACCTGTGCCTGCATTTCGTCATCCACAAAGAACGTCTGCGCCACGGGCCCGGGGTCTGCCAGGCCAGTGGTTTCCACCAGGATATAGTCAAAGCGGTCGCGGCGTTTCATGAGGTTGCTGAGGATGCGAATGAGATCGCCACGCACGGTACAGCAGATGCAGCCGTTATTCATCTCAAACACTTCTTCCTCGGCATTGATCACCAGTTCTTGATCAACGCCAATCTCGCCGAATTCGTTTTCAATGACCGCAATACGTTTCCCGTGCTGTTCAGTGAGAATGCGGTTGAGTAAGGTGGTCTTGCCGGCGCCCAAGAACCCGGTCAGGATGGTCACAGGCACGCGTGTCTCGGCTGATGGTGTAGGCATCGTTGCTGCCCTCCTCTGCGTCTTCAGGGATGTTGATGCTGGTGCGGTGTGAGTGTGAGGAGACTGCGGACATCTGCCGCGGTCACGTCACCCAAGGCTTTGCTGATCTTGTATTGCTGCGGCGCTCCCGGTGTGGTGAGCACGGCGATCACGGTTTCTAGTGGCGGGCAGCCTGCTTCCGTGCATTGCAATTCAGTCACCATGCAGATGGCGTCCTCGTCGAGTTGCAACGCGGCGCGCGCCCAGGCTTTAATGGCGGCGACCTGCACGGCATTGTGGGGGGAGCGCCCTCCAAAAGAGGACAGGATATGCTTAGGCATGTGGGTATTCCTCCTGGAGGAGTATGGCCTGGAGTCGGATGCCGGGCGTACACATATTTGATAATAAAATATCATTACATATAAATCAAGAGAGGATCGTGTCGCTGATGGAGCGTGACGAGAGAGCTGTAGCACCGTGCCGTCACGGGAGAGATGTGGCTGGGGGCGCCCGTCACACGGTGCGCAGCCCGCACTGCCTATCCCCAGTTGGTCTTTTGCATCTTTCAGGGTAATATTATGTGTCTGTTCCAGGCTGAGAAGACTGTCGATACCGAGCCCTGTCGCCATCTGTGCCTGTCACCATGGCGCATCCAAGTGCCTGATGAGTGCATATGGTTCGGTGAGGTACGCGCCCGGGCTTGCTCCATGGAGATGTCATGAAAGGCTATCCCATTTTCCTCACCGGCCTTGACACCCGGCGCTGTGTGATCATCGGTGGCGAGCACGAGGCCGAGCGCCGGGTTGCAGGTTTGCTGGCCTGCGATGCCGCCATCACAGTGATCAGTGCAGATCTTACGCCCCAGTTGCACGACTGGGTGCAGCGTGAGGCCATTACCTGGGTGCCCCGTGCCTATGCACCGGGTGACCTGCGTGGCGCCTACCTGGTGATCGTGACCCAGAGTGCCCGGGAGCTGCGGGCTGTGATCCAGCAGGAAGCCGAGGCCGAGCGGGCCTTGCTCAATGTGGTGGACGACACGGTGCACAGCAATTTCATTGCTGGGTCGGTGGTGCGTCAGGGCGCCCTCACCATTGCCATTTCCACCAGCGGTGCTGCGCCGGCCCTGGCGGTGCGCCTACGCCAGCAGTTCGAGCGTGCCTTCGGCCCGGAGTACGCCACGTTTCTCGAATGGCTGCAGGCTGTACGTGAGCCGCTCGCCCGCCAGTATCCTGACTTTGCCGAGCGCCGGGCGCGTTGGTATGCGCTGGTGGACTCAGAGATTCTCTCGCTGCTCCAACACGGCGACGTAGACCTGGCGCGCCAGCGTTTTGCCGAGTTGCTTGCCGTCAAGGATTAGCGCCGTCTCCTCCCCTTCCCTGCCTATGACCGTCCGGGGGATTGCTTTTCCCTCGTCCCTTTGGCATGATAGCGCTCCGGTCGGGGCCGCCATGTCGGGAGACCCTCTTACAATCGCATCAGGGAGGAGCAGGGATGCGTACCATATTACCGAGGACTGCTATTGCCAGCGTCGGTCTTGCAGTCGTGCTGGCCGTACCCCACGCCGCCTGGAGTTATGCGGCTTTCCAACGACTTCCGCATGTCAGTGACGGCGCCCCCTATTGCGCCGCGTGTCACGCGTCCATTGATGCGGCCTACCATCCTGAGATGCCGCCGGAGGGGTCGCAGGGACAAGTCTACACGACCAAGCACTACAAAGCGTTGGAGGAAGGCACTGGGGCCTACAAACCCATTGAACCCGAACAGCGTAAGGCGCTCCTTGAACAGGCCAAGAAAATCGATCAGAATTCCTCCGTCGATATGCAAGTGTCCGCACCCACGGTGGCACCTGGCGGCACGCTCACGGTGACGGTGACCACCAAGGGTGGTATCGGGCCGGTGAATGGCGTCATGCTCGTCGATGAACCGCTGCGCTATCAGGCGCGTCCTATCCAGAGTACAGGCTGGTTTATTGCCAGTTCTCCGGAAGTCCTGGGCAGCGATGGCAAGCCACAGAGCAAGTGGCTGGATCGCCGTGTTAACAAGCAACAGATGAATTTGAATTTTATTCTGGTGTATGATGCAGCGTCTGATCCCGCCAAAGATATGTACGCCACCTCGAAAGTGTCGTACGTCTTGAAAGCCCCGACGACCCCGGGCGAATATCCGCTCACCGCGGTCTTCCTGTATGGCACGGCGGAAGCCAATGAAATGAAGAGTGGCAAATATGAAGACCCACCGGGTGGTGGTGGTTCGGCCTCTGGCCGTATCCGCTTCTCGAACACGGTGAAGGTCCGCGTGCAGTAACACCGGTGTGCCAGGAGGCTACGGATGCGTAGAGTACGGCGCTGGCTACCTTTCCTCCTGGCTGGCTTGCCCCTGCTGGGCGTGCTCGCGTTTGGCGGGGGTGTCGTCGTGACGGATTATTTAGAGGCAGACAATCGGTTTTGCATCGCCTGTCATCTGCACGAGCAAAAATTCACCGAATATCATCCCGTGCAGGACAAGCAGATCACGCTGGCTGCAGCGCATAACCTGCCTGGTCCACAGCATGTCGCCTGCATTGATTGTCATATTGGCGCCACGTTTACCGATAAAATGATCGTGAAACTGCTCGCCGCTCGTGATACGTTCACCTACCTGTTTGGGACGTTTCATGAGCCGACGCGGCTGACCTTTGCCCTGGGCTCACGGACCTGTGAAAAGTGTCATACCACTGGGGGACAGAACCCTGCACAGGACAATGCCTTTCATAATGCTCCGCATCACCAGAAGATGCCACCAGTCTGCTATGAATGCCATACCGTGCATCCCACAGCGCGGGCTGAGACGCGTTTCTTGCATGAGCGGACGGTGAAGCCCCAGTGCGATATCTGTCATAAAGACATGGAATAACGGCAACGGAGACGCCATGGGCTGGAGAGCACGATATGGAGCCTACAGGAGCCTATGGCTGATCTGAGTATCTGGGTCACAACGTATGGCCTGGGCGGACTCACCTGCGCTGCATTTCTTGCTGCCACGCTGATCCCGCTGTCCTCAGAGCTGGCCGTCGTGGCGGCCTTGCAGCTCGGCTTGCCACCTGCCGAGGTGTTACTCTGGGCCTCCATCGGCAATTGTCTTGGGGCCATGACGAATTACTGGCTGGGCTTACTCTGGACGCAGCCTGTACTGGCGCGATTGCAGCGTGGGCGCTGGGGGCGTCAAGCGTGGCGCTGGACCGAGCAATATGGTGGTTGGAGTCTGGCGACCTCGTGCCTGCCCCTGGTGGGAGATCCGATCATGCTGCTGGGCGGTATTTGCCGTTTTCACCTGGGCTATGTGCTTGGGCTTGGGCTTGGGACACGCGTGGCACGCTATATCCTGTTGATTGGTTTGTTCTCCTGGTAAACGTACCGCCTATGGACGAGGAGTCTATCTACCCACACAGAGGATGAGTTGCATGCCAACGGACATGTATTACGATGCGGTCAAAAACGCCCTGCGCAATGCTGGCTGGCGTGTCACCAACACGGATTTTCCGCTCAAACTCAGAGCCGGTACCCCCGCGGAAGGCCGCTGGGACGGGCCGTTACTGGCCGCAGAAAAAGATGAGCGTTTTGTGGCCGTCGCCGTCGATAGTTTTATTGGACGCTCTAATCTCGATGATATGCGTGCGGCCCTGGCGCAACTGGCGGTCTCCCGCGCCCTGGTGCACGCTCTTGAACCAGACCGCGCGCTCTATCTGGCCATCCGGCAGGCCACGTATAGCGCCTGCTTTACGGGCGATGAGGGCGAGCGCTTGCTGGTCAGTGAACCGCTGCAGTTATTGGTCTTTGATCCACGCACAGAAACGCTCCTGCAATGGGTCGCGCGTCCGGCTGGCTCGGCCTCCTGCGGGCTGGTATCTCCTGAGAATGCCTTGTCATAGTGTGTATCCCGTGTCATAATGCCCGGGTCAGGGAGGAAGCACGTGACTGACATTCTTGGCATTTCTGCCTTTTATCATGACAGCGCTGCCTGTCTCATCCGCGATGGGGTCATCCTGGCGGCAGCCCAGGAAGAGCGCTTTACTCGCAAAAAGCACGACCCGGGCTTCCCGGGTGAAGCGATCCGTTATTGCTTGCGCGAAGCAGGCAGCACGGTAGGCGATCTCCGCTATGTTGTCTTTTACGACAAACCGCTCGTGAAATTTGAACGCTTGCTGGAGACGTATCTAGCTTTTGCGCCACGTGGTCGGCGTTCCTTTGTGGCTGCACTGCCGGTCTGGCTCAAAGAAAAACTCTTCCTGAAGTCCATGCTCGTGAACGCTTTGAGCGCGCTCGCTGGTATCAAGACAACGGCCTTACCGCCTATTTTGTTCACTGAGCACCATGAAGCGCATGCCGCGTCAGCGTTTTTTCCGTCGCCCTTCCGTACGGCCGCGGTACTCTGCATGGACGGCGTTGGCGAATGGGCCACGACCTCCGCCTGGCTAGGGCACGAGCATCAGGTGACACCCCTCTGGGATATCCCCTTTCCCCATTCCCTTGGGCTGCTGTATTCGGCGTTCACGTATTACACGGGCTTTAAGGTCAATTCTGGCGAATACAAGGTGATGGGCCTGGCACCGTATGGCCAGCCGAAGTATGTGCAGACGATTTACGAGCATCTCCTGGATCTCAAACCTGACGGCACGTTTCGCCTCAATATGGATTACTTTAACTACTGCACGGGTTTGACCATGACGAACGCGCGGTTTCATGCGCTGTTCGGGGCACCTCCGCGGCCACCGGAATCCTTACTGCGGCAGCAGGATATGGATCTTGCACGCTCCATCCAGGAGGTTACCGAGGAAGTGATGTTACGCCTGGCCAGGACCATGCACCGCGAGACCGGGGCGACGAACCTCTGTATGGCTGGCGGTGTGGCGCTGAACTGTGTGGGGAATGGCCGTATTCTCCGGGAAGGACCGTTTCAGCACGTGTGGATCCAGCCGGCCGCCGGTGATGCTGGTGGCGCGGTGGGGGCTGCGCTGGCGGCCTGGCACCAGCTTGATGGACAGCCTCGCCTGTCGTATCCAGCCGGGAGCGATGGGATGCAAGGGGCCTTCCTGGGGCCTGCCTTTAGCCATGCAGAAATCGAACAGTTCTTGCGGGCGCACGATGCCCCCTATGTACGTCTGAGTGATGCGGAGTTGTATGCCCGCGTGGCCGATGACCTTGCCGCTGAAAAGGTGATCGGCTGGTTCCAGGGGCGTATGGAGTTTGGGCCACGCGCCCTCGGTGGGCGAAGCATTCTCGGGGATGCCCGTAGCCCGCGTATGCAGTCCGTGATGAACCTGAAAATCAAGTATCGCGAATCCTTCCGTCCGTTTGCGCCTTCTGTCCTGCGCGAGCGTGTGGCGGAGTATTTTGCCATGGATGCCGACAGCCCGTATATGCTCCTGGTGGCACCTGTGGTTGAGGCCCGGCGCATGGCCATGACCGAGGCGCAACAGGCCCTGTGGGGCATTGAGCTGCTCAATGTGCCGCGTTCGGACATCCCGGCGGTGACCCATGTCGATTATTCGGCCCGTATTCAAACCGTGCATCCAGAAACCAACCCGCATTACTACAATCTCATCAAGGCATTTGAGGCCCGCACAGGGTGTGGGGTCATCGTGAATACGTCTTTCAATGTGCGCGGGGAGCCTATTGTCTGCACCCCAGCAGAGGCGTATCGCTGCTTCATGCGTACGGAAATCGATACGCTGGTGCTGGGTAACTATGTGCTCGACAAAATTGACCAGAAACCCTTGCAGGATGACTCGGATTGGCGACAAGAATTTGACCTGGATTAGCATAGGGTGTGGCCTTTGAACGCATACGAGAACAAAACATTACGGGCATTTGGCTTCCTGGTGGGGGGGATTTTTACCCTCATTGGGCTCTGGCCAGTCGTATGGTCTAGGCAGGCGCCACGCCTGTGGGCTGTACTCCTGGGCGGTGTGCTGATCGGCCTGGCCCTGCTCTGGCCGCGCAGTCTGACGCACGTGTATCGTCTCTGGATGCTGCTCGGCGACGTTCTGGGCCGGGTGAACACACAGGTCATTCTCAGTGTGCTGTTCTATGTCCTGTTCACACCGATGGGTCTGCTCATGCGGCTGCGGGGCCGCGCCCCCATGCGACGCCAGCTCACTGCCGAGGTCGAGAGTTATCGCGTGGTACGCCAACCGCGTCCGGCCTCTCACATGCGGCACCAGTTTTAGGCGGAAGGGTTGCACACTATGGGCGAATTGCTCGTTGAATTATGGGCTTTTATGCGTGAGCGTAAAAAATTCTGGCTGCTGCCCATTGTGGTGGTGCTCTTGCTCTTCGGGAGCCTGCTTGTGCTCACCCAGGGTTCTGTCGTGGCGCCATTTATCTATACGTTATTTTAAGTGCTCGGTAGGGTGTCATGCCTTTCTATGCCTCGCTTACTCGTGAATCAGTGCAAGTGCAGCAACGCGCCGCAGCGGGATTGCTCGCCCTGCAGGCGCAGCTCAAAGCCAGTGTGCCGGCGCGCACTATGGCGGAGACATTGCTGCTGGCCACCTGGAATATCCGTGAATTCGACTCCGCAAAATATGGCCCGCGCTGTGCAGAGAGTTTTTTCTACATTGCCGAGATCATTGACCATTTTGATCTCGTTGCTATTCAGGAAGTGCGTGAAGATCTGACGGCTTTACACCAGCTCTTAGACATCCTCGGCGCTTGGTGGCGCTATATCGTCACGGATGTGACTGCGGGCGCTGCAGGCAATGGTGAGCGTCTGGCGTTTGTGTACGATAGCCGCAAAGTGACCTTCAACGGCCTGGCCGGTGAGGTGGTGTTACCAGATATGCCCCAGAAACGGGTGCTGCAACTTGCTCGCACGCCCTTCCTCTGCGGCTTTCGGGCTGGCTGGTCAGCCTTCAACCTGTGCACTGTCCACATTTACTATGGCACGGAAAAGCCCAACGAGCCGCGCCGTGTGCAAGAAATTCAGGATCTTGCCCAGTTTCTGGCAGCGCGTGCCAAACGTGCCGCCGCCGTGCCCGATGCCCGGCCAGAGCATCTTCTCCTGCTCGGGGATTTTAATATCTTCGGACATAACGATGCCACGATGCAGGCGCTGACCAACGCTGGCTTCACCATCCCTTCGGCCATCCAGCCGCTCTCTGGATCAAGCCTCGATAAAAGCCATTACTATGACCAGATTGCCTTTATCCCCCAGCCCGGGCGCTTTGGGACCACGGGGCAGGCAGGCGTCTTCGACTACTATCAGTCCGTCTTTCCCCGCGATGCGCATGCGACCTATGCTGACGTGCTCCCCGAGGCATACAAGACTAGTGCCAATCCCCGGCGGTATTACAATGATTGGCGGACCCATCAAATGTCCGATCACTTGCTCTTGTGGGTCGAGCTGCAGATTGATTTCAGTCAGGAGTACCTGCAAGGGCTCATCACGCCAGCAACAGCCACCCCGGCCGCCCGCCGGAGGAGCCGACGCGCCTCACAGCCCCCCGCCTGATACCGTCTAGCCATGCCCTACCCAGAGGGGAAGATCACCCCGTCGTAGAGGTCGGCCAGTACCAGGCGGACCCTCAGATCCGGCAAGGTCAGCACAGCGTCAAGCCCTGTCAGAGTGTGGAGTTCCCAGGTCGCCGGTGCCGTACGACGGGAGTGTTTGAGCATCGGTATGTCCTGGCTCACCAGCAGGTAGTCAGTGAGGCTCGGTAGGTAACGGCGATAGCGTAGGAATTTTTCGCCCCGGTCATAGCTCGCCGTCGACGGTGAGAGGATTTCCGCAATCAGCACAGGATTGAGCAAGACATCGCGGACCTGGTCATGGAACCGCATCTCTCCACAGATGACCAGCATGTCCGGGTAAGCGTATAACCCCTTAGTGCTTGAAGGGCTATACGGCCCATATTGGACCTTCATGTCTTTCCTGAGTGCTCGGCAGCCGGTGCCGCGCAGTTGAACTGTCAGGGCGGTTCCCAGGTTCATGGCAATAAAGCCGTGGTGCGGGCTTTCCCCCGCCATGTCGTAAATGACGCCGTCGAGGTACTCGTGGCGTTCCTCAGCGGCCCGCTCAAAGGTCAGATATTCGTCCATGGTGAAGCGCGTAGGGGTCAACAGCAGGTGCCTATTCATTGGGCTATCTCCACTGCCCGGCCCCTCTCCCCGTGGCGAGGGTGGGCTTACTCATACCGCAATGCCTGAATAGGGTCGAGATGGGCTGCTTTGCGCGCTGGATAAAACCCAAAGAAGATGCCTACGGCACTCGAAAACACCACGGCTAGCACGATCGCTTCGACCGGCACAATGGCGGGCCACGCAGCCAGCGACGATACCACCTGTGAACCAATCACCCCAAACCCCACCCCACATAGCCCGCCTATGGTGCTCAACACCACGGCTTCCAGGAGAAACTGCGTCAAAATGTCACGGCGTTTCGCACCAATGGCCAGACGGATACCAATTTCACGCGTGCGCTCTGTCACTGACACCAGCATGATATTCATAATGCCAATGCCCCCGACCAGCAGCGACACGGACGCCACGCTGGCCAGCAAGATACTCATGCTCTGACTGGTGCTCTGCGCGGTGGCCGCCACATCGGCCAGATTCCGCACCGTGAAATCGTCGTCCTGCCCACGTTTCAGGCGATGCCGCTCACGTAGCAGGGCTTTGATCTGCCGCTCCGCCTCGGGAATCAAGCCCGGGCTAACGGCTGAGACCATAATGGCACCCACGGTTCCCAACATGGAGGCCCCTATCACTTTACGCTCGGCCGTCGTAAAAGGGATCAGCACGGTGTCGTCCTGATCCATCCCCTGGGTCGATTGCCCCTTTGGGGTGAGCACACCAATGACGCGAAAGGGCACATTCTTGATACGAATCACCTGGTCCAGCGGGTTCTGACCAGCTCCAAAGAGATTATCCACGACCGTCTGGCCTAGCACGGCCACCGTGGCGCCGCTGTCGTCGTCTTGCTTGGACAGAAAGCGCCCTAGCGCCAGTGGCCAATCGCGTACAGTCTGGTAGGCGGGTGTGACCCCAAGAATAGCGGTACTCCAATTCTGGTTGCCCAGTACAACTTGCTGTACTTGTCGGCGCGTATAGGTCACAGCACCCACCGCAGGGCATTCACGCTGGATGGCCTTGGCGTCACCAATCGTCAAAGTGGAGCGGCCGCCAGCGCCCGTACGTACCCCCCCCTGGGTGACGCTTCCGGACAGGATGATCAGCATGTTGTTGCCCATACGGGCGATCTGTTCCTGCACTGCCACACCAGCCCCCTGGCTGATGCTCACCATGGCAATCACCGCGGCCACCCCGATGATAATGCCCAGGATGGTGAGCAGCGACCGCATCAAGTTCCGCCGTAGTGCTCGCAGGGCAATCCTGACGGTGACGGTGAATAAGCGCATATCACCCGCCTCCTTAAAACGCGCGTGGACCCGTACCGAAACCGGGCAGTGTGGTCCGTGTTGCCGCTTTCGTGGGTGCTTGCATGCCTGTAATGACGTGCTGGCCAGCGCTCAGGTCGCCCGTCATCACTTCTGTATGCGTGTCATTGGTAATCCCCAGAGTGAGTGGCCGCGGCTCCGGCACGCCATTCGCGCCGACGATCCAGACACGCCCTGGGCGGGCCTGCGCCTGCGCTTCCTCGCGCGCCTGGCTCATCGCTTCATATTTGGGGCGCTGCTCTGGCGTCAGGATGTCGCGGATCTGCATGCGCGACTGATTCTGAATCTCGCGCCGCATGGTACGGCGACGCTCTTCGGATTCTTCCTCGCGCAAGGCCCGAAAGCGCTGGCCGGCTTTCTGGAAAATCTCACTGACACGGCTTTGCTGCTCAGGAGTAAGCGCCAGTTCCTGGGTCAGGCGCTGGAGGAGTTCCTGGGACCGTGCTGCTCCTCCCCCGCTGCCGCCCTGGGGAGCTCCGCTGGGTGGTGCGCTGGCTTCGGGAGGCGCCGCTCCGTCGGGCTGGAAGCGGAGGGCAGCGTTGGGGACTTTCACGATGTCGCGGCGCTCCGCAATCACAAACGACACATTGGCTGTCATCCCGGGCTTCAGGCGCAGCTCTGCGTTGGCCACGGCGACCACGGCGTTATACGTCACGACATTTTGTACGGTCATGGGCGCGTTGCGCACCTGTCTGACCTGCCCGGAGAAGGTGATCGTGGGATACGCATCCACGGTAAACGTTGCCGTCTGGCCTACCTGGATACGACCAATATCTGCTTCGCTGACGTTCGTGTCCACCTGCATCTGCGTCAGATCTTGGGCAATGAGGAAGAGCGTTGGCGCCTGTAAACTGGCGGCGACAGTCTGCCCAACATCCACATTGCGTGACACGACAATACCATTCACCGGGGCACGAATTGTCGTGTGCTGCAGATCCAGTTCTGCCGCTTGCAAGGCGGCCTTTGACTGTTCTACCTGCGCCAGCGCCGCCACATATTGGGCCTCTGCCAGACGGGTCTGGGCCAGGGCTGACTTCAGTTGCCCGGCAGCAGATTCTTGTTGTGCGTCAGAGATTTTGAGCTGTGACACCGCAGCATCATGGGTGGTTTGCGCGGTATCCACATCGTTCTGTGGGATAAGCGCCCGGCGCATCAGCTCCTTGTTGCGCACCAGGATGCGGCGTGCATCCAGCACGGCCACACGCGACTTCTCGACATTGGCCCGAGCGCTCTCGGCATTGGCGCGGGCTGTTTCAATGGCGGCCCTGGTGTTGTCCACCGTGGCCTGGGCTACCTGCACCGCGGCGGTGACGTTCGCCAGATTGGCCCGGGCCTGCGCCACCTTGGTCTCGAACAGCGCGGGGTCAATCTGGGCCACGATATCGTTCGCCTGCACCACTGAATTAAAATCGGCGAATAATTTTTGAATCGTCCCAGAGACCTGCGTGCCTACCTGCACCGTGGTCACTGCGTTGACGGTGCCGGTGGCATTCACTGTGGTCGTAATGGCACCGCGCTCGATCGCTGCAGTCATGTAGCGAGGCGGTTGCTGCATGTCCTGGTAGTAGACGTAGCCGCCAGCCGCTGCCCCTCCAAGCACCAGCACGCTCAGTACACTCCAGATCAGCTTGCGCCACATCGCTTCCCTGCCTCCTGCTCCAGGCGCACTGTGCTACGCCTCGGTGGTGGGCCGCTCTTCCATCGCTTCAAGGACAACTCCTGGAGCCATGACGCGATCGAGCACCGGGCGATCCTCAATCATCTGTCCATCCTTAAACACTAGCACACGCTTGGCATATTGCGCGATGTCCGGTTCATGCGTTACCAGCATAATGGTGATGCCCTGTTGCGCGTTCAAGGTCTGCATGATGCCCATAATTTCTGTGCTGGTCTGGCTATCCAGATTCCCGGTGGGTTCATCCGCCAGGATGATGGCTGGACGGTTGACCAGGGCGCGCGCGATGGCTACACGCTGCTGCTGCCCGCCGGAGAGCTGGCTCGGCTGGTGTTCCGCACGGCCTTCCAGGCCGGTGGCTTTCAGAGCGGCGAGTGCCCGCGCCCGCCGTTCGCGACTGTCCGTGCCGCTATAGAGCAGAGGGAGTTCGACGTTTTCTACTGCACTCGTACGCGCCAGCAAATTAAAACTCTGGAACACGAAGCCTATTTTTTTATTGCGCACCTCCGCCAGTTGATCACTCGACATGCGGGAGACATCCACTCCATCGAGCAGATAACGGCCAGCCGATGGATGATCCAGGCAGCCGAGAATGTTCAAGAGAGTCGATTTCCCAGAACCCGAAGAGCCCATGATGGCGACGAACTCGGTCCGCTCTACGCAGATATTGACATCGCGCAGGGCTTCCACCCGGACTTCGCCCAATTCATAGGTCTTGGCAAGGTGTTCAACCACAATGACAGCAGGCACAGTCACGTTCTCCTCCCTCTCCTCTTGAGAGAGGATCGGCATGCAGGATGTGAACGTATTCTGCCGGAAAGCCCGAGGCGATGCAAGGAAGCCCCCAGCCATGGGCTCGACTTTGCGCTCCCTGGCGAACAATGGTATGCTGCGCGCCAGAAAACATAGCCTACAACCTGCCTGCTCTGCTCGTTGAAAGACATAGCCTATGGCGACCTCCACAGCAACGCCTCCACACTCCAGGTCTCGCAAACATGCGCACGCTGCCTGGCTGCGGCAGCTCCGTCTTGTGTCCGGGACCGTGCTCTTTGCGTACTTGCTGACCCACCTGGCCAATCATGCCCTGGCATTGATATCGTTTGCGGCTCTGGAGGCTGGCCGTGAGTGGTTTGTCTGGGTATGGCGGTCGCTCCCGGCCACGGTGGCGCTGTATGGGGCTCTGGCCTCGCACCTGGCCCTGGCCCTGTGGTCGTTGTATCAACGGCGCCGTTTGCGTATGTCCCCCTGGGAAGCCGTGCAGCTCCTCCTCGGGCTGACCATCCCTTTTTTGCTGACCACTCACGTAGTGGGGACACGCCTGGCCCACACTTGGTTTGAGGTGGATGATACGTATACATACGTCGAACTAGCGCTCTGGGAGTTCCGTCCAGATATTGGTCTGCGCCAGGTCATTGTCTTGCTGCTCGCCTGGATTCATGGCTGTATTGGCATGCATTTCTGGCTGCGACTGCGTCCGTGGTATGCCCGTCTCCTGCCGGTGCTGTTCAGCCTCGCCATCTTACTGCCGACGCTGGCCTTGCTTGGCTTTGTACAAGCTGGGCGCGAAGTCTCGACGCTGGCCCGTGAACCTGGCTGGGTCGAAGCAACGCTCCGCGCGGCCCGCACCCCGGATGCTGCCGCCCGCCAGAGTCTCGATATGGTGCGCACTGTTGCGCCAGCGGCCTTTGCCGCAGCGCTCGTGCTGGTCCTGGCGGGGCGCGCTATCCGGCAGCGTCTTGAGCCACGTCAGGCGACCATTGAGATCCGCTATGCTGGAGGGCAAAAAGTAGTCGTGCCGATAGGGTTTAGTGTCCTGGAAGCGAGCCGCACTGCAAGGATTCCACACGCCTCGGTCTGTGGCGGTCGAGGGCGGTGCTCAACCTGTCGGGTGCGTATTCTGCAGGGTGGTGACACCCTACCGCCAGCAACGGTCGAAGAACAGCGCGTGCTGGACCGTGTGGCCGCACCGCCCACAGTGCGTCTGGCCTGTCAGTTGCGCCCGCAGCAGAATCTGGCAGTCGCTCCGCTGTTGCCCGCCCAGGCCCAGCCGAGCGCTGGCTTTGCGGCTCCTGGCCATCACAACGGGCAGGAGCAGGAGATCACCATTCTGTTTGCTGACCTGCGGGGTTTTACCCGCCTGGCAGAGCCGAAACTGCCCTATGATGTGGTCTTTTTTCTAAATCGCTATTTTGAAGCGATTGGCAGTGCCATTAAAGAGGCTGGGGGTATTGCCAACCAATTCACTGGCGATGGCGTCATGGCCCTGTTTGGGGTCGGTCAGGATCCTGCCGAGGGGTGCCAGCGGGCTCTCCGGGCAGCGCACGCCATGCTGCGCAGTCTGGAGCATCTCACCCAGACCCTGGCCGACGAGTTGCCGGAGCCGCTGCGTATGGGTATCGGCATTCACATCGGCCCGGCTGTGGTCGGGCGTATGGGCTATGAGGATACTACCTATCTTACTGCAGTCGGTGATACGGTCCATGTGGCGAGTCGCCTGGAGGGCTTAACCAAGGAATATCAGTGTCAGATGGTGCTCTCAGAGCAAGTGGCCCAGCGCATAGGCCTGGATCTCAGCGCCTATCCACGGCATGAAATTACCGTGCGCAATCGCACTGAGCCGCTGGCGATTTATGTGGTGGATGAGGTGCAGCGCCTGGTCACGGTGCTACAGCGGTTCCCAGTTGAGTTTACTACAGCATCCCGGGGTGTAAAGCGATATAATCCCTGACGTGATCTTGAGGACAAGCGTTTTCCGCGGAGAACGCATTGTACACAGAGGATGTTTCCTGCTTT
>Ga0194121_10004806_pt1 | contig 19285 bp, 15 predicted proteins | sample TA2MahCa50mmetaG_FD_148609 | JGI IMG/M metagenome (GOLD analysis project Ga0194121, IMG submission 148609) | Freshwater microbial communities from Lake Tanganyika, Tanzania - TA2015020 Mahale Deep Cast 50m | ecosystem: Environmental > Aquatic > Freshwater > Lake | place: Tanzania: Lake...
AGGCATTGTGCGGAGATGATCAACACCGTTCCCTCGTTTGCCAACAACGTAAAGTCCTCTTCCAAGGACTTGCCCCCCGATTGCTGCTTCGGCGCGGACACTGTTCAGTCGCAGGGCGATATTCCGCCGGACTGTTGTTTCGGCGCCGACACCGTCCAGTCAAGCCGCGACCTGCCCTGCAACGGCGCCGACCCCGTCCAGTCGCACGGCGACTTCCCCCCGGACTGCTGCTTCGGCGCTGACACCCAGCAGAGCGGCTTCCTGTTCAGCGGCGCCGGCGACGTGAAGAGCTGAACCCGTGTCACTGCTGTCTCCACTCCAGCGAGTCGGCTCAGGCGCCGTCAGCTTCGTCCGCAACCTCCGGCCCATGCCGGAGGCGGCGGTCACGACGCCGGCGGACGTCCTGGCCGGCGGGCGCGCCGGTGGAGAAAGAGTGGACCGTCCTGGTTTACGCCGACGGTCGCAACCGCCTCGCTCACTCCACCGCGCTTGCCCTCAATAAACTGGAAGCAGTGGGATCCTCAAAGGACGTGCACGTGGTGGCCCAGGCCACCATGGAGCCCACCCTGATGGAGCGGATTTATCCGGAAATCCGCAGCATGCCGACCCGCCGATTCTACATCCAGCGGGATAAGGACGACACCCACATCACCTCTCCCGTGGTCGGAGACATGGGTGAAACGCAGCCCCTCAGCGAGCAATCGCTCACCGATTTCGTAAAATGGGGCGTGCAGAGTTTCCCCGCAAAGCGCTACATGCTGATCGTGAAAAAGCACGGCCTGGGCTTCGCGAAATCCGAGCCGGCCGCGCCGCTCTCGGCCCGCGACATGCGCTCGGCGCTGGAGCAGGTCAAAAAAGACACCGGCCGCAAGATGGACGTCATCGCCTTCGACTCCTGCTCGATGCAGCAGCTCGAAGTGGCGCACGAGCTGAAAGATCGCGCGAGCGTGATGGTGGGCTCGCAGGAAGATATTTTCGCGGTCGACTATCCATATCAGCAGATTCTTGCCGGCCTTGGCAAGGACGTGGACGCCAGCGCCGCCGGCGCCCTCATCGTGGACGCGCACCGCAAGCACGTGAGTCGTGGAATGCAGACGGCGGTCGCGCTCAACAAAGTCGGGGCGGCCTCCGCGGCGATCAAAGGCGTGGTGGACGCGGTGATTTCCGAAGCGATTCCCCGCAAGGTCGTGTACACCAACATGCTCAAGACCGCCTCGATGGAGCCGCAAGAGAGCATGCGCCTGGTCTACAATTTCCGCGACATCCGCGGATTTTTGCAGGGCCTCGCCAAAGACCCGCGGGTCACCTCCGAGACGGTCCGGCAGGCCGCGCTCAGCGCGGACCAGGCTCTCCAGGATTCCATTATTGACCACAGCCTTCCGGAGTGGAAAAAGACCATCAAGGACGCCCAGGGCTACACCGCGTTCATTCCCTGGAAAGCACAGATGGGCGAGGCCTACGGCAAGCTGGCCTTTGATCGCGACGCCGAGTGGTCGCGTCTCACAAATTACGTGTTCGAGAACCACGAGGACGCGCCCGAGCGGGAAAAGATCAGCGCCTACAGCGGCCTGTCGCTCACCCAGAAAATCGGAAAATTCGCCATCGGTCAGTACAAGAAATACATTTCGGCTTACCTGGCGGTGTCGTGCCGCTGCCGTCCCTCGTGCTCGCAGTACACCCGCGAGGCTGTCGAAAAGATGGGCCTCGTGGAAGGTACGAAGCTCGGCTTCATGCGCCTCCTGGCATGTGCGGGCGCGCAGGGCGTCATTGACGACCCGGTGCCGGGAACCAGTGGCGAAGTTCCCCCGCCCGCCCCGGAAATTCTCGTCCAGCCCCCGACCGCCGAGCCGAAGTCCGCGGCCCGTCGCCGCATCGAGCGCACGGCCATCGGCCTTACTCACATGACGGGACGCCTCATCGGCGGCCTCGCGGGCGCCGTGGCGTGCCTGCCGGCCGGCGTGGCGATGGGCGCGATGCTGGGCTGGAAGGCCGGCCGCGCCACCATCGACGTTTTCAACCGCGAATTGCTCACCAGGCATCGCCGCGAGTCAGTGCGCAAACTCGTGGAATTGGAGCACCTCGTGGGTGACCCGGGTTTTGCGACCTACAAGAAGGTCCGCTCCATCACAGGAAGTGACCGCGTGGCCCGTACCGTGGGCGGCGTGGTCGGCGGCGTCATCGGAGGCACCGCGGGCCTGCTGGGCGCGCTCTACAAGGGCTACCGCTGGGGCGCGCTGTTCGGGGGCCTGTGGGGGGCCAACGCGCTGAAGGACGCATTGGGAGAGTTGCCGGTGCACCCGGGCAACGAGGCGATCCTGCGCCAGGATTACGGGCGGTAGAGACTACGGGCCGACGCCCCGGGTCTCCGGCTTACGACCGGCTGCGGACGACGGGCACTCATAGAAAAACTGCGAGCCACCACCCGCTGACCGAGCGCCCTCCGCGCCCATCACCCCGTGATTGTTCGGATACATCGTCCGCGGCACCGGCGTCGGGGCCGGATACACCAGCACTTCGCCCACGCCGGCCTCGCCGGGCGCCCGCATGACTTCCCCCATCGCGAGGAGCACGCGGCCCACCTCGTACACAGAACCCTCCCCGGTGCCCGCGAGCACGCGCCCGTCGGGGAGAATCTCCAGCGTCTTCGCCTGCACGTTGAGCTGCACTTTGGGAAACAGGTGCGCCCGGTCGTCGACCCGGATGAGGTCGCCGTCGCGCGGGTCGACGCTGAGATACGCCTTGCGGAGCCGCTCCAGGCCGCCTTCGCGATGCGGGCGGAACATCAATTCGCCCGGGCCGTGCACCTTCAGCTCGAAAGCCTCGCCGACGCGGACCACGGTGGCCCCGCGCCCGCCCTTCCACACCTGGGCGCCGTCCGGCCGCGGAGGCGGCGCTTCCATCGCGCGCACCTTGAGCCAGCGCGCCCCCAGGGCGATGAAGACGATGACGGCACCCAGCCACAGGACATCCCGATGTTTGCGCATGGTGCTTGCCTCCGACCCGGTGATCTTCGGCGCGAAACCCATCGCGCCTTCATGACGAAGCAATCGCCGTGACCCGCGTGAAGGAGCAATCCCACGACCCGCCGAAGAACATGTTTAGCATTCATGACTCCGGTCTAGCATTCATGACTCCGGGTATGTAAGAACCACCACAAGTTGATAAGACGATTCACGGTGCCCGGCTGCACAATCGCCCCACCCCCCCCCATTGCAGCCGGGTACCTTCTTTTTTTCAGGGGGTCTTTCCCGGCGCGGACCACTCGTCTTGAGGCGGGGGCGGAGCGGCCGGCTCGTCCTGGGCGGGGTCCCGCAGGCGGGCACGCTCCCCGGGGGTGACGTCCCCCACGTCGTACACCAGGATCTCGTAGGGGTACAGCCCGGCCGCGTTCATCGGCCGCTCGTCGGCCCCGCGCTCCCGCACGAATTCCTGGGACTTGCGGACCGGAGCGCCGAACAGCCGCCCCAGCACGTCCTGCATGAACCGGTACTGGCGCTTGCCGCCCGCCCCGGCCACGATAAAGCATCCCCGCTCGTGGAGCACCGCGTAACGGTAGCCGCTGGCCCGCACAAGATCGACTTCCTCGCGGCCGTAATGCGGGGAGCGCGCCACGCCCGACGCCCCCTCGTTGATGTTGCGCAGGAAGGTGAGGAAGGGATTGTCGGCCAGGCGCGCCGAGCGCCCCAGGAACGCGGTCTGACCCTGGGGGGGATAGCCCGGCGGCAGCGCGCCCTCCCCCCAGCCCCCCAGCACCCGCTTCCCGTGGAACATCTGGTAGTAGTTGACGAAGTCGCCCTCGCGAAAGGGCAGTTCCAGGACGCCGCCGATGTCCTGGGCCGCGATCCAGGGATAGAGGTCCGGGACGTTCAGCGGCGTGTAGGACAGCGGCGCCTGGCTGGCCCGCGCCATCTGGCCGAGGACTGGAAAGGCCAGCAACACCAGCAGGAGGGGGCGCAGGCGGGGAGAGACCTTCAGGCGCTGGAACGCGGTGGCCACGCTCCACGCCAGCAGCACTCCGAAGCCAAGCACGAACAGCCCTGACATGCGGACCGGTGAGAAAAGCCTCGCAAAGAAGGGCACGTATTTAAAAAACAACGCCTGCGGCATGCGGATTCCGTCGCTGAGCCGGATGCCGAAAATTTCCTGCACGTACTCGTCGGTCAGCCCGCTCTTGAGGTAGGGGCCCAGCACCAGGAAATATCCCACCAGCGTGACCGCCACCCAGAGCCAGGGACGGCGTGGAAAGATCAACAGGCCGGCCAGGATGATGAGTGAAAATACGACCGGAGCCGAGCGGCGGTACTCCTTCGTGAACGGGAAGTCCCAGGTGTTGGAGTCGCCCTTGAAGCGTTGCAGCGAGTTGAGCAGGTTGTCGTTCTCGGTGTGCACGTTGGTTTTCGGGTGCATTAGATCGACCAGCGGGGGAAAATTTCGAAAATAGGTCATCTCGGGCAGCGGCTGCCGATTGCCGAGTTGCTGAATGTACCAGGTGGCATACGGGATGGAGGTGATCACCGCCACCAGTGCGGCCACCGCGAATTGCCGGCCCCGCGGCGCTCCGTCGCGGCGCACGATCCAGAGCGCCGTCGCGAGCGTTCCGACAACGATCGCCAGGCCAACCAGGCGCGGCGACCAGTCAAGATACATCGCCGCAATAAGCAGCACGACGGCGCCAGACACCATCCACCGCCAGCGGCCCTGGGGCGCCGCCAGCGCCACCAGCCAGAGCACCGTGAGAAACAGCGCGCTCATGCCGTAATACAAATACATGGTCGTGCACAGGCCGAACGCCGCTCCCGCCAGCAGTGGCTCGCGCCACGATGTCTCCGCGCGGGTCATGCGCATCAGGCACATCGCGTACAGCGCCAGTGGAAATACCGCCGCCTGCCGGATGCGCCCGCTGTCGATCTCCACCAGCACGTAGGAGCCGAAGCCAAACGCGACGCCGCACAGCACGGAGGCGGTCCAGTCGCGGACCATCAGGCGCCCCAGCCAGTATCCGCACAACCCGTTCAGGACCAGGGTCAGGACAACCTTGACGTTGTAATAGGCGGGTGCGCCGAAAATCGCCTCCAGCGGCACCGACATCGCCTGGAGGTCAAAAACATTGCCGGTCTCCGGATACGAGCCGCTGATGAGCGCGACGTAAATCGTATAAAAAAGCCCTCGCTGCTCCCAGGCGCCGGCCAGCAGTTGCTTCATCCACCAGTAGCGCCAGATCCAGCCTTCCAGCTCTCCGCCTCCAACGTACGCGGTGGTGAAGCGGGACCACACCGGGGAAACGATCCACAGGGCGAGGACCAGAAAAATGGCCGCGGCCGCGACCGTCCCCCAGGCGCGCGGAGCCAGCGGCTCCCGGGGAGGCGCGGCGCGGGTGGACAGGGCGTCTTTCACGGGCGCGTTCATGAACGATGAATCATCGCGTAATCGCGGGGTTGCGGCAACCCAGGAACGGATGCGGGCGCGGATTGAGGTCCAGCTCGTGGAGCCGGGCGGGTTGCAGGCCCAGCCGACGGGGGAGGTTCAGCAATCGGTCAGAGATTGGCCGCCCGCCGAGATCCTCGCGGATGGTGGGCAGCGCGTGACCGATGAGCACCTTCACCACCACGATGCCGCTGGCTGCGATGTCGGGCGGCGTGATCTGGGCCCAGTAGGCGTGCAGCCCGGCGCTGCGCAGGTAGGCGCGCCACGTGTCGATGGGATGGACGTGCGCGTCGGGATGCGCGGGCGGCAAGGGGCGGTCGTCGCCGCCGAACAGGAAGTCCACGTCGTCCCAGTCGGCTGCGCCGCCGCCCGCGTAGACGTGCTCGGCAAACGAGGTGAACGCGCGGTCGAGCGCTACTTCCGGATCCAGGTCGGCGCCCGCGCCGTAGGCGAACGCGGGATCGTGGTGACGGGAGCGGGCCAGAAATCCAAAGGTGGGGACGCCGATGTCGGTCGTCAGGTCGACGACCGCAACCTGGTAGCCTGCTCCGGTAATTTCGTCGAGCACCGGGTGAAATCGGCGGGGAAGGGTGTCCCAGGAAATTCGGCCCGGCACCATTTGCGCGTACCAGTGCGCCATCAGGCCGTCCACCGACGCGGTCTGACAGAGCGCGACGCGCACCGCGATCTCGATGTTGGGATGGGCCACGGTGCCGGCCGGCTCGGCGTGCATCAGGTGCTCCCAGGGCGCGGCGGTGAAAAACAGGTCGGCCGGCAGCGCCACGTCGTCGTTGCGGGCCAGACTGTGGGCGCGATGCCAGTCAAATTCGCGGCCCTCGTGGTAAGGAATCAGCGGGTGGCGTCCCTTCGGCGCATAGGGAATCCACGGGCGTGGATCCAGCGCCGAAACCGGGATTCCTTTGCGGGTGCCGCGCCACATCGCGCGCCCGGCCCGCGCCGAGGAGGCGTAACGCGCGAGGCCGCGCAGCACGGCCACGCTGTCCGCGATTTCGTCAAGGTCGTGACCGAAGCCGTGCCAGATGGTTTCCGGAAAAATATCCTGGGGAGACGGCATGTACGGCGTGGGTGCGGAAACCTTCGCACCCGGCCCGGCCGGCTCGGAGCTGGCGAGCGAGCGCGCAAGCGGCGTGTCTGGGATATTTTCCGGCGGGCGCCGGTGCAGCAGGCCGATGCGCGCGTCCTGGAGCCATTCCTGGGGCGTGGCGCTGTCCCGTTGGGTGGCGCCGGCCCACGGCGAGCAGAACACGCACTGCGGATGGGGCAGAAAAAAATGGATCGTGAAATTTCCGTCGTGCGCGCCAAATACGCCCACGCCGGGATCGGCGCCGGTGATGTCCATGGCCAGCCACTTGAGCATGACCACCTGCTCCTCGGTGGGCGGCCGGGAGGGATATTGCAGCGTGTCGTGCCCGTTGAGCGCCTCCAGGTAGCGCGCGTAGCGTTTCACGTCGCGGCTGAGCCCGAGAAGCCGCAATTCAAAGCAGCGGGGACACGGGCTGGTGTCTTCCAGCGGAAAATAGGCGGCAAAAGCGAGCGGGTCGGCTTCCTCTCGCTGATCGCAGGCGCGTGGATGAGGCAAGACCAGCGCGTAGGGAATTTCAGCCGCGTGCAGCCGCTGCCCCCAGGCGCGATAATCGAGCACGAAGCCAGGCCAGGGAATCAAGAACGCCAGCGTGCAGCCAGGAAAAATTTCCGCGGGCTCGCCCTCACTCCACGGACCGAGAATGAGGACATTGTCCGCGTGCAATGCGGTGGCGGGACGCGGTTCGGTCAACGGCTCCCCGGTTTGCTGATGGGCATTCCTCTGCGGCACAGCGGGCACTGCTCGGCGGGCCAGGATTCCACGTCGATTTCCAGCAGGGAATACAGCGGCACGTTCAGCGCCAGGGGCCCCAGCGTGCGGTGCAAGAGCGCCGCTTGCCCGATCACGTTGCCGCCCAGGCGGTGCACGACTTCGGCGGCCTCGGAGGAGGAGCCGCCGGTGGTGACCACGTCTTCGGCGATGAGCACGCGTTCTCCCGGCTTGATCTGAAATCCGCGACGCAGGGCCATTTTCCCCTCGCTGCGCTCCACGAAGACGCTGGGCACCCTGAGGGCCGCGGCCAATTCGTGTCCAACCAGCATGCCGCCGAGCGCCACGCCCACGACCTTGTCGGGGACGGCGCCGGCGCGCTGCACGGTCTGGGCCAGCGCCTCGGTGAGCCGGCGCCCCACGTGCGGATCCTCGAACAGGAGCGCGCACTGGAAATAGCGCCCGGAGTGCAGGCCGGAGCTGAGCGTGAAGTGTCCTTCGAGCATTGCGCCGCTGCGGCGCATTTCATCCATCAGGGGAATATTCAATGAGCTGCGCGTTTTCAGGCGATGAGAAACGCGTCCTCCATTTCGCGGATGATCTGGCGGGCGGCGTCTTTTGGATCGGCGGCGGCAGTGATGGGCCGCCCAACCACAAGATAGGAGGCGCCCGCCCGCAGGGCGCGGGCAGGCGTGGCGACGCGGGTCTGGTCGTGCAGTTCGCCGCCGGCCGGGCGAATGCCGGGGGTGACAATCAAGAATCCCGGCCCGGTTTCCTCGCGGATAGCCTTCACTTCCTGGGAGGATGCCACCACGCCGTCCAGCCCGCACTCCTGGCACAGGCGGCTGAGGCGCACGACGTGGGGCGTGACCACGTCGTCTCCCTCGGAGGAAAGGCCGATGTCCGGAAAATCCTTCGCGTGCAGGTGGGTGAGCAGGGTGACGCCGATTATTTTTGGCGGCAGCACGCCCTTGCGCGCCGCGCCCTCGCGCGCGCTTTCGGCGGCGGCGGTGAGCATCGCGCGGCCGCCGGTGGCGTGCACGTCGATGAGAAAAACCCCCTGCTGCATGCACGAATCGATGGCGTGCGCCACCGTGTTGGGAATATCGTGCAGCTTCAAATCCAGGAATACGCGTGCGCCGCGCTCCCAGAGGCGCTTTACGATGGACGGTCCGCAGGCGGTAAATAATTGCAGCCCGACTTTGAAACAGGAAACTTCCTCGGCCAGACGGTCCACGAGCGCCAGGGCGGCGGCCTCGTCGCCGACGTCCAGCGCCACGATGAGCCGCTCGCGCTCGGGAAGCAGCTGGTCGCCTTCGAGCACCATCAGCAGGCTCCCAGGAGCGAAAGGACCTGCCGCCCGCGCATCACGACGCGGCCGTCCACCATGGTGAGGACGGGCAGGCCGCGCACGGTCCAACCCTCGAATGGCGTGTTGCGCGACTTGCTTTCGAAGCGGCCGGGCTCGATGGTTTCCTCGGCATCCAGGTCGAGGACGGTCAGGCAGGCCGGGCGCCCCACCGCGATTTCCCCCAGGTCGGTGCCAAGGATGCGGGCCGGCGCGGTGGAGAGGGCGTCGATCAAGCGCTCGAGGGAAATCAGGCCGGGGCGGACAAGGCGATCGAGCAGGACGGGCAGGGCGGTCTCCACGCCGATGACCCCGAACGCGGCCTGCGAAAACGGCACCGTCTTTTCCGCGCTGGTGTGCGGGGCGTGGTCGGTGGCGATGGCGTCGATGGTGGTGTCGGCGAGGCCTTCGATGAGAGCCTGGCGGTCGCGCTCGGTGCGCAGGGGCGGATTCATCTTGTAGTGAGCGTCCTGTCGGGAAAGCTCGGCGTCGGTCAGGAGCAGGTGGTGCGGGGTGACTTCCGCCGTGACCGAAATGCCGCGTCGCTTGGCTTCGCGGATCATGGCCACGGAGCGGGCTGAGGACAGGTGCGCCACGTGCATGCGGCCGCCGGTGGCTTCGGCCAGCAGGATGTCTCGTGCCACGATAATATCCTCGGCGGCGATGGGCATGCCGGGGATGTTCTGGCGGGCGGCGTGCTCGCCCTCATTGGCGGCACCGCCTACGGTGAGGTGGTGGTCCTCCTCGTGGCCGATCATTGGGACGTCCAGCGCCTTCGCCTGGGCCAGGGCGCGCCGCATCAGGTCGGCGTTCATCACGCAGCGGCCGTCGTCGGAGAAGGCCACCGCGCCGGCCGCCTTGAGGGCGGCGAGGTCGGTGAGGGCCTCGCCCTTCTGGGCCACGGTAATGCACGCGATAGGGAGAATGCGGCACAGGCTCTGGCGCTCGAGCTGGTAGCGCACCCCTTCGGGTGTGTCGATGGGCGGCGCGGTGTTCGGCATGACGCCGACGGCCACGAATCCCCCGCGCACTGCCGCGCGTGAGCCGCTCTCGACGGTCTCCTTTTCCTCGCGGCCGGGCTCGCGGAAGTGGACGTGCATGTCCACCAGGCCGGGGGCCACGATCTTGTCGTCAACCCGCTCCAGATGCGCGTCGGGCGCCTCGAGGTGGGGGCCCAGGGCGGCGATGCGGGGTCCGTCGACCAGGATGTCAAGGGGCGCGATCCGCCCCTCGCTGTAGACGCGTCCGCCTTTGAACAGTACCTTCATTGCGTGCCCGGGGTTCGGGTTGTCGCGATTCTTCTCCTTCCTGCGGCATTGAGTTTAATTCAATTGCTAAATTGAATTTTCCTCCTCTTTATGAATTGCCTCGGCGAGCCGATCTATTACTTGCAGGTAACTCGTCCGGGCCGAATTGGGCAGGCTCGCAACGCTGGTCGGAGGTTTTGTCATGGAAGCCCTTGCAGTGATGGTTTGTTCATCGGTCCTTCTCGGAATTCTCCACAAATACAGCGGCAAGAGCGCACTTTCCGGCGAGTAGCATTCGTCCGCTCCTCTCACCGGAGGCGTTCGCTGTCCCCGCGGTAAAGACGTGGTGAACCCCATATCCCCTGAGCAGCGCGCCGTGTTGACCACGGCGCGCTCTGTTTTTTCGCGAGGATACCTGCCTGGCCTCAAGCCCCGTCGTGACTGGCCTGCGCGCGCGGCACGGGGCGCCAGGCCATCCCAACAATCACCGATGGCTCGACCCTGATCCGACGTGGCGGGCTCACCCCTTGAATTTGGGGCCCATCATGGCGGATGATCCCTGCTCGCGGGAACACACGGGCTCGTCCCGGCGTTATCGTTGCGCGCACCAATGCAGAGGGGACCCCATGAGGCAAAGAATCCATCGTCGTTCAGAAGCGCGAGTAGTGGCAGTCGAGCATCCGGGCCGCAGGCTGGCCTGGATGTTCCTGGGGATGCTGCTCCTGCTGCTGGCCCTGGCCGCCCGCGCGCACGGGGCCACCGACGAGGTCCAGGTAAAGGTGGCCCCGGTGAAAGTGAAGGCGGGCGCCAGCCAGGTGGTGCCGGTCACGGTGACCATCCCCAGGGGGTGGCACCTGTTTGCCCTGCCAGCCCTGACGGGGCAGACCCAGAAGCCGACCTCGCTCGCGCTCACCGCGGGCAGCGGGATCACGGCGACGACGCTGCAGATGCCCGCGGCCAAGACGGTCCACATTGACTCGCTGGCTGCGGATGCCAACGTCTACGAGGGCACCATCAAGGTCAATGTGAAGGTGGCCGCGGCGAAGACGGCGGCCGCCGGCAAGCAGAGCCTGGCCGGCGAACTGTCCTACCAGGCGTGCAGCGACGAGCGCTGCTTCTTCCCGAAGAAGCTCAAGTTCACGCTCCCGGTGGAGGTCGTAAAGTAGGCTTCCAGCCGTAAAGGGAAACGGACGAACGAGAGCGGCCGCTCTTGTTTTTGTGTTGCTGGGCGCCGGTCCGACCCGGGCGCCCTTTCAGCGCAGTTTCGTCTTGCGCGGGTAAGGTCAGAGTCTTCCCTGCGTCAATCCGCTCAGGTCGGGCGCGTTGCCGACGGCCTGCTCGGGCTTGTTGTCGGCGCCAGCCGCGGCCTGCTCCGGCTTGTGCTCGGCAGCATTCTCAGCGCCAGCCGCGGCCTGCTCGGGCTTGTGCTCAGCCGATTGCCCCTTGCCCGAAGCGAGATCCAGAATCGAGCCCACCGGCGACTCCGCCGGCGGCGCCGCCGCGGCAGCCTTCTGCCCCGGCGCCTCATTGCGGTGTTCGGCCCCGCTCTGCGACACGCTCTCCGCCCCGCGCGCCGAGGTTGAATTCGAGGTGGGCGCCGCGGCCTTCGCGCCGAACCGCACGCTGAACTTCCCGTCCGCCTTCTCGACGTGGATCTGGCGGTTGCCGGCCGCGCCGCGCGAGACTTCCTTGCCTTCCTTGTCGCGCGCAACCACCGAGTCGGTGGCCTTGTCGAACTGCACCTTCAACTGCTCTCGACCGCCGCTCTTTCCGCCACCTATGGCGCTCGCCGCGCTCTTCACCGCGTCCTTGAGCCCGTCATCGCTGTTGATGGGGCGGGGTGCCGCGGCCGGTTTGGCGGCGGCCTGCTGGGAGAGCGGCTTTGCGCTGCGCGGCGCCTGGCGCGTGGCCTGGACGGCCTGCTCGGTGTTCACGGGACGCTGAACGTTGGTGCCGATTCTGCTCATTGGGACCTCCCGTCGTTGATGTCGGTGGGGAGGACGAATCACCCAGCCCACGACGATAGTACCATCTTCGTGGTCGGACTGGCTTCGAGCCATGGTCTCTTTCTCGGACCCGCCCGGGCGTATCGTGGCTCTAGGTCAGATGAACGACGGCATCAGGCCGCAGGAGCCCCAGAAGCAGGCGTCCAACCCTCCCCACCCATGCGACGCGCCCTGCTTTCCGTAACTGACAAGACTGGCCTGGAGGCCTTCGCCCGCCGTTTGAAGGCCTGTGGATTCGACCTGGTGGCCAGCGGCGGCACCGCCCGCGTGCTGTCCGCGGCCGGGCTAGAGGTGACTCCCGTCGAAAAGATCACGCGCAACGCCGAGGCTTTTGACGGACGCATGAAGACCATTTCCTTCGAGATCGAGTCGGCCATCCTGTTTGACCGCGACAGACATCGCGTGGAAGCGGAGACGCTCGGCGTCATCCCGATCGATCTGGTGGCCTGCAACCTGTACCCGTTCGCGGACGTCGTGCGGCGCCCGGATTTCACCATCGAAGAGGCGGTCGAGCAGATCGACGTGGGCGGTCCCACCATGCTCCGCGCCGCCGCGAAAAACCACGCCTGCGTGACCGTGGTAATGGACCCCGCGGACTACGACACCGTCGCCAGCGAAGTTGAGCAGCGCGGCAACACGCGCCCGGAAACCCGTCGCCGCCTCGCCGCGCTCGCTTTCGCGCGCCTCTCCGCCTACGACGCGCTCATCGCCAGCACGCTCGGCGAGGGCGTGCGCAGCCTTCCCCTGCGCGAGGGGATGCCGCTTCGCTACGGCGAGAACCCCCACCAGCGAGGGACGTTTCTGGAGCCGCTCGACGCGCCAACCGATCCGCTCGCGCTGACGAACTTCACCCAGGCCCAGGGCAAGACGCTCTCCTATAATAATCTTCTTGACGCGGACGCCGTGCTGTTCGCGCTCTGCCTGATCGGCGGGGATGGTCCGGCGGCGTGCATCGTCAAGCACACCAACCCCTGCGGCGCGGCCCGCGCGGACTCTCTGGACGACGCATTTGCGCGCGCCTGGGCCGGCGATCCCATCGCAGCCTTCGGGGGGATTGTTGGCGTCAACCGCCCGGTCGACGGCGCCCTGGCCGAGCGGATGCTGGAAGACAAGCGATTTTTCGAGATATTGCTGGCCCCCTCAATGGATACCGCCGCGCGCGAGATTTTCGCCACCCGGAAAAACTTGCGCGTGCTGTTGAATCCCGCACTGGACAATCCCCATCTGGTGCCGGCCTGGGAATACCGCTCGGTGCGCGGTGCCATGCTGGCCCAGATGACCGACGATCACCAGTTGGATGTGGAATTTGTCACTGAGGTGAGGCCGGATCCGCGTCAGGTGAGCGACCTGCTGCTGGCCTGGCAGATCTGCCGCGCTTCCCGCTCCAACGCGGTAACCCTTGTTCGCGACGGCATGCTGGTCGGAAACGGCGTGGGCCAGCAGGACCGCCTGACCTCGTGCCGCATCGCGGTGGAAAAGGCGGGCCCGCGGGCGCGCGGCGCGGTCGCGGCATCCGATGCATTCTTTCCGTTTCCGGACGGTCCGGAAGCGCTCGCCCGGGCGGGCGTTGCGGCAATTATTCAGCCCGGAGGCTCGGTGCGCGACAGCGAAACGTTCGCGCTTTGCAATCAATATGGCGTCGCCATGGCAACCACCCGTGGCGTGCGCTGCTTCAGACATTAGGAGGGTTTAACTGATGAGACAGATCGCCGAAGGAAAAACCAAGCAGATTTTCGACGTCGGAGCCGGCATCGTCCAGATCCGCAGCAAGGACGACATCACGGCGGGCGACGGCGCTCGGCGGGACCTGCTCACCGGCAAGGCGGTGCTGGCCACCGCCACAAACGGTCACGTGTATTCGTTGCTAAACGACGCCGGAGTAGCCACCCACTACCTTGGGCAGGATGACGAAACCACCTTCCGCGCCTACCACTGCGACATGGTGCCCATCGAGGTGGTCAGCCGCCGCATCGCCACCGGCTCGTATTTGAAGCGGAATCCCGAAATTGCCGAGGGCCATCGCTTCGTGCCCCTGCTGACCGAGTTTTTCTTTAAGGACGACGCCAACCACGATCCCCAGATCAGCGAGGAAGATATCGTTAAAGACAAGCACCTGACCGAAGCCGAGTTGAGCGGCGTGAAGCGCCAGGCCGCGCTCGTGTTCGAGGTACTGGAGCGCGCCTGGGCGCTGGAAGGCGTGACCCTCGTCGACATGAAAATCGAGTTCGGGCGCCGCAAGAGCGACGGCGCGCTCTTGCTCGCGGACGTCATCGACAACGATTCCTGGCGCATCTGGCCGGGCGGCGATAAATCCGCCATGAAAGACAAACAGGTGTATCGCAACCTGACCAGCCGCACCGAGGAAGCGCTCGAAAAAGTGCTCGACAATTATCGCTGGGTCGCGCTTAAAACGGAGACGTTCGCGCGCAGCGGCCAGGGGCTCGCGGTGGTGGTGATGGGCTCGGCCTCCGACGAGAAAATCGGCCGCGCGGTGGCCGACACGCTGCGCGCGCTCGCCGTGGAAACCCATCTGCGGGTCTGCTCGGCGCACAAGGATCCGGCCCGCCTGCTCGACATGGCGGCCGATTACGACGCGCTGGCCCGTCCCCTGGTGTACGTGGCCATCGCCGGCCGCTCCAACGGCCTGGGTCCGGTGCTGGACGGCACCACGCCGCATCCCGTGATCAACTGTCCGCCGCCCAGCGACAAGTTTGGCGGGATGGACATCCTCAGCAGCCTCCGCCTGCCCGGCGGCCTGGCCTGCAGCACCGTCCTGGAGCCCGAAACGGCGGCGCTGGCCGTGGTGAAGATCCTCGCCGAGCAGGACGCCGCGCTGTGGGGGCGGCTGCGGATCTACCAGCGCAAGACCCGCGAGGCAGTCGCGGCGGCCGACGAGAAGACGCGCGCCGTGCTGCCGCCCAGTCTCGCGCCCGCCGCGGCGGTGCGCGTCCCCGAGCCGGCGCATGCCTGAGCCGCTCACCTACAAGACGGCCGGCGTGGACGTCGCGGCCGGCGACCGCGCGTCCCACCGCGCGCTGGAGCACGCGCGACGCACCTTCGGCTTTCGTGAGGGGCGCCAGGGTCAGGCGGTCACGCTCGACGGCGTGTTCACCGGGCTGATCGACGCGGGCCCGTTTTATCTTGTCATGAACTCCGACGGGGTCGGCTCGAAGGCCGTGGTGGCCGCCGCGATGGGCCGCTACGACACGCTCGGCCACGATCTGCTGGCCATGGTTGCCGACGACGCCGCCTGTGCCGGCGCGGAGCCCGTGGCCCTGGTCAACACGCTCGACGTGGAACACGTCGACGAGGCTGTTGTGGGCGACCTGATGCGCGGCCTGGAGGACGCCTGCCGCGCCGCTTCGGTCAGCGTGGTGGGCGGGGAGATCGCGGAGATGCCTGACCAGATCCGCGGAATTTCCTGGAGCGCCGCGCTCGTCGGGTTGCTCCGCAAGGAGCGGGTTCTGGGCCCGCACCGCGTGCAGGAGAACGACGGCGTGATCGGTCTGCTTACCGACAATTTCCGCGCGAACGGGTTCACGCTGCTGCGCCGCATTCTGGAGCGCGCGCACGGCCCGGACTGGGTGCGCGCGCCCTACGACGGCGCGCGCGCCTGGGGCGAGGTGGCGCTGGCGCCGAGCCGCGTGTTCACGCCGTTCCTCAATCACCTGACCGGCGGATTTTCACGGGAGCCGGCCGCCCCGATAAGCGCACTGGCCCACGTGACGGGCGGCGGCCTCGAGTCGAACACCCGCCGCGTGCTCCCCGCCGGCCTGCGGATCGCCTGGGGCAGCCTCCCTGAAATCCCAGAAGTCATGCGGCATGCAGCGGATCTGGGCGGCGTGGATGTCGAAGAGACGCGGCACGCGTGGAACTGCGGCATCGGGATGGTCGTCCTGACGCCGTCTCCGCAGGCCGTCCTGGCGCTCGCCGCCTCCATGCAGGTCCCCGCACGCGAGTTGGGGAAAGTCGTGCGCTCTTAAAGCCTGATTTCGGTAGTCAGGTTCGTGGTGAGGACGGCTGGAGCCACCGCAATAGAAGATGACTGCCGAAAGCAGGCACTGGGTAGGGTGGATCATGCTTTACAGGGTTGAGGCGCGCGTATCTTTGAAGCCGGGCGTGTTGGACGCTCCCGGCCAGGTGCTGCAGCGCTCGCTTCACAACCTCGGGTTCGACGAGGTGAAGGAAGTGCGCGTCGGCAAGCACATCACGATGGAAGTCGAGGCCGACTCTCCCGAGCAGGCCCGCGCGCGCGTGGCGCAGATGGGCGAGCAGCTGCTCGCGAATCCAGTTGTCGAATTGTTCGACTTCGAGATTTTCGAAGGCGCGGAGGCTGCTCGGTGAGCGTTGCCGTCATCCGCTTTCCCGGCTCCAACTGCGACACGGATTGCGTGCGCGCGACGGAAGTCGTGGCCGGACTGAAGGCGCGGGTCATCTGGCACCAGGACGCCATCCCCGCGGAAATTTCCCTGGTCATTTTGCCGGGGGGATTTTCCTACGGAGATTACCTGCGGCCCGGGGCCATCGCCCGCTTTGCTCCCGCGATGGCGGAGGTCCGCCGCTTCGCGGATCGCGGCGGCCACGTGCTGGGCATCTGCAACGGCTTCCAGATCCTGACCGAGGCGGGGATGCTGCCCGGCGCCCTGCTCCCCAACGGCAGTCTCTCGTTTGTCTGCCAGGATGTCCGCCTGCGCGTGGAGCGCACCGACACGCCCTTCACGCGGCGCTATAAAAAAGGGCAGGTGCTCCGCATGCCGGTGGCCCACGGCGACGGCCGCTATTTTTCAGAAACTCCTCCGCAGGGCGTCGTTTTCCGCTACGTGGACGAGAACGGCGATCCCACGCCAGAGGCGAATCCGAACGGCGCGCTGGACAATATTGCCGGCATGGTGAACGCGCGCGGCAACGTGCTCGGCATGATGCCCCATCCGGAGCGGGCCTGCGAGACCCTGTTGGGCAGCACCGACGGCCGCGCTCTCTTTGAGAGCGTGCTGGAGTCCTCCCTGGGAGTAGGCGCATGATGGGAGTGGGCGCATGATGACGGATACCCCGGTTTACCAGATCCTCGGACTGACCCGCTCGGAATACGTGCGCATTGTGGACATTCTGGAGCGCGAGCCAACCCCCACCGAACTGGCCATGTTTTCGGTGGAGTGGTCCGAGCACTGCGGATATCCCCGCTCGCGTGATTATTTGCGCACGCTGCCCCGCGAGGGAAAATTCGCGCCGATGGTGGGGACCGACGCCGGCGGCATCGTCCTCGACGGGCGGATTGTCGTGTTCAAGGCGGAAAGCCACAATCATCCCTCGCAGGTGGAACCGAAGGCCGGCGCGGCCACCGGCGTGGGCGGGATCGTGCGCGACATCCTTTCCATGGGCGCGCGGCCGGTGGCCCTGCTCGATTCCTTGCGCTTTGGTGACGCCCGCGATGCGCGCACCGCGTTCTTCGTGAAGGGCGTGGTCGACGGCATCCAGCACTACGGGAACTGCATCGGCGTGCCCACGGTGGGCGGCGAAGTGACGTTTGACGCGGCGTTTTCCGGAAATTGTCTGGTCAACGTGATGTGCGTCGGCGTGGTCGAGGGAGAGCGGGTAATGACCTCCGAGGCGCCGGCCGGGCAGAGTGTCATGTTTCTCGGCTCGCGCACCGGGCGGGACGGCATCGGCGGCTGCAGCGTGCTCGCCTCGCGCGAGTTCAGCGAGGCCGATCAGAAGCGGCCCACCGTGCAGATCGGCGATCCGTTCGCCGGAAAATGCCTGATCGAGGCGACCCTGGAGGCCATTGCCAGCGGCGCGGTCATCGCAATGAAGGACATGGGCGCGGCCGGCTTGACCTGTACTACATCGGAAATGGCGGCGGCCGGCGGCGTCGGCATGGAAGTCGAACTCGAAAAGGTGCCCCGTCGCGAAGCGGGCATGGAGCCGTTCGAGTTGATGATGAGCGAGTCCCAGGAGCGCATGCTTGCCGCGGTGGCGCCCGGGCGCGAGCAGGAAGTCGTCGACATCTATCACCGTTGGGGATTGCAGGCGCACGTGGTGGGGCGCACCGTGGAAGGCGGCGAGCTGATCATCCGCGATGAGGGAGAAATTGTCGCGCAATTGCCGGTGGTTGCGTTGACAAGCCCGGAGACGATTCCCCTGCCGTATTCAGCACCGCCGGCCGGCGCCGAAATTCCCCTGGATGTTGAGCGCCCCCAGGGCGGCTGGGGCGAGGCCCTGCTCACCCTGCTGGGCGCGCCCAATATCGCGAGCCGCGCGTGGATTTTCCGCCAGTACGATCACACGGTGCAAACCAATACCGTGGTTCCGCCAGGCCGCGCGGACGCCGCCGTAATCCGACTGCCCATCACCGTGGAGGGTGCGACGCGCGGGTTGGCCATGACGATGGACGCCAATCCCCGGCTGTGCGGCCTGGACCCGTACGAGGGCGCCCGCCAGGCGGTGGCCGAAGCGGCGCGCAACCTGGTGTGCGTGGGGGCGGAGCCGGCCGGGGTGACCGACTGCCTGAATTTTGGAAATCCGGAAAAGCCGGAGCGCTTCTGGCAGTTCGTGCGCGCCATCGAGGGCCTGGGCGACGCCTGCCGCGCGCTGCACATTCCGGTGGTTTCCGGCAACGTGTCATTCTTCAACGAGAGCCCCCAGGGCGCAGTGTTGCCGACGCCCACCATCGGCATGGTGGGCGTTTTGCAGGACGTCACGCAGGCCCGCTCGATGGGACTTCTCGGTGAAGGGTACGATCTGGTGCTGCTTGGCAATTTGTCGGGCGCACTCGGCGGAAGCGAATATGCCACCGAGATCTGCTGCGCCGGCGGCGGAAACATCGCGGTGCTCGACATGGAGCGCGAGAGCGCCCTGCACAAGACCGTGCTGGCCGCGCACGCCGAAGGGATTGTCGCGGCGGCCCACGATCTCTCCGAGGGCGGCTTGATGATCGCGGTGGCCGAGTGCTGCATCGCTGGCGGCGTGGGCGCGCGCCTCGATTTGAAGGACATCCCCGCGGAAACGCCGGCCGACCTCGCCGCGCTGTATTTCGGGGAAGCGCCCTCGCGCATTCTGGTTTCCCTCTTGCCCGAGGATCATGAGCGGTTGCAGGCACTGGCTGCCGAGCACGGCGTGCCGTACCGCCGCCTGGGATCCACGGCCGGACGCCACCTCGTGGTACACGGGCCGGGTTCTGAGGAATGGGGCTCGACGTTGAGCGCGATGCGGCGCAGGCATGCATCGCTGCCAGATTTGCTTGGATTGTGAGAAGGAGCCATGATGAACATGCAGACGCGCAATGAGGAAACTCGCGCTCACGCTGAAGTGCAGGAGAAATTCGGCCGCGAGGGGCTCACGTTTGACGACGTGCTGCTCGTCCCCGAGCGCTCGGAGGTGCTGCCCACCGAGGTGGACACCAGCACGCGGCTCACGCGCACGCTGCGCCTGCACATCCCCTTCTTGAGCG
>Ga0194121_10004812_pt1 | contig 19280 bp, 16 predicted proteins | sample TA2MahCa50mmetaG_FD_148609 | JGI IMG/M metagenome (GOLD analysis project Ga0194121, IMG submission 148609) | Freshwater microbial communities from Lake Tanganyika, Tanzania - TA2015020 Mahale Deep Cast 50m | ecosystem: Environmental > Aquatic > Freshwater > Lake | place: Tanzania: Lake...
CGGGGCCAGCGCGCGGGAGGGGTCGTGCGGGACGGGCGTCGTCATCGTAGGCTCCCGATTGCTGCGCGGGTGCGCTCAGGACGAGCGGGCGGTCGTCAGCGTAGCCGCTGGGGCGCGGCCGGGCTACGCGCGGGTGTTCGCGCGTGTGCGCGCGGCGACGTCCACCGTGAGGTCGAGCGGCGGCTCCGGCGCGTCCGCGGGCGTGTGCAGCGCCCCGCGCTCCGCCCGTACACGGCCCTCCGCGAACGCCGCGAGCGCCGCGACGAGAAACGGCGCCTCCACTGCGAGCCCGGCGTCGCGGATGCGCAGGAAGAGCGGCGTCGCCTCGATCGCCGCGTCGTCCATCTCGTCGATGTGTCCGTCGAGCTCCGACCAGAGCGGGTCGAAGGCGGGCCCGACGATGGGGTACCGGCAGTACGCGACGACGGGCCCCGCGTCGACCTCCGCGATCGCGAGGTGGACCATGACGCCGCTCTCCGGCGCCCGCGTGCGGATCAGCTCGCGCATCACCTCCCGCCAGGTGCCGATCGGCCCGCCGGGCAGCGCGGGGTGGAGGTTGAGGAGCGCGTGGTGCCGCACGAACGAGGCGGTGAGGATGAGCATGTATCCGGCGAGCACGCCGACGTCGAAGGGGTGGGCGGCGAGCCGCCGCGCGACCTCGACGTCATAGGCCTCGCGCCAGGGCGGGAGCGGCGCGCCGGGGCTGGAGCGCTCGCCGCCGCGCTCGCGCCTGGAGCGCACCGAGGAGAGCGCGACCACCGGAATGCCCGCCGAGCGCGCGCGGTCGAGGAAGCCGTCGGTGACCGGGTCCTCGCCCGGCTCGCGGTTGCAGAAGACCACCGCAATCTCGGCGTCGAGCGCCCCTGCCTCGATCGCGGCGAGCGCCGCCTCGAACATGCCGCGCGAGCCGGCGCCGCGCGCGGTCGTGAACCAGCCGATGCGAAGGGTCACCGCGGCTCCCCGCCGCCGTTGAGGGCGCGCTGGCGCAGCGTCTCGATGCGCTGCTCGACGCTCGCAAGCAGCTCCTGGCAGCGCTGCGCGAGCCGCATGCCCTCCTCGTAGAGGTCGACCGAGCGCTCGAGCGTGAGTCCCCCCGCCTCGAGCGCGCGTGAGATCTCCTCGAGCCGCTCGTAGACGGCCTCGAAGCTATCGTCGGGCGCCTCCGTGGGCGGCGAAGCCTCGCCGGCCGCGGGGCGGTCGCTCCGAGCCGGGTCGCGCGGAGACGGGGTGCGCGGAGCCATCAGGGCGACTCTACCCGGACCGTGCGCGCGCCGTCGCGCCAGCGCACGCCGAGCCGCTCGCCGGCCGCCACGCCCGCGGCGGAGGTCACGACCTCGCCGTCTTCGCGCGAGACGATCGCGAATCCGCGATCGAGCGTGGCGAGCGGGGAGAGCGCCTCGAGGCGGCTGAGCCAACCCGCGGCTGCCGCGCGCGCGGCGGCGGTCGCGGCGCTGGCCGCGCCGTGCATCACCTCGACACGCATCGCGAGCTCGTGGCGCACGCGCTGCACGTCGGGCAGCGCTCGCTCCATCACGCGCTCGCGACGTTCGACCGCGGTGCGCGCGGCGTCGAGCGTGCGCGCGAGCTGCTGGCCGTGCTGGCGTCGCATCGTTGCGATCGCCTGGAGCACCTCCGCGCGGTCGGGGGCGACGAGCTCCGCGGCCGCCGACGGCGTCGGCGCGCGCATGTCGGCGACGAGGTCGGAGAGCGAGAGGTCGGTCTCGTGCCCGACCGCCGAGATGACCGGCACCGGGCAGCCGAAGATCGCGCGGATCACCGGCTCTTCGTTGAAGGCCCAGAGGTCCTCCGCGGAGCCGCCGCCGCGCCCGACGATCAGCACGTCCGGCCACCGCTCGGGCCGCCCGCGCGGCGCCATCGCGCGGATCGCCTCTGCGATCTCGACCGGGGCCTCCTCGCCCTGCACCGGCGTGGGAAGGAAGGCGATCGTCGCGAGCGGCCAGCGCCGCGCAAGCACCGTCTGGATGTCGTGGAACGCCGCGCCGCTCGCCGAGGTCACCACGCCGATGCGACGCGGGAAGCGCGGGAGCGGGCGCTTCCGATCCGGGGCGAAGAGCCCCTCGGCCTCGAAGCGCGCGCGGCGCCGCTCGAACTCCGCCGCGAGCGCGCCCACCCCGGCCGCCTGCACGAAGTCCACGACCATCTGCAGATCGCCGCGCTGCTCGTAGACCGTGAGCGCGCCGTGCACGATCACCGAGGCTCCGGCCTCCAGCCGCTCTCGTTGCCCGACGTTCTTCTGCCGGAAGAACGCGCACCGCAGAGCGCCGCCCTGGTCCTTCAGCGTGAAGTAGATGTGGCCGGACGAGGCGAGCGTGAGGTTCGAGACCTCCCCGCCGACCCAGATGTCGCCGAGCTGGCGGTCCTGCTCGACGAGGACCTTGAGGTACCGGAGCACCTGCCAGACCGGGCGGACCTCCGGCGGCACCGCGGCTACCCCGTCGCGACCCGCTCGATGTAGCCGCCGGTCGAGGTCGAGACCTTGATCGTGTCGCCCGCGTTGATGAAGAGCGGCACCGCCACCACGTGGCCGGTCTCGAGCGTCGCCGCCTTCGTCGCCCCGGTCGCCGTGTCGCCCTTCACGCCCGGCTCGGCGCCCGTGATGCGCAGCTCCACCGCGGCGGGCAGCTCGAGCCCGAGCATCTCGTCGCCGTAGAGCACCGCCTGCACGGTGTCGCCCTCCTTCATGAAGGGGAGCGCGTCGGCGATCAGCGAGCGGTCGACCTCCATCTGCTCGTAGGTCGCGGCGTTCATGAACGTGAACCGCTCACCGTCGCCGTAGAGGTACTGCACGGGCCGACGCTCGACGCGCGCGGCAGCGAGCTTCTCGTTGTTGTTGAAGGAGCGCTCGATGATGTGCCCGCCGCGCAGGTCGCGCATCTTCACGCGGTAGACGGCCGACTTCTTCGTCTTGACGTGCTGCACCTCCACGATCTGATAGAGCGTGCCGTCCACCTCGACGGAGACGCCCTTCTTCAGGTCGGAAGTTCCGATCACCGTGAGACCCCCATCTCCAGGTCGAGCTTCGGCGCCGTGGAGAGCGGCCGCAGCCGGCCGTTCTCCATGACGCACTGGTCCTCAATGCGAACGCCGCCCCAACCCGGCAGGTAGATCCCGGGCTCGACGGTGACCACGTGACCGTCGGCGAGCACGTGATCGGAGAACGGCGAGAGGCGCGGCGCCTCGTGGATCTCGAGCCCGACCCCGTGCCCGAGACCGTGGCCGAAGTGCTCCCCGTGCCCGGCCTCCGCGATCACGGCCATCGCGATCGCGTGCGCCTCGCGGCCGGTCATGCCCGCCTCGATGCGCTCCTCCGCCATCGTCTGTGCGGTGAGCACGATGTCGTAGACGCGTTTGAACTGGTCGTCGGGCTCGCCGAGGAACAGCGTGCGCGTGAGGTCCGAGCAGTACCCGTCGACGATCACGCCCATGTCGATCACGACGCCGCGGTTCGACTCCAGCGGGCTGTCGCTCGCGCGCCAGTGCGGCAGCGAGCCGTGCGCCCCGCCCGCGACGATCGTCCCGAACGACATCGCCTCGGCGCCGTGCTCGATCGCGTACTTTTCGATCTCCCACGCGAGGGCGCGCTCCGTCATCCCCGGCTCGATCACCGAGAGCCCGTGCCGCAGCGCCTCGTCCCCGAGCAGGACCGCGCGCGTAAGCGCGTCGATCTCCGCCGGCTCCTTGGCCGCGCGCAGCCCCTCGATCACGTTCGGGATGGGCACGAGCTGCGGCCGCGAGTGCGCCGGGAGCTCGGCGATCGCGCGCGTCCACTCCTCGTACGCCGCGACCGAGAGGTGCGCGGGCTCGAACCCCACCTTCGTGCCGCCGGTGCCCGCCAGCAGGTCGGGCGCGGTCCCAGTCGTCGCGCCGGCGACGCGCACGAGCCGGAACTCCGGCGCCTGCCGGCCGACCTGCTCCCAGTACCGCGAGTCGGTTGCGAAGAGCGCCTCCTCGCGCGAGACGCGCAGCACGCCGGCGCTGCCGGTGAACCCGGAGACCCAGCGCCGGCTCACGGGGTTCGTGATCAGCAGTGAGTCGACGCCCAGCTCCTCGTACCGCGCGCGCAGTCGCGTGAGCCGCTCGACGCTCATGCCTTCCCCTCGTCGCTCAGCCGTCCGTACAGCAGGTCCAGCGCGGCCAGGTAGCTCCGGAACCCGAACCCCGCGACCTGCCCCCAGACGACCGGGGCCAGGTACGAGCGATGGCGGAACTCCTCGCGCGCGTGGGTATTCGAGAGGTGCACTTCCACCGCGGGCAGCCCGACGGCGCGCAGGGCGTCGGCGAGCGCCACCGAGGTGTGGGTGTACGCGCCAGCGTTGATGATCACGCCGTCCCAGTCGCGGTGGGCGTGGAGCGTGTCGATCAGCTCGCCCTCGTGGTTCGACTGGAAGAACTGCAGCTCGACCCCGAGCTTCTCCCCGCGGGAGCGCACGAGCAGCTCGATGTCGCCGAGCGACTCGCGCCCGTAGACGTCGGGCTGCCGGCTGCCGAGCAGGTTCAGGTTCGGCCCGTTCAGCACGAGGATGCGCATGGTCTCCCCCGTCGCAGCCCGTCGGACCTGCCCGGCCCGGTCTGCGAGTCTAGCGCGCCCTACCCCGCGTCGTGTCGGCGGCGGCGCGCCTCGACCTCCCGCGCGCGGCGCATCGCCGCGTCGATCAGCGAGGCGTGCTGGCGGTGGGTGACCGAGGTGTAGATCTGGGTCGTGTCGACCGAGCTGTGACCGAGCAGGTGCTGCACCACCCGCAGGTCCGCTTCGCCCTCGAGCATATGCGTGGCGAAGGTATGGCGCAGCAGGTGCGGGTGGACGCGGCGGAGGATGCCCGCCTGCGTGCCGGAGCGGCGCACGACCGCCTGGATCGAGCGCACGGAGAGCCGGCCGCCCGCGCGGTTCACGAACAGCGCCGGCTGCGCACCGCGCACGAGCTCCGGGCGCCCCTCGGCGAGGTAGGCTCGCAGCGCGCGGCGCGCCGGCCCGCCGAAGAGGCAGACCCGCGTCCGGTCGCCCTTCCCGGTCACCCGCACGAGGCGGTTCACGGCGTCGACGTCGGCGAGGTCGAGGCCGGCGAGCTCGCTCACGCGCAGGCCCGCGGCGTACAGCAGCTCGAGCATCGCGCGGTCGCGGAGGCCGGCGGCGGTGCCGCCGTCCGGTGCGGAGACGAGCCGGTCCGCCTCCTCGGTGGAGAGGAAGCGCGGCAGCCGCCGCGTGGCCTTCGGGTAGCGCAGCCGCAGGATCGAGTCGCCCGGGCGCGCCCCGAGCGCCACGCCGTCGGCGTCGAGCCACCCGTAGAACGCGCGGATGGTGGTCGCGCGGCGCTTGATCGAGGCCTCCGCCACGCGCGCGTCGCGCAGCGCGCCGAGGTAGGCGCGCCCGAGCCCGCGGCCGGCGTCGACGTACGGGACGCCCTGCTCCTCGGCGTACGCGAGGAAGTCCGTGAGGTCGGTGCGGTAGTTGCGTAGCGTGTGCTCAGACCGCCGTCGCACGTCGCGCAGGAAGGCGAGGTAGCGCTCAAGGGCGGCGGCGGCCTCCGCGGCCGGCCGCGGTGCGGGCCGTGGCTCCGGCTCGTGCCGGCGACGACGAGGGACCATGCATGTGCCTGGTTCCACCCCGCCCAGGCCGCGTGCAGCAGGCACCAGCGTAGCAGGCGGTCGCGGCACGCGGCCGCTCTCGTCAGGCCGGCGGCGTCCGCCGCTGCAGCCATCCGCGCGCGAGCCGCCACGCCCCCGCGAACAGCAACGCGAGGCCCGTCATGAAGAGCGCGCCCGCGGCGAGCCACGCGGCGAGCGCGACGAAGAGCCGCCGGAGCGCGGCCCGCAGCGTCAGCGCCGCGCCGACGAGGAACAGCAGCGCCACGCCGAAGCGCGCGAGCCCCACCCCGGCGCGTCGCGAGCTCATGCGCTGCGACGACCCCGGGCGCCGCGTGTGCCGCCGGTGCGTCGCTGTCGTGCCCGCGGGTCCTTCCCGTCCGCGCGCAGTCGCTCCTCGCGCCGTGCGAGCAGGTCGAGCGCCTCCTCGAGCGTGAGAGAGGACGGGTCGCGCCCGCGGGGCACGGAGGCGTTCACGGTCCCGTCGGTCACGTACGGACCGAAGCGACCCGAGCGCACGCTGATCGCGTCCCCACGCTCGGGATGCGCGCCGAGCTCCGCGAGCGCCTGGGGACCGCGTCCGCGTCCCGCTCCGCGTGCGTGTGGCTGCGCCAGCAGCGCCAGCGCCTCCTCCAGCGTCACGCGCGCGAGGTGCGCGTGATCCTCGAGGCTGCGGTACTCGTTCGCCATCCGCACGTACGGCCCGCGCGGCCCGTCCTGCGCCACGATCTCCTGTCCGCTCTCCGGGTGCGCCCCGAGCGTCTTCGGGAACGAGAGCAGCTCCTGCGCCTGCTCGAGCGTGATCGTCTCCATCAAGATCCCGGGCCAGAGGCTCGAGCGCCGCGGCTTTGGCTGATCCTTCGCCGCCTTCCCCTTCGCCGGCGGTGGGTCCTCACCGAGCTGCACGTACGGGCCGTAGCGACCCGTCTTCAGGTAGATCGGCTCCTCGTTCGCCTCGTCGTGTCCGAGCAGCCGGTCGCCCAGCTTCTCGTGCTCGAGCAGGCGCAGCGCCTCCTCCAGCGTGACCTCGTCCGGCGGGAGCTTGTCCGGGAGCGACGCTCGCTCGTCGCCGTCGCCCGCCTGCACGTACGCGCCGTAGCGCCCCACGCGCACGGCGACCGCGCGCCCCTCGGCGTCCTCCCCCAGCGGAATCGACGAGACCGCGCGCGCGTCGATCGCCTCCCAGCTCTCCCCGATCATCGCCTTCAGCCCCGCGTGCGCGATGTGGCCGTCGTCCGGCGCGTCGGGGTCGCCGAAGTAGAAGTACCGCAGCCACGGGATCGACTCGACCTGCCCCTCGGCGATCTCGTCGAGCGACTCCTCCATGCGCGCGGTGAAGTCGAGGTCGACGAGGTCCGGGAAGTGCAGCTGCAGCAGGTTCACGACGGCGAACGCGGTGAAGGTCGGGATCAGCGAGTTGCCCCGCTTCCAGACGTACCCGCGGTCCTGCACGGTCTGAATGATCGACGCATAGGTGGAGGGGCGGCCGATGCCGCGCTCCTCGAGCTCGCGGATCAGGCTCGCCTCGGTCCAGCGCGCGGGGGGCTGCGTCTCGTGCCCCTTCGCCTCCGTCGCGGTGGCGTCGAGTTCCTGTCCCTGCCGCAGCGGCGGGAGCACGCGCTCCTGGTCCTCGAGCTCGGCGTCGGGGTCGTCCGAGCCCTCGACGTAGGCGCGCAGGAAGCCCGGGAACGAGATCACCTTCCCGGAGGCTTGCAGCCCGGCGCGGCCCTGCGCGCCGGCGTCCGCCTGCAGCCGCACCTGCGTGCGCAGCCCGTTGGCGTCGCGCATCTGCGAGGCCACCGTGCGCTTCCAGATCAGGTCGTAGAGGCGGAGCGCATCGTCGTCGAGCTCGCCGCGCAGGCTCTCCGGGGTGCGGAAGATCTCACCGGCCGGGCGGATCGCCTCGTGCGCCTCCTGGGCACCGCGCGTGCTCGAGGCGTACCGGCGCGGCGCCTCCGGCAGGTACGCCTCGCCGTAGAGCGAGGTCGCCTGCCAGCGCGCGGCGGTGATCGCCTGCTCCGACAGGTTCGTTGAGTCCGTGCGCATGTAGGTGATGTAGCCGTTCTCGTAGAGGCGCTGCGCGATCTGCATCGTGCGCTGCGCGCTGTAACGCAGCTTGCGCCCGGCCTCCTGCGTGAGCGTGGAGGTGATGAACGGCGCCGGCGGCCTCTGCGTGTAGGGACGCTCCGAGACCTCGGTGACGACGAAGGTCGCCGGTTCGAGCGCGGTGGCGAGCGCGCGCGCGCGGGCCTCGTCGAGCAGCACCACGCTCGCGGGGTCGGCGAGCTCCCCGCGCTCGGGGTCGAAGTCGCGGCCGCTCGCCACGCGGCGGCCGTCCAGCTCCTGCAGCCGCGCCAGCACCCGCTCCTCGCGGCCGTCGCGCGTCCGAAGCCTCGCCTCGACGTCCCAGAACTGCGCGGTGCGGAAGCGCATGCGCGCGCGCTCGCGGTCGACGATCAGCCGCAGGGCCGCCGACTGCACGCGCCCCGCGGAGAGGCGCGGCTTCACCTTCCGCCAGAGCACCGGCGAGACCTCGTACCCGTACAGACGATCGAGGATGCGGCGCGCCTCCTGCGCCTCGACGAGCTGCTCGTCGATCTCGCGCGGGTTCTGCAGCGCCTCCTCGATCGCCGGACGCGTGATCTCGTGGAAGACCATCCGCCGCACCGGCACCTTCGGCGCGAGTACCACCCGCAGGTGCCACGCGATCGCCTCGCCCTCGCGGTCCTCGTCCGTCGCCAGGTACAGCTCGTCGGCGTCGGCGAGCAGCTTGCGCAGCTTCGTCACCTGCGCCTTCTTCGAGGAGGGGATCACGTAGAGCGGGTCGAAGTCGTCGTCGACGTTCACGCCGAGGCGCGCCCACGGCTCGCCCTTCACCTTCGCGGGGATCTCGCTCGCCGTGGAGGGAAGGTCCCGGATGTGGCCGATGGAGGACTCGACCACGTACTCGTCGCCGAGGTACTGGGCGATCGTGCGCGCCTTCGCCGGCGACTCGACGATCACGAGCTTCGTGGAAGAACTTCGCCTGCCGCGCGCGCGGGTCCGCGGACGCGCGGCGCCGTCGTCACTCGTCAAGACGGACGCTCACTCCCCGTCCCGGCGCCGCGCCGGAGCCCCGCGGCGCCGTACGCCGGCGCGTTCTCGCGAACGCGGACGTACTGCATCCCCCCAACCTCGCGAACCAGCCCCTTCAGCTCGAGTAGAGCGAGCGTAGCGGACACCGTCCCTGCGGCCAAACCGCTCCTGCGGAGCACCTCGTCAACGTGCCGCGGCTCCATCCCGAGCGCCCCCATCACCGCCCGCTCCGCCTCGTTCGCGGGCGGTGCCGCCCGGCCGAAATCGAGCTGCGCCCCGATCACCGTCAGGTTGAGCGCCTCCAGGACGTCGCCCGCCCGGGTGACCGGGGTCGCCCCGTCGCGCAGCAGGCCGAGCGGACCCCGGGACTGCGGCGAGAAGATCGAGCCCGGCACCACGAACACCTCGCGCCCCTGGTCGAGCGCGAACCGCGCGGTGATCATCGCCCCCGAGGTGTGCTCGCCCTCGACGACGAGCGTGCCGAGCGTCATCCCCGCGAGCAGCCGGTTGCGGCGCGGGAAGTGCTCGGCGCGCGGCCGCGCCCCCAGCGGGTAGTCGCTGACGAGCGCCCCGCGCTCCACGATCTCCTCGGCGAGCCGGCGGTTCTCGGGCGGGTAGACGGTGTCGAGCCCGCTCGCGAACGCCGCCACCGTGCGCCCTCCCGCATCGAGCGCCGCGCGGTGCGCCACCGTGTCCACCCCCCGCGCAAGCCCCGAGACGACGGTCACGCCGTTCGCGCCCAGCCCCCGCGCCAGCTCGCCGGCCGCCTGCCGGCCGTACGCGGTCGCACGCCGCGTCCCCACGATCGCGACGCCCCACTCGTCGTCGGCCGTCCACGCCCCGCGCACGTAGAGCAGCGGCGGCGCGTCGTCGATCGTCGCGAGGCGCTCGGGGTAGCCGGGCGTGCCCCACGCGAGCGCGCGCACGCCGGCGCGCTCGAGCCGCTCCATCTCGCCGTCGACGTCGGTCTCAGCGCGCGCGAGGACGACCGCGGCCGCCGATCGGTCGTCGAGCCCCGCGGCTCGCAGCTCCGCCCGGCTCGCGCGCCAGGCGTGTTCGAACGACGGGAAGGCGCGATCGAGCACCGCGAAGCGCGCGCTGCCGAGCCGGTGCACGCGGTGGAGCGCGACGCGGTAGCGCAGGTCCGCGGGGTCCGCGTCGGGCTGGGGAGGCGGCGGGGGGCCGGCCATCGTGAGCGCGCAGCGTAGGCGAGCGGGAACCGGCGTCGGTGCGAGCGCTGCCCGTGGGTACGCGGGGCCGCGCCCGCAACGGCGCGGGCGCCCGCGGGCGATCAACGCGATCGCGAGGCCTCCGCCTCCTCGGCCTCCACCGGCTCCTCGCGCGCGGCGTCGGTGTGGCGGATGCGCTCGACGCGCACCTTCTTGATGCGACGCCCGAGGATCGAGAGCACCCTCAGCGAGAGCGCCTGATCGACCTCGCGGTCGATCTCGTCGCGGGTGACGACCTGGTCGCCGGGCACCGCGAGGCGCCCGAGCTGGGTGACGACGAGCCCGCCCACGGTGTCGAAGTCCTCGGAGGCGATCTCCATGTCGAACAGCTCGTTCAGCTCGTCGATCGTCAGGCGCGCGTCCACGATCGCCTCGTCGCCCGAGATCCGCTGCACGTCGACTTCGTCCACGTCGTACTCGTCGCTGATTTCGCCGACGATCTCCTCGAGCAGGTCCTCGACGGTCACCACGCCGGCGGTGCCGCCGTACTCGTCGACGGCCACGGCCATGTGCACCTGGTCCCGGCGCATGTCGGCCAGCAGCTCGTTCGCGCGCTTCGTCTCCGGCACGAAGTAGGGCGGCCGCGCGATGTCCTTCAGGCTGGGCCGGATGTCGCCGGTCTGCAGGAAGGCGAGCAGGTCCTTCGCGTAGATCACGCCCACGATGCGGTCGAGCGACTCGTCGTAGAGCGGGATCCGGCTGAACCCGGACTCGGTGATCAGCTTCATCACGTCGCCCACCGAGGCGTCGACCGAGATCGCGGTGAGGTCCGTGCGTGGGGTCATCAGCTCGCGCACGGTCTGGTCCGACATGTCGAGCACGCCGCGCATCATGCGCCGCTCCTCCGCGAGCACGGCGTCGCCGCTCTCGAGCTCGAGCAGCGCCGACAGCTCCTCGCTCGGGTCGGTCTCCTCGGTGGGGGCGCGACCGAGCAGCCGCAGGATCACGGTCGCCGGCAGCGTCGCGAGCCAGGCGAGCGGGGTGAAGGCGTACTGGAGGACGGCGATCGGCCGCGCGAGACGCCGGCCCCACTCGTCCGGCTCGACCAGAACGATCGCGCGCGTGGTCTGCCGCAGCAGCGTCACTACGAGCCCGGAGGCGAGCGCGAGGATCACCGCGCCGACCGCGCTCAGCTCGCGACCGCCGAAGACCGTGTAGCCGAAGGCCACCGTGCCGGTGACGATGACGGCGCTCGACCCCACGCCCAGCGTGCGCAGCACACGCTCGCGCTGGTGCACGTAGCGCCGCAGCAGCGTCGAGAGCCCGTTCGCCGCTCCGCTCCGCACCCGCGCGCGACTGATCGAGGTCACGCCCGCCTCCGCCGCCGCGATCAGGACGAGCAGCACCGCCGCGACGATCAGCACGAGGAAGGCAACGAGGTTGGTGGTATCCAAAACGCCGAGATCCGGAGCGCGCTACGCCCCGGCCTCACTCCCCCCTTCGATCGAGCGGATGCGCGCCGGCACGCCCACCGCGAGCGCGCCGGGCGGCACATCGCGCGTCACCACGGAGCCCGCGGCGGTGCGCGCCCCCGCTCCCACCTCCACCGGGGCGACCAGCACCGAGTCGCTTCCGATGAACGCGCCGTCGCCGAGGCGCGTCTGGTGCTTCCGCTCCCCGTCGTAGTTGGCGGTGATCGTCCCCGCCCCGATGTTCACGTCGGCGCCGACCTCGGCGTCTCCGACGTACGAGAAGTGACCGATCGCCGTGCGCGCCCCGATGCGCGAGGCCTTCACCTCCGCGTAGTTCCCGAGGTGCACGTCGCGGTCGAGGAACGACCCCGGCCGCACGTGGCAGTACGGCCCCACCGTCACCCCCTCGGCAAGCGTCGACCCCTCGATCGTGGAGCCGCCGATCTCGCACCGATCGCCGATCACGGCGTCGCGCAGCACCGCGTTCGGGCCGATCCGGCAGCCGGTGCCGACGCGCGTCGCGCCGATCAGGTGGCTGCCCGGGTGGATCGTGGTGTCGGGCGCCACCGTGACACCCGCGTCGACGTAGGTGGTCGCGGGGTCGACGAGCGTGACGCCGGAATCCATCAGCGCGCGGCGGATGCGATCGCGCATGGCCTGGTCGGCCTTCGCGAGGTCGCCCCGGTTGTTCACCTGCTGGACCTCGATCGCCTCCTGCACCTGGTAGCTCTGCGCGCCGCCGTCCGCGACGGCGCGCGCGATGGCGTCAGTCAGGTAGCGCTCGCCGCGCGGGCCGGGCGCGATCGCCGCGAGCGTCGGCCAGAGCCAGGAGGCCTCCGCCGCGTAGAGCCCGCCGTTCACCTCGGGCTCGCCGCGCGCCGCGCCGTCGGTCTCGCTTTCCTCGACGATGCCCGCCACGCGACCGTTGCGACGGATCACCCGCCCGTAGCCCGTCGGGTCGTCGAGGTACGCGGTGAGGAACGTCAGCGGCACGCGGCCGTCCGCGTGGCGCACGGCCATCTCGCGGAGCGTGCGCACGGAGAGCAGCGGGAGGTCCGCGTTCAGCACGAGGATGCGCGCGTGCCGGCCGGCCGCCTCGCGCGCCGCGAGCGCCGCGTGCCCGGTGCCCAGCGGCTCCCCTTGCACGGCGACGTGCACGCCGGGGCCCGCAGCGTCCGCGATCGCATCCCGCGCGTCGGGCCCGACGACGACGACGACGTGCGCGAACCCCGCCTCCCGCAGCGCGTCGCAGACGAGACGCACCATCGGCACCCCGGCGACCGGATGCAGCACCTTCGGCAGGGTCGAGCGCATGCGCGTGCCGCGCCCTGCGGCCAGCACGACCGCGGCCCAGCCCGCGAACGCCGCGTGCGCAGCGCCGGGCCGGGCGGTGGGACTATGGCCGGGTGACGCGGGGTCGGTCATCGGCAACCCACGCCCTCGGCAGCGGAGGAGCGAGCCGGCGTCGAGGGGTGCGGTGAAGCGACGGGCGCGCGCAAGATGGTGGTCACCTCGTGCCGGCCCGGCGTCCGGGGATGCCCGCGGCGCCCAAAAAATTGACCGGCTGATCGGCACCATTCTACACTCAGACCGCGCGGCGACCCAAGCCGTCCGCCGCTCACCGCCGAATCCGGCCGACCAGAAGGACGACGCAGCGTTGACCGCCGATGAACTGCGTCGCGCGTTCCTCCACTTCTTCGAAGCGCGCGGCCACCGCCGCATCCCCTCGTCGTCGCTCGTCCCCCACGGGGACCCGACGCTCCTCTTCACGAACGCGGGGATGGTGCAGTTCAAGCCATACTTCATGGGCATCGAGGACCCCCCGGCCCCGCGCCTGACCTCGATCCAGCGCTGCTTCCGCACCCCCGACATCGAGAACATCGGCGACGCCTCCCACCTCACGCTCTTCGAGATGCTCGGGAACTTCTCGATCGGCGACTACTTCAAGCGCGAGGCGATCGCGTGGGCGTGGGAGTTCCTGACCGGCGTGCTCGCGATCCCGCACGAACGCCTCTGGGCCACCGTCTACACCGACGACGACGAGGCGTTCGGCTTCTGGCAGGAGCGCGGCGTCCCGCCGGAGCGCATCCTGCGTTACACCGCCGAGCAGGGGAACTGGTGGGGTCCGCCCGGCGACAGCGGCCCCTGCGGCCCGTGCTCGGAGATGCACTACGACTGGGGCCCGACCCCCGGCTGCGCGCGCTGCGACGACGGCAACTGCCACCCGGACGTCGAGTGCGGCCGGTTCCTCGAGATCTGGAACCTCGTCTTCATGACCTACTACCAGGATGAACACGGCGATCGCACCCCGCTCCCGACCGCGAACGTGGACACCGGGGCGGGGCTCGAGCGCCTCAACTCGGTGCTGGTCGGCGCGCGCAGCGTGTACGAGACCGACGAGCTCGGCCGCGCGCTGGGGCAGGTCGAGGCGATCTCGGGCCGCCGCTACGACCCGGACGAGCACCCGGAGGTCGCGCGCGCCCTGCGGTCGATCACCGAGCACGCGCGCGCGATCGCGTTCCTCACGAACGACGGCGTGCTCCCGAGCAACGAGGGCCGCGGCTACGTGCTGCGGCGCGTGCTGCGCCGCGCCGTGTACTTCGGCTACCGCATCGGCCTCCGCGAGCCGTTCCTCGAGCACGCCGTCGATGCCGCGATCGACGCCTCGCTGAGCGCGCTCCCCGAGCTCGCCGAGCAGCGCGACTTCATCCGGCGCGTCGCGGGCGTCGAGGAGTCGCGCTTCCAGGCGACGCTCGCGCGCGGACTCGCCCTGCTCGATGACGTGATCGAACGCGAGGCGGCGAGCCGCCGCGTGCCCGGGCGCGACATGTTCGTCCTCTACGACACGCACGGCCTGCCGCCCGAGCTCACGCGCGAGGTCGCATCCGCGCGCGGCTACACGGTCGACGACGAGGGCTTCGGGCGCGAGATGGCCGCGCAGCGCGAGCGCTCGCGCGGGCAGGCGGACTTCGGCGGCGTCGAGGACGAGCGCGCGCTGCGCTACGCGGCGCTCGGCGTCGAGTCGGCGTTCTCCGGTCACGAGGCGCTCGAGGCGCGGGGCACCGTCGTCGCGCTCACCGGCGGCGGCCGCAGCGTCGAGCGGCTCGCAGCCGGCGAGGAGGGCGAGCTCGTCCTCGATCGGACGAGCCTCTATCCCGAGGGCGGCGGCCAGGTCGGCGACCACGGCGAGGTCATGACACCGGGGGGCCGCTTCGTCGTCGAGGACACGCAACGGCTCGCCGAGGCGATCGTGCACGCCGGGCGCGTGGCCGAGGGCGCGATCACGACGGGCGACGCGGCGGAGTCGCGCGTCGACCCCACGTGGCGCGCGGGCTCCGCGCGCAACCACACCGCGACGCACCTCCTGCACGCCGCGCTGCGCGAGGTGCTCGGCCGCCACGTGCGACAGGCGGGCTCCTACGTCGGACCCGACCGGCTCCGCTTCGACTACACCCACCCGGAGGCACCGAGCGCCGAGCAGCTGCGTCGCATCCAGCGGCTGGTCAACCAGAAGGTGCGCGAGGACATCCGGCGGGAGACGCTCGTGCTCTCGTACGAGGAGGCGATGGCGCGCGGTGCCCTCGCCTTCTTCGAGGACCGCTACACGAGCGAGGTGCGGATGGTGGAGTACTGCGAGGCGCGCGGTCACGGCCACACGCACAGCGCGCAATGCTTCAGCCGCGAGCTTTGCGGCGGCACGCACCTGCACAGCACCGGCGAGGTAGGCGTGCTGCAGATCGTGAGCGACGGCAGCATCGGCGCGGGGCTGCGGCGCATCGAGGCGGTGACGGGCCCGGAGGCCGAGCGCTTCGTGGAGGAGCGGCTCGACGTGCTCGCCGCGCTCTCGCATCGCTTCCGCGTCCCGCCGGCACAGGTGCTCGCGCGCGTGGAGTCGATCGAGACGCAGCTCGCGGCAGAGCGCAAGCGCGGCGAGGAGATCGAGCGCCGGGCGAGCGCCGGCGCTGCGGACGAGCTCGTCGAGCGCGCCGAGGCGATCGACGGCACGCACCTGCTCGTCGCGCGCGTCGAGGCCGAGTCGGCGGAGGCGCTGCGCCCCCTCGTCGACCGCCTGCGCAGCCGGCTCGGCTCCGCCTTCATCACGCTCGCCGCCGAGGTCGACGGGCGGCCGCTCTTCATCGCCGCCGCCACCGACGACGTGGTCGCGCGCGGGCTGCGCGCGGACGAGGTCGTGCGCGCCGCCGCGCAGCTCACCGGCGGGGGCGGTGGCGGCCGCCCGCAGATGGCGCAGGCCGGCGGGCGCGACCCGGCGCGACTCGACGAGGCGCTCGAGGTCGCCCGCCGCACGGCCCGGGAGCGGCTGGCCGGGAAGTAGCGCGCCCGTGGCGGAGCGCCTCGACGCGCTGCGGCGCGACCTCCGTCGCCTCCTCATCCGCGCCTGCCGCGCGCTCGCCCGCGCCGCGGCCTCCATTCCCGCGCTCGCCGCGCGCGCACGCCTCAGGCGCCGGGCCCCCGCGCGCCCCGAACCGACCGCCGACGAGGAGGCGCGCGCCTCCTACGCCACCGTCGTCGCCGGACGCGACGACGACCTCGCGTCGATCACCGGGCGCGTCGACACCGCGGCCGACGTCAACGTCGTGCTCGTCGTCCCGCAGGCCGCGCGCGGCCTGCGCGAGGCCGGGATCTGGCCCCACGTGGCCGCGCACGTCCGCCGCCGCGGGATCACGCTCGCCGTCGTCTCCGCCCGCCGCGACGTGCGCGGCTACGCTCTCGAGAACGGCCTCACCGCCGAGCGCTCGATCGCGCGCCTCTTCCGCCCGCCGCGCCGGCGCATCGTCGTCGCCGACCGCGAGCTGCTGCTGCCGCAGATCGCGTGGCGATCGGTGCTCATCAACGGCACCCTCGTCGCCATCGTGGTCGGGGGCGCCGGCACCGCGTGCGACGCGATCCCCTCGGCAGAGATCGTGATCGTGCCACCTTCGCGCGAGTTCACCACCGCCGCCGCGGTGCGTCTCAACCCGCTCGCGTCCGAGACCGATCTCCGGTCCGGCGTCGTCCCCGCGCGCAACCTGCGCGTCACGATCGAGACGATCGTCTCGGGCGAGGCCACCGGCCGCGCGGAGGTGCCGGACCGGCGAGCCAGCGTCGAGCTCACGTTCACGAACAACGGCGCCCGCGACATCGCGGTCCCCCCGGGCACGCGGGTGGTCGACGACAGCAACACGGCGTTCACGACCAACGCGGCGCTGATCGTGCCGGCCGGGCGCACCGCCTCCGTCGGCGCGACGGCGGTCGCCGCCGGCCCCCAGGGGAACGTCGCCGCGCGCACGCTGCGCCATATCGAGGGGGTGGTGGGCGTGAGCGTCACGAACCCGGCCGCCGCGAGCGGCGGATCGACGCGATCGGTGCAGGCGGTCGCCCAGACGGACCTCGACCGCGTGCGCGGCGTCGCCGATGCCGTGCTCCGGCGCGTCGGCGCACGCGAGATCGGGCGCGCCGTCGAGGGCGGTCGCGTCTTCACGGAGACGCTCAGCGTCGCCGTGATCAGCGAGACGCCGGTCACGCCGCCGGGCGAGCCGAGCGGCGCCACGCTCGTCGAGTACCGCGCGGTCGTCGCGGCGCTCGTGCTCACCGAGGAGCAGCTGCGGCAGGTCGCCGACCGCATGCTGCGCGCCGCGCTCGGACCGGGGGTCGCGCTGCTCCCGGAGACGTCGACGGCGCGGGTGGTCGGGACGCCGGCGGTGCAGGGCGGCGTCGTGAGCGTGGAGCTGCGCGCGACCGGGCGCGTGGCTGACCTCTTCGACGCCGCGCGCGTGAGCGAGGCGGTGACGGGTGCCCGGCCCTCCGTGGCCGCGCGGCGGCTGCAGGAGATGCTCGCGCTCCCCGCCGCCCCCAGGATCACGATCGAGCCGGAGCCGATCCCGTGGCAGTGGCTGCCGCGACGCGCCGATCGCATCTCGATCGTGCTGGCGGGTGCCCCGCCAGGCGACACGGCCGCCACCTCCACGCCGACGGCGACGCCGGCCGCGACGCGCACGCCGACGCCCGCGCCCGCGTCGGCGCCCGGGACCCGGTGAGCGCGATGCGCTGGCTCGCGGTCGACCCCGGCGAGCGTTACGTGGGGCTCGCGATCTGCGACCCTGACGAGCGGGTGGCGGTGCCGCTGGAGGTGGTGGCGGCGAGCGCGGCGTTCCCCGCCGTGCGCGCGATCGTCGATCGCGAAGGTGTGGGCGGGGTGGTGGTCGGGCTTCCGCTCACCGAGCGGGGCGAGGAGGGAGAGGCGGCGCGCATGGCGCGGCGGCTCGGGGAGCGACTCCGGCGCGGGCTCGCGGTGCCCGTGGCGTTCGCGGACGAGCGCTTCACCTCCGCCGCCGCCGCGCGCGCGGGGCGGCCCGCCGCGCGCGGCGATCGCCGCGACGACCTCGCCGCGGCGATCTTGCTCCAGCAGTTCATCGACGAGCGCCGCTCGGGCGCCGGGCGCGGCGAGGGCGAGGGCGATGCGACGCCCTGAGCCGCGCGCGGTTGCGCTCTGGGCGCTCTTCGCTTGGGTGCTTGCGGTCGCGGCGATCGTCGCCGCGAGCGTCGACCGCGCTTCGGGGCACACGGCGCGCGCCGTGACGGGCGACGGCGCGCCCACCCCGCTGCTCCCGTCCCGCGAGGTGATCGAGGTGATCGTGGAGAGCGGTGCCTCCGCGCAGCAGATCACGGCGACGCTCGTGCGCCGGGGGGTGCTCGAGGATCCGTCGCGCTTCGCGACGCTGCTCGCGCTGAGCGGCGCCGGCGCGCAGCTGCAGGCCGGCCGCTACGAGCTGCGGGCGCGAACGCCGACCACCGAGGTGCTGCGACGGCTCCGGCTCGGCCTCACCGCCGAGCTGCTCGTGACGGTGCCCGAGGGGCTGCGCCTCGAGGAGGTCGGCGCGATCTTCGCCGAGCGCCGGGTCTTCACGACGGCGCAGTGGGCGGCCGCGCTGGCCGCGCCGCGCGACGAGCCCTTCCTCCGCGGCCGGCCCGCCGGCGCCACGCTCAACGGCTACCTGCTCCCGGCGAGCTACCCGGTCGGCGCCGGCGCGACTGCGGAGGAGATGGTGACGGCGATGCTCGAGCACTTCGGGAACGAGGTCACCCCCTCGCTCATCGCCGAGGCCGAGGGACGCGGGCTCACCCTCCACCAGGTCCTCACGCTCGCCGCGATCGTCGAGCGCGAGGCCGCCGTGCCGCGCGAGCAGCCGCTCGTCGCGGCGGTCTTCCTCAACCGGCTGCGCGAGGGGATCCCGCTGCAGGCCGACCCCACGGTCCAGTTCGCCGTCGCCGACCCCTCGAACGTCTCGCGCTTCGGGTGGTGGAAGCGCGACCTCACGGAGCGCGACCTCGAGGTCGACTCCCCGTACAACACCTACCGGCGGCGGGGGCTGCCGCCGGCCCCGATCGCGAACCCGGGCATCGCCGCGATCCGAGCGGTGATCCGCGCGCCGCGCACCCCTCACCTCTACTTCGTCGCCGCGCCGGAGTGCGACGGGTCGCACCGCTTCGCGACCACGCTCGCCGAGCATGAGGCGAACATCCGGGCGTTCGTCGCGTCGCGCTGCGGCGGCTAGGCCCCGCGAGCATGACCCGCACGATCGCGCTCATCGGCCACCCCGTCGCGCACTCGCTCTCACCGCGCTTCCAGCAGGCCGCGCTCGACGCGCTCGGGATCGACGCGCGCTACGAGGCGTGGGACGTGCCGGCGCCCGACCTGCCGATCGCGATCGAGCGGCTGCGCTCCGGCTCGGTGATCGGCGCGAACGTCACCGTGCCGCACAAGGTGGCGATGCTCGGCCGGGTGGATCACCACGACGCGCTCGCCGAGCGCGTGGGGGCAGTGAACACCGTCGTGCGCCGCGACGGGCAGCTGCACGCGACGAACACGGACGTCGCCGGCGTGCTCCGCGCGCTCGCCGACGCCGGCGCGACCGTGCGGGGGGCGCGCGTCGTGCTGCTCGGCGCCGGGGGCGCCGCGCGCGCG
>Ga0194121_10004821_pt1 | contig 19258 bp, 7 predicted proteins | sample TA2MahCa50mmetaG_FD_148609 | JGI IMG/M metagenome (GOLD analysis project Ga0194121, IMG submission 148609) | Freshwater microbial communities from Lake Tanganyika, Tanzania - TA2015020 Mahale Deep Cast 50m | ecosystem: Environmental > Aquatic > Freshwater > Lake | place: Tanzania: Lake...
AGGGTGATGTGTCGTCCGAGCCGATGATCACGGACGTTGTTGCGACATCCGCAACGACGATCGAGGTCGAATTCAACCAGACTCTCGACAAGGCTGCCGCTGAGATGAAGAGCCACTACACGGTCACGAACAGTTCGACCGTTACGGTGAGCTCGGCCAAACTCCTCGGCACGTCCACTGTGGAGATCACGCTTGGTGCTGCCATGATGGCAGACCACGACTACACGCTCTCCGCTAAAGATCTCATGACTGCAGCCGGCGTCGTCTTCGGCGACACTGCTGAATTCACGGGATACACGGCGTTCGTGAAGGGTGATGGCGTCCTCGAGGTTTCCCTCGCGGCTTCCTCCCCGGTCGGCGACACTGTGCCGAAAGGCGCTGTCGGCGTCGTTATGCTTTCCGTTGACTTCACTGCGTCCTGCGACGATTCCGTCGCTGTCGAGAACCTGACCATGCTCCACGAGGGCTTCGGTTCCGAGACGGACATCGGCGGCGTGTACGCTGCTGTGAACGGCGCACGCGTCACGCGCAAGCGCACGATCGATTCCGAGGATCAGACCTCTGATCTTCGCTTCAGCTCCCCGCTGATCCTCGATCCTTGTGAGACGGTCACTGTGGACCTTGTGGCGGACTTCGCGTCCACCGCTTCCACGGCTGCCGAGCACAACTTCGTTGTTGAACTCCCGTCCGACGTCTTTGGCAACGCCAAGTCCGTCACGGGTAACTTCCCTCTCCGTGGCGACCGCTTCCGGATTGCTGCTGTAACCAGCGGTATCATCAGCGTGTCCTACCGCAGCATCTCCCCCGATGAGGTGGAGGTCGGCGACGTAGGTGTCGTTACCGGTAAGTTTGAGGTGTCCGTGAACTCCACGGAAGACCAGACGTTCTACTCCATGACTTTGGAGCAGAACAGTTCCGCTTCCGACGGAGACTTCACGAACATCGCTATCCGCCGCACGGATGGCACGATCCTCACGAACACCGTTTCGCAGACCGTCGGTGACTTCGTCACCGTTGTCTTCGATCCTCCGTTCACGGTCCTCGAAGGTGACAAGATCACCCTCGAGTTGATCGTTGACGTGGTCGGCGGTGCCGGTGATTCGATCATCATGCACTTCGAAGAAAGCTCTGACCTCTTCGCTGTCGGCTCCCTCTACGGATACGGCGTGAACGGTCAGCTCTACGGTTCGCAGGTTTCCCTGCCGACCGAGTCTCCCACCCTGCCTGACACCGTGACCATCGATGCCGGTGAATTCACCATTGGTATCGACGGACCGGCTCAGCAGGACTACACCCGCGACGACAACGACGCTACCCTCGCGAACATCACGTTCAAGACGGGTGGCGAGTCCATCGATGTGAAGGACCTCTTCGTTCTCATCCAGGGTACGTCTTCCACCGGTGGTATTCTCTGCGCAAATGCCGGAGCTGCCTCTACCGCTTGCGGTACGGCAGGAACGGACGACAACATCAGCGAGCTTCTCGAGGATGTCGAAATCCGCAACAAGGCTACCGGCCGCACGATCGATGGTGTCCGTCTGACGGGCACGTCCGATTCCGGCCAGCAGACAGTGTCCGCAGGTCGTGGAACATTCCAGATCTATCGCTTTGATGACTTCATCGTCCGCGGTGACGAATCCTGGGAACTCCGTGTCGATTTCATCGACAACGGCGCAGGCAAGCACCCGTCGAGCGGTGACAAATTCAAGGCTCACATTTGTGGCGAACCGACGCACATCTTGTCCGCCGGCTCGTTGATCTTAAACTCGACTGCCTGTGGCTTCGCAAGCATTCTCACGACTGCTTCGACGTCCTACCAGATGCAGGTCGAGGGTCTGTCCACCGGCGACAAAGTCGGTGACGTCCGCCCCCGCGGAACGATCTCGGGTAACTTCCACCGCATTGCCACCGCCACTCTCACGGTCACCGTGAAGAACATCGGTAACGGCGACACGGCGGTTGAGAACTCGAAGAACGTGAACCTCTTCCGCTTCGAGGCACGCGCCGGCGAGGCCGAGGACATCCTCTTCACCAAGGCTGTCTTCAAGGCTTCCTCCGGTTCGCTCAACAACGGTCAGAACTACACGCTGTGGGTAGACACGGACGGTGACGGAACGGTCGACACCATTCTCCAGAGTGGTATCGCCTCCCAGTCGTCCCAGGTCTCCTTCAACGATCTGGCCGGCGGAGGCTACGTGGTGCCTGCCGAGGAGACTGTGGTCTTCGAGGTGCACTCCGATATCGCTTCCAGTTTGACCAACAATGATCTCTTCCTCATGTTCGACACCGGTTCCACGGTGACGTTCCTTGAGGCCGAAGAGCTTGATGATGGCAGCAACCTGACCAACATCAGCAGAAACGGCACCTGTCTCGACAGCAGCGGTTCCGCTGCTACGAGCTGTGAGATCACGGTTACGACTGTTGCTTCCCAGCTCTGGACGCTCGTGAACCAGGGTGACCTGTACGTCACGAACGACTCCACGCCGCTGCGCTCCCGCCAACTCCTTGGTGGCGTGCTCGGCGAGGCTATCCTCCGCTTGCAGCTGCACGCTGAAAATGAAGCAGTTGATGTGACGGATATCCAGCTGTCGTCTTCCGGTTCGGTCGCGACATCAATCGATCGTCTCGAACTGTACCGTGAAGGTGAGTCTACGAGGTTCGCTGAAGCCACCGTCGGTGGTTGCGGCAGCGACGCTAAGCTCACGACCAACCCCCGCGGCGGCGAGTCAATCACCACGTTCTGTGCGAACATGGAGAACCAACAGCTCGTCGTTCCGGAGGGCATGGATGTGGACGTCATCGTCCGTCCGAAGCTCAAGACCGATACGCAGGGTGGAACGAGCGCGGAAATCCTCGCTCTCTTCATCGGCTCCGGTGCTGCCACTTACGACAACGTTGTCGTGGCTGCCCGCGGTCATCAGTCCAGCAATGACCTTGATATGAGCGACCAGGACGGTCGTGCAGAAGGTGAGATCTTCGTTGGAGCTACCACGGCTACAAGCAACTCCAGCAGCAACTCCACCATCGCCGGCAACAAGAACGTTGCCGTCATGTCGAAGATCACGTCGATCACGAACGCCAACCCTGACGCCAACGGTACGGCAGTGCCCACGGGCATCTCCGCCATTGGTCAGTTCAAGTTCACGGCTGCCGCGAACTCGAACAACAAGGATGGTAACAACGACGTGGTTCTCTCCGGTGTCGTCTTCAACCTGAACGCCACGAACGTTCAGATCGACGGTACGACCTTCAGGTTCTACAACAAGGCCGACCAGACGAAGCAGCAGACGTGTAACGCGTTCAACGCAACAACGCCTGTCTTAGCTATCTCTGGACGCGCTTCCGGTGCACTCCTTGTGGATTGTCCGAGCCTTGTGGTCCACGTTGTAGACACGGAGATCGACCAGGGTCAGTCCGCGACATTCGTTCTGCAGGCAGACATCGTCAACCCGAACACCGCTTCGGCGAACGGTGGTGTCTCCGTCCTGCAGGTCTCTCTCCAGAACTTCGATTCAATTGGCCGCACGCCGTATGGCGTCCTCGGTGGTACCAACAGGTCCCACATGCAGTGGCGCGACACGGACCAGACGGTTGCAAATTCCTTCCTCTGGATCGAGTACCCGGAGACCACGGTCAAGTCGACAAGCTACAACAGCTAATCGTCTGACACGTATCTCCCTCTTGTAACGACAAGAACCAAGACCCCCGCCCGTAACTGGGTGGGGGTTTTTGGTATGTGCGTGATGGGGAAGGCAACGAGGGGAACGAGGGCAACGAGGGGAACGAGGGGAACGAGGGCAACGAGGGTTACAAAGGCAACGAAGGCAACAAGGGGAACAAGGGGAACGAGGGGAACGAGGAAGCATTTCACTTCATACACCTCGTCAACCTTGTTGCCTTTGCTCTCTTCATCTCCATATCTTCCGCTTTATTTGCAGTGCTCTCCATGCCCATGGTCGGAGTACCGTCATCTGTTCCGGCGGATAGGTGACAACGTCACCGCCGAATTTTTCCTTGAACGAGGAAATCCCGGTCCACGGGTGGCCGGCAGGGGAGCCGGGAGGTGCTATCCCCAGAAGGTCGTACTTCGTTGCCCCTTGTGCCTTGCAATGGCGCATTGCCGCCCATTGCAGTGCATACGGGGCCATAAGGGCCCTGTGAGCGTAGTTTGATGCACCGTAGTAGTAGATACCAGTGCCGTTCCAAATGACGCCCAGAAGGCCGGAAATGGGGTTGGGGTTAGCTCCGTAGGCTAAGAACAGGAAAGAACCTTCAAGATGCTTCAGAAACGCTTCATAGTGGCTTTTTGGGAGGATACCGAAACCGTCCCTGCCACCTGTTTCCTTTAGGAGCGTATAGAGAGCATCGATATCCGTGGAGCGCTGAATCACTACACGGTTCTTCTCCGCAACCCCGATGTTGTACCGGCCCTTCGGTTTCATCTGCGCGAGGATGGCATCGTCTGATTTCGTCAGATCGATGATGCGTGTTGCCTCGGGCATGAGATGACGGCGGGAGGGGCGTAGGGTGTAGGGGGTAGGGCGTAGGAACTCTGACGGGGATAGCAATAGGGCGAGGCAATTGTTTTTTCTTGCATCATTGATGATGGCATTCATCAAATCTGCGGAGCCCGACCCCCCACCCCCCACCCCCAAGATCGGTCCCCGCCGCATTTCCCACACGCACCAGTTGAGTGCCGTGCGATCGATCAAGACCAGTGCGCCGGCGAGGATCGCATTGCCTTCCTCGGCGATATACACACGCGTCTCCCGCCCTGCATGTTCCTGGAATTTCTCCCATTCCAGGGACTGCCACAGGCTTCCCTGCGGATGACTCTTCAGCCAGCGGTCGTACTTCCGGAGATCTTCCTGCGCTGTGAGAATACGAACAGGCATACGTCCTTCCCATTATCACCCACGTTGCCTACAATAAACACCTTTCCCACAGCGATTATGGCATACACCCTTCCCGCACTTCCCTACGCCTACACTGCCCTCGAGCCGCACATAGACGCGCGCACCATGGAGATTCACCATACCAAGCATCACCAGACGTACATCGACAAGGTGAATGCGGCATTGGCGGGGACACCGTGGGAAGGCAAGCCGGTGGAGGAGGTGTTTGCGGACATCGCTGCAGTTCCCGAAGACAAGCGCGGTGCCGTGCGTAATCACGGCGGCGGACATGCGAATCACAGTCTTTTCTGGACGATCCTTGGGCCTTCCGGTGGCAAGCCCGGGGGCGATCTGGCGAAAGGGATGGACGCAGCATTCGGCTCATTCGATGCCTTTACTGCCAAGTTCACTGATGCTGCAGTCAACCGCTTTGGTTCGGGCTGGGCGTGGCTGGTGGTGCAGAGTGGTCAATTGGCAGTGGTCAGTACGGCAAACCAAGATAGCCCGCTCATGGGAAAGGCGATTGCAGGATGCGAAGGCGTACCGATTCTCGGGCTCGATGTCTGGGAGCATGCGTACTATCTACACTACCAGAACCGCCGTCCCGACTACATCAAAGCCTTCTGGAGTGTGGTCAACTGGGATGAAGTTGCACGCCGCTACGCCGCGGCCGAATAAGGTTTCTATGCGTTCCCGCCTCCTCTCCATCGTTGGTCATCCCTGGATGTATGTCGTCCTCGGGTTCTTTGCTGCCGGATGTGCAGTGTATGGATACAGCGTTGCGGTAAACCAGTTTGTCGAGTTTGACGACACGCTGCTTATTCTCGATAACATTTCCGTGATCAAAGCGGGCCGGTGGTCCTCCGTGCTCTGGGCGTTTCAGTATTACGATCCGGAGCTCTACATACCGCTCACGTTCCTCTCGCTGCAGATGAATGCGGTCATCGGGGGGTTACACCCGTTTATTTTCCATCTGGATAACCTGATCGAGCACATCATCAATGCCCTGCTCATCGCCGGTATTCTGCAAGTGCTGTTCAGGCGTATGGATATCGCCATCCTGCTCGGCTTACTTTTTCTGCTGCACCCTCTGAACACGGAAGCCGTTGCATGGGCCAGTTCCCGCAAGGATCTCCTGTCATCGCTCTTCGGTTTTGCGTCATTTCTCGTGTATCTGCGCTACAGGGATTCCGGCAGAGTGAAGCTCCTGCGCGTCAGTGCCCTGCTCTTTCTCCTTGGTTTGCTCGCAAAGGTATCCATTGTGCCTTTGCCCGTCGCATTGCTCCTCTGCGATTTCTTCCGTCAGGGCAAAATTTCCCTCCGCGATGTGCTGGAGAAGAGATGGTTTTTCATAGCCGCTGTTCTCCTCGGGCTTATCGCGGTCCTCGGCAAAGATGTCGTGCTGGAGCGCTCTTCACCAGTTGCTATTTTCCTGCTCATTCCCCGCAGTATTACCTTTTACATCGAAAAATTTTTCCTGCCCGTTCGCCTCTCCATTTTCTATCCGTTCAGCGAAGATGCCATTCATCTGGCAAATCCTGAGATCATTCTCTCCGCCCTTGGTCTCGCAGCGATCGCCGTGGGATTGTGGATTCTCAGGCGTCGCCTCCCCGGTGTTGTGCTTGGCTTGCTCATCGCACTGCTCTTCCTGATTCCCAGCTTCTTCCAGTACTACCGCGGGAATGAGTTCTACATGGCGACCGACCGCTACATGTACATGCCATTCGTCGGTGTGCTGATGGCCATCGCATCTATCCTGGTGTCACTGCAGGATCGTTTTCGGCGCACCATGCATTGGTGCTCTTTCGTCGTGCTTGTCATTTGTGCGCTCCTTTCACTGCAGCGGTCCTTCGTGTGGCGCAACACCGGTACGCTCTTCTATGACGCACTTTCTACGGCAGAGTCCTTTCTTGCCTACGAGAAGATCGGAACGTGGGAGTTGCGTTACGGCAATACCGAGCAGGCGATTGCCGCGCTCAAGCGTTCCATTGAGATTTCGCCGAACTCTGCAGCGTATTTCCGATTGGGAGTTGCTGCCATGGCAGAAGGCGATACGCAGGCGGCCAGCCTGTTTATGCAAGAGGCCCTGACATTGAGCCCTGATTATTCCGATGCCCATGTGAATATGAGTAAGTTGTACTGGGATGAAGGCAATATCCCCCTCGCCGTCGAGCATGCAGAGAAGGCCGTTGAATTCCATGCATGGGATATGATGGCCCTCGGCAATCTGGCGACGATGTACACGCTCACCGGGCGGAAGGATGACGCATTGGAGGTGATTGCCAAGATTCAGGATCTCGAACCGGATAATGAACGCGTGAAGCCTCTTCTGAAGAAACTGGGACGCTAGGTACCCCATGGCATTCTTCGCGATAGTCAACGGAGACGGGGTGGCGCAGAACGGCGTTGGCGTTGCATCATGAGTCCATGATGGAACGCATAGGAGCATTACCGGGGCGCCAGTGCGCATTCTTGGTCACATGTGCATTTCTCCTGATCGGTATTGCCGTGTACGGGAAATCCCTTGGCAACGGTTTCGTGGCATTCGATGACGATACCCTGGTGTACGGGAATCCCGCCGTGCATGAGCTCACCTCCGAATCCATTGCATGGGCGTTTTCCCATTACGATCCGGAGCTCTACATACCGCTTACTTTTCTCAGTTATCAGATCGACGACGCGATCGGCGGGGGAAGTCCTTTTGCTTTCCACCTCACCAACCTACTGCTGCATGTGCTGAATGCGCTGCTCGTGACGTGGATCGTGACATTGTTCATCGGAGGGGACAGAAAGTGCCGTCTCCTTAGCGTGTGCTGCGGACTGCTCTTCCTTCTGCATCCTCTGAATACCGAGGCGGTGTCCTGGATCAGTGCACGAAAGGATCTCCTGTCATCCGCATTCTTCTTTGGCGCTCTTGTCGCGTATCTCTCGTATCAGCACCGCCCAGTGCGACGGCTTCTCTGGCTGACGGCATTACTCTTTCTCCTGGGTCTTCTGTCGAAGGTATCGGTCATCATCTTGCCGTTTGTGCTCCTCGTTTTCGACTGGCGGGAGGGGAGACTGTCGGAACGGAAGTCCTGGACCGAAAAAATTCCTCTCTTCGCACTCGGGGTGATCTTCGGTGTTGTCGCAGTGACAGGAAAAGAATCGGTGCTATCGGATACGCATCTTCTGGAGGCGGTACTCATGGCCGGAAAGAGCACGGTGTTCTATCTGCAGAAGTTCCTGGTGCCGTCCGACCTCTCGGTCATCTATCCGTACACGGCTGCGATCACGTTGCGTTCCTCCGATTTTTTCGTCCCGATCGTTCTCCTTGCGGTCATGGGCGGAGTACTGATCCGGTCCCTGCACCGCACACGCGATGCGGTCTGCGCTGCAATGGTATTTCTGCTCACCCTCGCGCCGAGCTTCAGTAACTACGCAAAAGCGGGGGACATCTACTTCGCGTCGGATCGTTACGCCTATATGCCGTTCCTTGGCTTCCTCATAGGCTCTGCGGCGTTGCTCGCGGGTATCTCCGCATGGAGACGTTCCGTCGGTATCATCGTCTTTGTTGCACTGGTGACGTGCGGTGTCCTCGCCCATCGCCAATCGCAGGTGTGGCACGATAGCTTTACGTTGTTCTCCCACACACTCAATTCCTATGACGACTCACACATCGCACACAATAAAGTCGGCGCCGAACTCATTGATAGGAAAGAATTTACGGAAGGTGTGTTCCATCTGCGTCGCTCCCTCGAAATCCGGCCGACAGCGAGAGCTCTCTACAATCTCGGCATAGCGGCACTGCTCATGGGGGAGAAGGGCGAAGCGCGCATGTTCAACGAGCAAGCGATCGCGCTGGACCCGGAGTATGGGCCTGCGTATCTGAATCTCAGTGCGCTTCTGTGGGAGGACGGTGAACGTGCGGGTGCCCTTCGAGCTGCCCGGAAAGCTGTTGATCTTTTGCCTCAGGATGCCGAAGCGCGAAGGAATCTGACACTCATGGAACAGTAGGGGCTTGGTTGCCGCTTTCCGAGGATGTCCATAGAACCTGACAGCACCGATATTTCATTTGACTCCGTGTGAATTTTGCCTAGAATTCCCTGGAATCTGCAGCGGATCCAACCGATTGTGTTTTGAGTGCTGCACGCCCACTGAAGTCCTCCAATGGGGGGATGCAGGTGGGTAACAACCCTTGGTTGGGTTTTTGTCCGGCGATCCTGCCGACTTCCTTCTCCACATTCCTATGGCCAAGAAAAAGAAGACCGCGCCTGCCCGCCGAAGCTCGAAGAGCAAAGGTGGAAAGAAGCCCGCCAAGAAAATTCTCAAGAAGGCGGTGCAGAAGAAGTCCCCTCCGAAAAAAGTGGTCATGAAGGCTGCTCCGAAAAAGCACGTACCAGTCTCTGCGAAAGCTCCGGCCGGTAAGTCCAGTAAAGCAGCCAAGCCCGAAGCCCCCAAAGCGGTTGCACGTACCGTAGCCAAGAAAGCACCTACGAAGTTCGCACTGCCAGCTCCCAAAGGATACAAGATGCAGGTGGGCTCGGACGTTCTTCCGCAGCTGATCCCCCACGTGGTGCCTGCGCTGGGTCGTATTCCCGCCGCATGCAAAGATCTGCCCAAACACCTGCAGCCTGTGAAGGTGGAGCAGGAACGATGCTACCTCGTCGGTGATGAGGGTATTTCACAGGTGGAGTCGCTCATCGAAATGCAGATCAAGAGTTACGCATGGTTCCTCACGGAAGGTCTGAAGGAGCTCCTTCAGGAAATAAGTCCGATCACGGATTTCTCCGGCAAAAAGATGGAACTGCGTATTCTCGGCCATGCATTCGATGCCCCAAAGTACGACCCTGAGACCTGTCGCAGAAGGAACCTCTCCTTTGAAGCCATCATGAAAGGTCATGTGCAGCTCATCAATAAGGAGACCGGAGAGATTAAGGAGCAAGATGTGTTCCTCGGCTCCATACCGCTCATGACGGAGAACGGGACGTTCATTGTCGGTGGCATCGAGCGTGTCGTCGTTCACCAGCTCGTTCGCTCCCCAGGTGTGTTCTTCAGCAAGATGCCGGATTACCCGAAGTACCACGCTGCCAAGATCATTCCGAAGCGCGGTGTATGGCTGGAAGTGGAGACTGACAGACGCGGCATCATCACCTGCAAAATCGATCGCAAGAGAAAGATTCCCGTTACGCAGCTTCTGCGTGTGTTCGGCTATGACACCGACAGCAAGATTCTGAATCTCTTCCAGGACATTGCGGGGGAGAAAGATTTCATCCTCACCACTCTCGAGAAGGATACCGAGCGCACGGTGGAGGATGCGTACCAGAGCATCTACCGCAAGATCCGCCCGGGAGACCTGGCGACGCCCGAGAATGCTAAGCAGCTCGTGGACAGCTTGTTCTTCGATTTCAAGCGCTACGATATGGGTGGTATCGCCCGCTACAAGCTGAACCGCCGCTTCAACCTCAAAACGCCGAATGATGAGGAGCACCGCGTGTTCCAGACCGATGATTTCATCGGTATTCTCCGCGAGCTCATCAAGCTGAACAATGGTGAAGGCACGCCGGATGATATCGATCACCTGAGTAACCGTCGCATCCGCAGTGTCGGAGAATTGGTGCAGAACAAGTACCGTGTTGGTCTTGTCCGTACGGAGCGCATCGTGAAAGACCGTATGACAGTCATGGATCAGGAGGTGGTGACGCCGATGCAACTCATCAACAGTCGACCGATTACGGCAGCCATGCGTGAATTCTTCGCAAGTTCGCAGCTGTCACAGTTCATGGATCAGACGAATCCGCTCTCCGAGCTTGCACATAAACGCCGTCTCTCCGCGATGGGTCCGGGTGGTCTCTCCCGTGAGCGTGCGAGCTTCGATGTCCGCGACGTGCACCCGAGTCACTACGGACGTATCTGTCCGGTGGCGACCCCGGAAGGTCCGAACATCGGTCTCGTCGTCCACCTCGCCGGGTTTGCCAAGGTGAACGAGTACGGATTCCTCATGACTCCGTATCGCGAGGTGAGGCACAGCGTTCCGCTCGACGCGGACAAGCTTGCCGGACGCATCGTCGACGAAACCGTCCGTGCTGATCGTAAAATCATTGCGAAGGAAGGCGATGTGATCGATACGAAGGAGCTTGCAAGGAAAATCGTCGCTGAATTGAAGAAGGAAGGAAGGGATGCGGTTCCCGTACGTCCCTACGTCACGGGCAAAGTCGAGTACATCGATGCCGAACAGGAACGTCACCTGACGATTGCGCAGGCGCAGGAAGATTTCTCCGAGCACGGAGAGTTCCTCCAGACTCGTGTGTCCGCACGTAAGTCGAGTGAACCGATTTTCGTTCACGTACGCGATGTGACACACACTGACGTTTCTCCGAAGCAGATTCTCTCGGAGACCACCTGTCTCATTCCGTTCCTGGAGCACGATGACAACACACGCGCATCCATGGGAACGAACATGCAACGCCAGGCGGTTCCGGTCATCAAGCCTCAGGCTCCTCTCGTCGGTACGGGTATGGAAGGGTTGGCAGCCCGCGCGTCGGGTCATGCTCTCCTTGCGGAGGAGGACGGCGAAGTGACGTATGCTGATTCCAAAGAAATTGCCGTCGTCTATCGCAGCGGCCGCAAGACGTCGTATCCTCTCAACTCCTTCACCCGCAGCAACCAGGGTACGTGTTTCCACATGAGGCCCGTGGTCCGCAGAGGTGACAAAGTCCGTCGCGGTGACAGTCTTGCTGACGGTTCTGCCGTCGAAGGCGGTGAACTTGCGCTCGGCAGAAACCTGCTCGTCGCCTACATCTCCTGGCAGGGGTACAACTACGAGGACGCCGTGATCATCAGTGATCGCGTGGCTCAGGAAGGCCACTTCGACTCCATTCACATCGAGTCGTATGTGACGGATGTGCGCGACACCAAGCTCGGTCCCGAGACCGTGACGCGCGACATCCCGAACGTCGGTGAAGCGAAGCTCAAGGACCTCGATGCAGACGGTATCGTTCGCATCGGTGCGACCGTGCACGAAGGGGACATCCTCGTTGGCAAAATCACGCCGAAAGGGGAGACGGAGCTGACTCCGGAGGAGCGTCTCCTGCAGGCTATTTTCGGTGATACGGCGAAGGACGTGAAAGACAGCTCCCTGCGTCTCCCCGGCGGTGCCGGAGGAAAAGTCGTCGACATCCACGTCTTCGATCGCAGTGAGGGAGATGAGTTGCCCACCGGTGTCATCAAGCAGATCAAGGTCTTCGTCGCGCAGACACGCAAAGTGCAGGTCGGTGATAAATTCGCCGGTCGCCACGGTAACAAGGGCGTCGTCTCACGCATCGTCGCTCGCGAAGACATGCCGTATCTGGAGGACGGGACTCCGGTCGATATCATCCTGAATCCTCTCGGTGTCACGTCCCGTATGAACATCGGGCAGGTTCTGGAAACGCACCTCGGTTGGGCGTGTGAGAAGCTCGGCATCAAGATTGCCACTCCTGCTCTCGATGGTATTTCCACGGATCAAATCGAAGATTTCCTCGAGGCGTCGAATCTGCCCCGGACAGGCAAAGTACAGCTTTTCGATGGTCGTACCGGTGAAGCGTTCGCGCACCAGACCACAGTCGGCATCGTCTACATGTTGAAGCTTCTCCACCTTGTGGAGGACAAGATCCACGCGCGCTCCGTTGGACCATACTCGCTCGTTACGCAGCAGCCTCTCGGAGGAAAAGCGCAGCATGGTGGTCAGCGTTTCGGAGAAATGGAAGTGTGGGCGCTCGAGGCGTACGGCGCAGCGCATACACTGCAGGAAATGCTCACCATCAAGTCCGACGACGTCATCGGCCGCTCCAAGGCGTACGAAGCCATTGTCAAAGGCGAGGTGATCCGCCGTCCTTCCATCCCGGAATCGTTCAACGTGTTGGTGAAAGAACTCCAGGCACTCGGTCTGAAAGTCGATCTTCTGAAGTTCAAGGAAGAAGTAGAACCTGAAGAGCGTACGACGATCGAACAGGGTGAAGTGGAGCCTGTCGAGCTCGCTTCACGTGTGGAAGCGGAGGAAGAAGAGGCCAAGAGTGGTGGTGTTCCGGATGAAGACAAGATCGCTGAACTGCAGGACGAAGCAGAGGATCCAGATGAGGTGAAGAAGGGCATCGAAGAAGGTGCCGCAGTGGACGCAAGCGGCGCAACGCAGAAAGAGGAAATGAAGGAAGCAAGTAGCGAAGAAGCAATGGAAGCAGCGTAAAAATTGGGAGTAGGGGGTAGGGTGAGGGCGTCGGAAATTTCGACTCCCGTCCTACGCCCTACGCCCAACCCCCCTGACCCATGAAATCCGTCAACAGAGTCACACTCCTCGGCAATGTCACCCGCGATCCGGAACTGAAATCGACAACAGGCGGTCAGTCGGTCTGCACGTTCGGTCTCGCGACAAACCGTACCTGGAAAGATGCGAGCGGCACGAAGCAGAGCCTGCCGGAGTATCACAATCTGGTGTCGTGGGGAGCGCAGGCGGAGTTCATTACGAAGAATGTCCGAAAGGGGAATCCCCTCTACGTCGAAGGCTACTTGAAGACCCGCAGCTGGGACGGTCCCGAAGGTACCAAGATTTTCCGGACGGAGGTGGTCGTCGAACAGTTGGTGCTGCTGCAGGCCAGGGAGGGGGTAGTCGCAGGAGAATCGCAAGAAGAAGCCGTAATTCCGATGGAGTAAGGGCGATATTTTCTACCGGTTTTTAGACGCACCAACATTCTTTTGTATTTTTCCTCTTTTTCTTGCATTTCCTAAATAAGCCCTTAAAATTGCTTAGCTCTATGCTTTTCATGCATACCCGCAGGAATCGAGTCCCCCCATTTCGGGGGTGATCTCCGCCTAAAGAAGGCGCCGAATTCTGCGGGTGTGCGTGAGCCACCCGCTTTTTTTTATCCGCCTTTGGCGGATAAAAACCCTGAGCGATCCGCCGTAGGCGGAGAGTCGAAGGGTTCCAGATTGCGGACCATGGCCACGGCGCCATCCCGGATCCACATTTCCTGCGGGGTCCGGGCGGGAGTTCTTTCACAGCACAGGCAGCACAATGAAAGAACATGAACGAATCTGTAATAGATTCTGTGTCAGATTGTGGGCATTTTCTGCCTGCGATGTGGCACATGAACAGTACCTATGTACCCATGTGGTACGTAGAATGAAAAATGTTACTCATGCGCATCACACGGATGCCTCGACTTCGTACTCCGATGAAGGACGTGGCCAGCTGCGATATGTCCCGGTGAGCCGCTAGGCAGGCGCTACCAGCCGGGAATTTCCGAATGGGGCAACCCACTAAAAGTCATGTTTTAGTATCCGCTTCGCTTCGTTGAGCGACGGGCTATAAGACTCAAGCAATAAGCTTATAAGAAGCTTACAACTTGCAACTTACAGCTTATGTCTCGCTCTGCGAAGCGGAGCGGAAGGTCACTCCGCGAACTGAAACATCTCAGTAGCGGGGGAAAAGAAATCAAAGAGAGATTCCCCTAGTAGTGGCGAGCGAACGGGGAACAGCCCAAACCCACCTTCGCTTTTTGCTCCGCAAAAAGCTACGGCGGGCGAGCCCATTATCTGCGAATGGGCCTGCCCACCATAGCTCCGCGCGAAGCAAGGAGCGACGGTGGGGGTTGTAGGACTCCATACGACGATCAGTTTTTCCTAGGCAAACGGCCTGGAACGGCCGGCCATAGAGGGTGAAAGCCCCGTCGCCGAAAGGAAATGCTGCGTCAGGAGACTCCTGAGTAGGGTCGGACACGTGAAATCCGGCCTGAATCTGGGTGGACCACCACCTAAGGCTAAACAGGTACGAAGATCAATAGCGGATAGTACCGTGAGGGAAAGGTGAAAAGCACCCCGGAAGGGGGATGAAATAGTCTCTGAAATGTGATGCGTTCAAGGAATAGGAGCTCGGTACCACACTGTGTTTATAGATCGATGGTATGAATCGTAGCAAATGATCATTGATCAATTTTCATTTATCATTTAATGCGCAATGCTCAATGAGTACAATGAAAATTGGAAAATGAAAAATGATAATTTTCTGCGATATTCATGCGTGTAGATCTACTGAGCCCAGCGTGGTACCGAGTGACTGTGTGCCTTTTGCATAATGAGCCAACGAGTTAGTTGTCAGTGGTCGGCTAAGGCAGTTTCTAGCCGGAGCCGTAGCGAAAGCGAGTCCTAAACAGGCGTATATGATCGCTGGCACTAGACCCGAAACCGGGTGAGCTACCCATGAGCAGGGTGAAGTCTCTCCAACGAGAGATGGAGGCCCGAACCATAACATGTCACAAGATGTTGGGATGACTTGTGGGTGGGAGTGAAAAGCTTACCGAACCCGGAGATAGCTGGTTCTCTTCGAAATGCCTTTAGGGGCAGCCTCGTCGTGCACGATCGGGGGTAGAGATACTGTTTGGATGCGGGGGTCTTCTCGACCCACCAAATCCTGACAAACTCCGAATACCGATCCTTAGGCGACGGGAGTGAGACGGTGACAGCGAATTGCCATCGTCACGAGGGAAAGAGCCCAGATCATTTGCTAAGGTCCCTAATACATGCTCAGTGGCAAAGGAAGTGCGATTGCTCCGACAACCAGGAGGTTTGCTTAGAAGCAGCCATCCTTTAAAGAAAGCGTAACAGCTCACTGGTCGAGGAGTCGTGCGCCGAAAATTCACGGGGCGAAGCATGTAACCGAAGCAGTGAATTCGTACGATCTTCGGATCGTATGAGTGGTAGAAGAGCGTTCTGTCCAGCATTGAAGCGATATCGCGAGGTGTCGTGGAGCGGACAGAAGTGAGAATGTTGGCATGAGTAACTACTAGGCAGGTGAAAACCCTGCCCGCCGAATTCCCAAGGTTTCCCACGCAACGGCAATCGGCGTGGGGTTAGTCGGTCCTAAGGTCAGGCCGAAAGGCGTAGCCGATGGACAGCAGGTCAACATTCCTGCACTTCATGAAAATCGCCAAGGGGTGGCTGCTGATAGTCTCTCCGGCCTCTGGTCCAGTTTACTGGACTATGTCTGAGGGAAAGGATGCTACCACTTCAGGAGCGGTGGGACGGAGTGGGAGGATCAGAGCGTGCGTATTGACTGCACGTGCAACGCGTTAGACGTTGATTCCGGTAGGTAAATCCGCCGGATGAGTCGAGCGCGGACGCCAATTATCCGCCTCTGGCGGTTGAGTCTGTCCCCTTGCGCTTCCAAGAAAAGCATCGCTTTCGAGAGTTTCATGAAACCGTACCGCAAACCAACACCGGTGGGATGGTCGAGTAGACCAAGGCGAACGAGTCATCTTGCGTTAAGGAACTCGGCAAAGAAGCGTCCGTAACTTCGGGATAAGGACTCCCCGCACCCTTCTGATCTTAGACGGTATCTCATCATTGACTATCAATGGTGACGGTACAGTGAGTTCAGGAGGGTGCGGGGCGCAGCGAAAGAGGCCAGGCGACTGTTTACCAAAAACACAGGTCCCTGCTGAAGTCGTAAGACAACGTATAGGGGCTGATGCCTGCCCAGTGTCAGAAGGTCACGTGAGGAGGTTTACGCCTCCGATCTAAGCCCTGATGAACGGCGGCCGTAACTATAACGGTCCTAAGGTAGCGAAATTCCTTGTCGGGTGGTCGATAAAAAAACTTGCCCGAATCCGGAGAAATCCGCAGCACTAGGGAATTGTATGTGGAGCTATGAGCTTTGAGCGATGAGCTCGGAGCAGTAGCTCTTTGGTACGTAAGTCATCCCGCATCCGCGGGGTTGTCACACACGGAGTTGTGACGGTCTCATAAGGCGGCGAAAGCCGCGAGAGTTCCGAGAAAGTTTATTGAAATATGTCGTATTCAAACCAGAACCGCGCCCGCCTACGCTCAGGCTACGGTGGGCAAGCGCAGCTATATACCCTGCGCAACTAGTGAAAAACGTCGCTATATGCTGGAACATCCGAGTATCTCCTACGCCGAAAGGTACGGAGTGCGGATAATCAGCAGGAAACCCCACTATGCGCTACGCGCTTCGCGGGGGCTCCTCAGAGACTACACGCGACGCCTCGGCGTAGTTCGTAAGAATGAAGCCGTGGATGATATAGTCCGATCCCTCTGGCGACAGAGGGGAGTGCGAATTGTGCACTCGGTAAAAAACATGCGTTTACTCGAGAGATTCGAGACATGAGTCTTGAGACTTGAGTGAAGGGTTAGTGCGCCTCGCTGAGCGAGGATCCGGTGACCCGCCGGAGGAAATTCTCACGACTGTCCATCAATAAGTCGTGCCGAAGGAAAGCTTTGCTTTCCTGGAGGCACTCCACTTAGGGAAAGGAGAGTTCGTGAGAGGAAAACCGTAGGTTTTCCTTTCACGCTTCATGAAGTTCCGACCCGCACGAATGGTATAACGGTCTGGTCACTGTCTCGACGCAAGGCTCGGTGAAATTGCAGTCCCGGTGCAAATGCCGGGTAGATGGTGGAAGGACGAAAAGACCCTATGAAGCTTTACTATACGCTGACATTGTGTCGTTGGTTTGCATATGTAGCATAGGTGGGAGACTGTGAAGTCCCGGCGCTAGCCGGGATGGAGTCACAATGTGAAATACCACCTTTGCGTTCCGACGGCACTCACCCCGAGACGTGACACGCGCCGGGAGACAGTGTTTGCCGGGTAGTTTAACTGGGGCGGTTGCCTCCTAAAGTGTAACGGAGGCGCGCAAAGGTCCACTAGCGCCGGATGGAAATCGGCGTTGTCGTGTAATCGCACACGTGGGCCTGACTGTGAGACTTACAGGTCGAGCAGGGACGAAAGTCGGTGATAGTGATCCGGTGTCCGGGCTATTAACATGCCCATACCACGTGGGTGGGACATCGCTCAACGGATAAAAGTTACTCTAGGGATAACAGGCTGATCGGTTCCAAGCGCCCACAGCGACGAACCGGTTTGGCACCTCGATGTCGGCTCATCGCATCCTGGGACTGAAGAAGGCCCCAAGGGTTTGGCTGTTCGCCAATGAAAGCGGTACGCGAGCTGGGTTCAGAACGTCGTGAGACAGTTTGGCCTCTATCCTCCACCATCACTTAGAGACGTGAGGGAAGTTGCTCCTAGTACGAGAGGACCGGAGTGAACGAACCTCTGGTGTACCTGTTGTCGCGTCAGCGGCACCGCAGGATAGCTATGTTCGGAAGGGATAACCGCTGAAAGCATCTAAGTGGGAAGCCCCTCCCAAGATTGCGTCTCTCCATAAGTCCGCCGGAAGATGACCGGCTCGATCGGCCACAGGTGTACGTGCAGCAATGCATTCAGCCGAGTGGTACGAATGGACGATTGAACATTTTTCATTTTTTCCCTCTTTTTTACGAAAAAGCGGACAAGAGTACTGTTCATGTAACACTTGCCCTGTACCGATGCTTTGCATCTGGTTCGGGGCACGCAGGCGGGATATGCCCATACCATGATCTTTTCGTCTTGGTGTCTTTAGCGAAGGGGGTACACCTGTTCCCATTCCGAACACAGAAGTTAAGCCCTTCAGCGCCGATGGTAGTGCGGTATACACCGTGCCAGAGTAGGCCGACGCCAAGACGAAACGATTATTGCACTTTCTTCGCGATATCCGGGTGCGCGTTCAGCTGGTCTTCCAGCCAGGGGCGGGCCAGTTTGAGCTTTTCGAGGACCTGATTCAGGTCTCCGCAATTCAATCCACGGTCCACGCAGGCGGGCTTCACTTCAGCGAAGTGCTGGGCTGCATCGACATACGCCTGCAACGACGTCTGGTCGAGGCCAATGCCATTCTGAGCGAGCAGAACGAAAGCATTGCGGAATTTATTGACGAGAAGTTCAGTCTTCTCGACGATCGGATCGATCTTTGGAAGCTCCTTCGGCAGCTGTTTCTGCGATGCGATCAGGTCGCCGACCTGCTTCATGAGGTCACGGACTGGCTGATTCATGAGGCGGATTTCCTCGGGAGCATTGACTCCGGACGAGAAGTACACGACACCCTGGTCGAGCCATTCAATGGCGCGCTTGAGGTAGTCGGTGACCTCCGGTGCGAGTTCCTGTTTCGAAAGGAGTGTCATTCTTGTTTTTGCCTCTTCGAGAACGCTGAGAAGTTTTTTCCGGTGCTCTTCGGTGATGTTGTCACCGAGGAGATTTTCGCGAATTTCCTCGCGCACTTGCTCTTCAGGAATTGTCTGAACCGGTACAGGTTTCACTTTCTGCCGGATGTTCTGATCGATTTCAACGATTTGTTCCTTGAGGTGTTTCCGTTGATTTTCATCACATTCAGAGCGGTTGCTCGTCCACATTCCTGAAGAATTGAAGCAGCCCATGAATCCCTGCATTCTGCGCTGCTCTTCCATTTGCGCTTCCATGCGCTTCTGGTCCTCTTCTGAGCGCTTTTTCATCTCCTCCATCATCC